>ERZ773087.612-NODE-612-length-25837-cov-22.894384_pt1 | contig 25837 bp, 17 predicted proteins | sample MGYA00511375_ERZ773087 | MGnify/ENA primary metagenome ERZ773087 (study PRJEB29015, sample SAMEA2737995) | human oral metagenome | biome: human oral; feature: human-associated habitat; material: dental | place: China | collected 2063 ...
AAATGATATATTTAGTTTCGCTGCTGATGCAGCATAATATTTAACGGACTATTGTAACAAAGGAATCGAAAGAATTGTAATACGACAATGTTTTGCTTCTGTACGAGCGGATATAATGTAAATAAAAATCATAGACTGAAAACGAGAAGGGCGTTAATTGGCTTCCAATTAACGCCCTTTTGGCTTGCAAAAGGGTGCCCTTTAAGCCTCTTACTAACGCCCTTTTGAAGTACAATTAAGCACCTTTTACTTTATTACTTTATAACTAATTGATTTCCTGCAGGTTATAAGCCTATTCTTTACGCATGCTTTTCCCCTTATTTATAGATGGTTTACTTGAAATAATGTAATGATTTTTCAGAACCCTATCTGCGGTTTTTAAAGTATCAAAATGAAAAGGTTTTCTGTGTCGAAGGATAATAATAAAATAGGAAGATGAGCGCCTTAGTCATGTCTTTATTTAATGAGTAACCTCGCTTCTTCCGTTAGTGCTATACGAAATATATCTACGCATTTAACGGAAAAACCATTCTTTCGGGTATATAAAAAAGAAATGTAGTAAGTGATAGGGACTTATTCACACACCTAAAACTTACTACATATATTTTCTTTTATCGCCTATTCAAAGTTCAATTCACCAAAGAAAGCAGGACAATGGAAGTCGGGAGAAGGCAAGGCTATGGGATTCCAAGAGAGGAAATGAGGCTGCGATGTCTTGTCACCACACTTATAGAAATTGGCTCTTATCGTCTTTCCTGAGAGATTCTCCAGTGTATGACGGAAGTAAGAACTAACAGGAACAACGAGAGCGAGTTCCCATGCCTGTCGACCCTCTCGCATCGCGAAAGGCTCACGACCCAAAGATGCCCAACGATCAATCTGCTCTAAGGAAGCTGCTGGGGCATGGGTACGATTCTCTCGTCCCTGTCCATTGCACAGCAATATCGTACCGATACAGTTGCTTTCAAGGTTATAATAGCCGCCTTCCTCATCAGGACTGCAGAAGAACTCACAGCATGAGTCCTGCCAAACTGGACCTAAGTCGGTACCAGCCTCAGCACGCACGCTGTCTTCTTCAACGCGATAATGCAACAGAATAGCATCGCCTTTATGAGCAATCGCAAACTCAACCTGTGGACAATAAGGGAATTCTGCTGCCCAGTCTACTGTGTCTATCTTATTGTAAGACACACCATTATCCTTGAAAAGAGCAGGAATATCAGCAGCTTTAACCTGCTGACACTCCAAACGTTTTACCTTTAATTGTTTCATTGTTTCAATGTTTTCTTCACAAAGTCTGCCATCATCTGGTCATGACGACGTACGTCACGATAGAGCAAGAGCTGATTACGTGAGCGAACGAGGTTGTGCTCAGCATACTTTGTCTTGTAATATACATCTCCGTTGATGTAATCAGTAAAGAAACGAACACACTGCATATATGGGAAGAGTGCCACAGCGTATGGTAGATGGCTGGTCTCTACTGGTGTAAGGAAGTTGCCTGCAGTACTGAGATAACCCTCTGTGAACGAACAAAATATATCCTCGTTCAATCCAACAGCATCGTAATTGTCGCTATCCTCAGCCACATGGTTAGCACCAGTACGCAAAAAGTCGCCATAATCAGAGAAGATAAAGCTTGGCATTACGGTGTCAAGGTCGATAACACAAAGTACCTTACCATCCTTGTCAAACATCATATTGTTTACCTTTGTATCACAGTGGCAGATACGCTTAGGCAGTGTTCCCTCACGATAGAGGCGCTCAGCAAGACACATCTCGTCAGCATCACGCTCTAACTCTGCAAGGATATCCTTCACAGAAGCCACTCTACCAGCCTTATCAGCACTTACAGCCTCACGCAACTGGCGCAGACGAAGTTCCATGTTGTGGAAATCAGGGATGGTTTCTCCCAATGGTTCCTTCAAATCAACCAACATATTCTGGAAGTTACCGAAGGTTTCACCACAGCAGAATGCGCTCTCTGGGTTTACTTCCTCTTTTGTAACAGCGTTAGGAATGAATACACTCATACGCCAGTAGCGGTCATCAGCATCCCTATAATAGGTCTTATCGTCTACAGCCTGTACGAAACGCAGACATTTCCGTTCGATATCAGTCTCACCTTTCTCCATCAACTTGTGGCGGATATGGTCAGTTACGAGTTCGATATTATGCTGCAACAGGTCTACATCGGTGAATATGGCGTTGTTAATACGCTGTAGGATATAATCAGGCGTATTAGCATCTACAGTTTTTACACGCAGTGTTTCATTGATCAGTCCATTACCAATTGGACTTACACTCTCAACAGTTCCCTCAATATGGAACTGTGATACAACATCATTAAAATTAGTCATAGTTGTTTATTAGTATTAAAGATTTATACTTAAAAATGAGAAGGAAAAAGAGTTAAGACAAATGTTTGATTGGCAATAACAAGATTGCTTGATGCTCATCGCAGACTCATAACCATGATAGATCTACTATACATTTGTCTTAACTCCTTTAACTCCTTATATCATATCTCCTTTTTATGGTCTATCAGCAGGCTTAACACCAAACTGAGAAGGCTTGCTACCCATCACAAACTCAAGTGTTCCACCACGTTTGATGTCCTTGAAGTCAATGTAAGAACGGGTATAAGGCTTACCATTCAACTTAGCACTCTGAATATAAATATTCTCTGCGCTGTTGTTATGTGCCACAACACGGAATGTCTTACCATCTCCAACGTTCACCGAAGCCTCATCGAAGAGCGGTGTACCGAAGATATACTTGCCTCCTGCTGGCTCAACCTGATACATACCAAGAGCTGAAAGAATGTACCATGCAGACATCTGACCTACGTCCTCGTTACCACTCAAACCATCGAAGTCGTCGTGATACAAGTTCTTGAGTACATAGCGAATCTTATCCGCTGCCTTCCAAGGCTGACCCACATAATTGTACATATAGAGGATATGATGGCTTGGCTCATTACCGTGAGCGTACTGACCAATCAGACCAGTAATGTCTGGTGAAGCCTCTGCTCCCATATCACCACTAACGATGAAGAGGGAATCGAGTTTTGAAACAAATGGTTTCTCACCACCGAAGGCAGCTACAAGACCGTGCACATCGTGTGGTACCAGCCATACATACTGCCAAGCATTACCCTCAGCATAGTCGTCCTGACGGTGAACAGTACTGAATGGATTGAATGGTTCACGGAACTTACCAGTAGAGGTTACACCACGCATAAACTTCGTCTTCTTATCGAAGTAGAAGTCACGATACGACTGACTGCGCTTAGAGAAGTACTTATAATCAGCGGTCTTACCCAATTCCTTGGCGAGTTTTGCAATACATGCATCAGCCAAAGCATACTCCAATCCCTTTGCAACTGTCTCATGCTCTGGGTCGAGATCACAAGGAATATAACCATACTTCTTCAATAATCCCATACCACGCTCATCAAGCATAGCAGACGCCTTAGCAGCCTCAAAGACTGCATTCTTATCTACATCAAAGCCTTTCAGTGCGATATCAACGAGGGCAGGAACGCCTGGGTTGCCAATCATACAGTCGGTTTCGTTACCCACAAGGTGCCATACAGGCAACTTACCCTGCTGCTTGAAGATATTGAGCATAGTCTGTGCAATGTCGCGCTGCTTCTCTGGATGAATGATCGTCATCAATGGATGCGCTGCACGATAGGTGTCCCAAAGTGAGAAGGTGGTGTAATCAGTGAAGTCACCCTTATGTGTCTTACCGTCTGCACCACGGTATTCACCGTTGACATCATTGAAGACAGAAGGCGCAATCATTGAGTGATACAATGCTGTATAGAATATCTTTTTTGCACTCTCGTCCTGTGTCTTGATAGCAATCTTACTCAACTCACGGTTCCACTCATCCTTTGCCTGAGCAACAGCATTGCGGAAGTCCCAACCTGGAAGTTCCTTTTGCATATTCTGTCGAGCGTTCTCAACACTCACTGCAGAGATTCCTACCTTCACAAGAAGTGGCTGCTCGGCATTATCGAAAGCAAAGACACCGATTGTATCACGCTCATTTGACTCCAACTTAACAGGCTGTGAGAACTCTGCCACAAAGTAAACACGCTGGTCTTTAGCCCATCCTTGTGACATACGATAGCCACTGACGGTCTTAGCTGACTCCTGCTTGAAACTGCAAGAAGTCATCTTGTCCCATCCGATACCCTGTGAGAGGTTCAAAATAACGTAACCCTTTGTTGCATCAGCAGGGAAAGCGTAACGATGGAAGGCTACACGCTGAGTCGCAGTCAACTCTACACGAACACCAGAAGCCAACATAACAGAGTAGTAACCAGGGGTTACATGCTCGGCACGATGGGAAAACTTCACCTCACGCTGCGCTGGATTAGTAGTCGGAAGGAGTGATACATCACCCAAGTCACCAATACCCGTACCGCTTAGGTGCATCTGTCCGAATCCGATGACTGTTGAATCGCTGTAATGATAACCAGAACACCAGTCCCAGCCCTGCTTCTTCTGTGTAGGACCTGCCTGAATGTTACCGAATGGAACATTAGCTCCAAGGAACACATGTCCGTGTCCGCCTGTTCCAATAAATGGGTCAACATACTGCGTATAGTCCTGCGCAAGAGCGAAAAGACTGGTTGCAGCAAACGCCATTAAAGTTAAGAACCTTTTTTTCATATACTGAATTGTTTTAATCTTCTTGTCTTATTTGTCTTGATAGAGCCGTCATTCAACGGCTCATCAAGTGTTCGTTTACTTCTCGTTAACGATAATTTCGTCTGTGAAAATCCATGCATCCTTCTCACGAGAGAGGGCTTTCACACGCACATAACGACCTTTGACATCTCCCTTCCACTTGTAAGGATAAACGAGATAATCCTCTGAAGCCTTAATACCTGGTCGTACTGTGTCAATCGTCTTGAAGTTCTTACCATCGTCTGATACCATCAATTCGATTGTTTCTGGCGTATAAATAACCGACTCATAGAGGTGCATAAAGTCGACACGTACGTCACGTATGTCCGTAACCTTACCCATATCAACTACTACATCCACACCAGTACTATCAATGAAGCCCTGCCAACGACCCTCAAGATAACCCCAATCGCCACGCAAACCATTGGTCAGTGTGCTGTCACCTTCGGCACGATACTTCTCAGCATAACGTCCTAAGTAAGTGACAGGCTTACCCAATGCCTCATGCTGTGTCACACTACGGCTTTCCATACGTGAACCCTTCTCTTTCGAGAGGTCAAAGGCATTATAGCCCGCACGCTTCAGTCGGTCTACATTTACGACTGCTCTCTTGCGGAAGTTATCGTAACCTGTGCGCTTCTTTGTCCAACCTGTCTCTGCCAAAGCAAACAAACGAGGATAGAGCATATACTCTAAATGGCTTGGCTCAGCGATGAACTCGGTCCATACACACGCCTGAACACCATCCATATATTTCTCAAGATTGCTTCCCTTATACGTTGCAGGGATTGGCTCATAGTTGTAAGTCTTATCCAAACGCGTATATCCGCCCTGTGCCTTTGGCTGTTCCATAGGGTTGTCCTGATACATATTCAGATAATAGAACTGCTGTGGAGCCATCACTACATGGTGCTTGCTTGTTGCAGCCTCAATACCTGCTTCGGTGCCACGCCATGACATCACGGCTGCGTTAGGGGCCAATTTACCTTCCATAATCTCGTCCCAACCGAGGAGTTTACGACCGTTACGGTTCAAGAACTCTTCCATACGATGAGTGAAATGGCTCTGCAACTCGGCAACATCCTTTAAGTGATTCTCCTTCATTACCTTCTGACAATCAGGACAAGTCTTCCATGTGCGGCGCTCTGCCTCGTCTCCTCCGATGTGGATATACTTAGAAGGGAAGAGTTGCATCACCTCTTTCAGCACGTTCTCCATGAAGGTATAGGTGGCTTCCTTACCTACACAGAGGTCTGACTGTGTATAAGGTTTGCCTGTACATGACAACTCTGGGTAGGCATAAACTACTTCATCGCTATGACCGGGCATCTCAATCTCTGGGATTACCTCTATGTGGCGGGCAGCTGCATAGCGTACGATGTCCTTGATATCTTCCTGTGTGTAATAGCCACCGTAGGCACCTGGAGTATTCTTATGACAATACTTACGGTCGTTATCCATCCACCACTTTGTCCAATCTGACTGTGTGCGATAAGAGGCTTCATCGGTCAAACGAGGATATTTCTTCACTTCCATGCGCCATCCACCACCATCAGTGAGGTGCCAGTGGAAGCGGTCGAGCTTGAAATAAGCCATTGCATCAATCTGCTTCTTCAAGAAATCCTTTGTCCAGAAGTGTCGAGAGCAGTCGATCATCAAACCACGATAAGCGAAACGAGGAGCGTCCTTCACCTTTACACAAGCTATCTGGCCATCCTTTTCGAGTTGGCGAAGGGTTTGCAGACCATAGAACAAGCCCGTTGGGGTCAGTGCCTGAATGGTGATACCCTTTGGTGTCACCTCCAACTCATAGCCCTGCAGACGTACACTATCCATTGCCTGCGCTGCTTGCTGGGCTGTTCCCTTGCAAATCAAGCGGAAAGTGCCCTGCTTAGAAGGATTCTTTGCGTATGCCAATGGATGCTTCAGTACCTCAGAAGTGTACTGATTCAACACCTTGAAGTCACTACCTGTAAGATTGGTTACAATCTTCGTACCCTTATTCAGCTTGAATTGACCCTTCAAAAGACTGAAATTCTCAGGTTGTGGGATGATGTTCTGAGCTGCAACAGGCATAGAAACGGCTGCTGCAAACAACAGGAAAACTGCACTCAAAAGAACTTTTTTTCTCATAACGTGAGTATAAATTTCGATTTTATTTCTTTATTATTTGTTTTTACTTTATGTCTCTTTCTTCGATGGCGGTCGGCTGTCTGTATTCTTATCTGCGGTCGGTTAATACCTTCCTGATAATAGACTGCCTTCCAAACTGCCACCTTTTTGTTTCGTATTAAGCCTCCGCACCAAATGTGCTAAGTATCCGCACAACTTGTGTTAAGGCTCCGCACAACTTGTCCGAAGCGTTCGGACAAGGGTAGAAGACGGCAAACAATGTCTGTTTTTATCATTATATATAATGTAATAAGACATTAAAAACCGTCTGATGCGTGGGAGGTTCGATGGGTAGTAGTCGTTTACTTTAGATAGAACTTCAATACTCCACCCTTCAACAGCTCGTCATTCGTAATGCGATAGCGGTTCAATGGCTTACCACCTAATTCTATCTTCTTAATAACAACAGCCTCATCATTTGGACGAACAGTCTCAATCAAGAGATTATCTCTGCCCCACTGTGCCTTATCCAAACGGATAGTAACCTTGTCAAAGACTGGCGAAGTGAGCGTGTAAGATGGATCGCCCGGACAGTCAGGATAGAAACCTATCATATTGAACACAGCCCAAGCCGACATGGTTCCGGTATCATCGTTACCCGGGATGCCCTCTGGTGCATTCTTAAAATACTCCTTCAAGAGTCTGCGTGTCTGCACCTGTGTACGCCACTCGTCGCCCTTGAAATAAGAGAAGAGGTGAGGATAAGCGATATCAGGTTCGTTGGCAGGGTCGTAATAACCCTTATCAAACACACTCTGGAGTTTGTTTACAAAGTTTTTCTGTCCTCCCATGAGCTTTGCAAGTCCCATTACGTCATGCGGAACGTAGAAAGTATAGTTCCAAGCATTACCTTCGTGGAAGCCTGGAGATGGTTCGAAGTTCTCTCCCTGCTTTGGATCGAAAGACTTATAGAAGGTGCCGTCTGGCATCAATGGGCGCAACAAACCAAACTCCTTGCTGAAGTAATGGCGATAACCCAAGGCACGATTGTGGAACAGGCGGGCATCATCTTTCTTACCCAATGCCGTTGCCAAACGTGAAAGGGCATTGTCGGCAATGTAGTATTCGAGTGCGTGAGAAACGGAGTTATCGAACTTCTCGTGCAAAGCTACATAGCCCTTCTCCATATATTCGTCATTATCTGGGCGCAGCGGATTCTCGCTTCCCTTTGTCAAAGCCGACTTGCGGAAGGCTTCGTAAGCCTTATTGATATCGTAACCACGCAGACCTTTCAACCAAGAATCAGTGATAACAGGGATAGCTGGGTCGCCTTCCATCGTGTAAGTCTCACGACTGAAGAGTTCCCACTTTGGCATCCAGCCATGCTCCTCGTACATCCCAATCATCGAACGAATCATGTCGCGCTGACGATTTGGATATACTAACGTAAGCAACTGATGCACATTGCGATAGGTGTCCCACAGAGAGAAGACCGTATAACGGTTGCCCTCCTTCACCGTACGAATCTCATCACCCTCCATGGCAGGGTACTGTCCGTTGACATCCTGCAGGATATTTGGGTGGATAAGGACGTGATAAAGAGCTGTATAGAAGATCGTACGCTCTGTCTTTGTACCACCCTCAACGAGGATGCGAGAGAGGTCATCATTCCACTTAGCACGCGCCTCAGCACGAATAGCGTCGAAGTTCTTTCCACGCTGTTCGGCATCAAGATTCTCACGGGCGTTTGCCATACTTACGAATGACACACCCATCTGTACCTCTACTTGCTCATCTGCCTCAGTATTGAAGTTCATCCATACACCGATATCATCGCCAGAGAGTTCCTTGTTATAGGTTTTATAGAGCTTATACTTGCCATTGTCGACATCCCACTCAGCCTCTACGCCTGTCATCGGACGCTGTTTCTTCCAATAGCCAGTCTCTGTAGGCTTCTTGCTGACACGCATCACGAAGTAAATTGGGAATACTGCCTGAGGGTTATAACAAAATGTACCCTGCAGCTTTACACCCTCATACTCTGTGTCGCTCACCTTCTTCACCATAGCACCCGACTCATTTGTAAGTCCTTCACCGAGGTTCAACAAGATATGACTTTCTCCTTTCGGGAATGTGAAACGTGCAACAGAACTGCGAGGAGTAGCTGTTACCTCTGTCTTCACATTATACTTTTTCAGATAATTTGAATAATAACCGGGGTGTGCAACCTCCTTTTCGTATGTACTTCCGTACTCCTTATAGTCTACATTCAGCTTTCCTGTCGTTGGCATAAGCAACAATGAGCCTACTTCTGGGCAGCCCACACCACTCAAGTTGACGTGAGAATAACCAGTGAAAAAGACGTTATGATATTCGTAAGGAGTTGACCACCAGCGTGCATCCTTGTCATATTTATTCAAATCAGAACCCATTACGTTGAATGGTACGACTGACATCAATCCGTTAGGGCATACTGCTCCTGGATTGGTGGTACCAAAATTAGATGTTCCGATAAAAGGATTGACAAGGTCAACAGGCTCTTCCCCACCCTTACCAGTCGCCTTCAGCGAGAGGAAAGACAAGGAAAGAAGTAGTACTAATAGGAATTTACGATTCATTTGGGTGTTGGATGTTGGATGTTAGGTGGTGATGAATAGTAGATGATAGGTAGTGGGTGTTAGGTGGTGATGGGTGTTAGGTGATGGATGGTGGGTGGTGATGAATTGTGATGAAGCTATCATTATTTACTTCTAAGCAATTCATCAACACCCAACACCCAACACCTATCACCTAACAAATCATCAACACCCAACACCCAACACTTAACACCTTATAATATACTATTGTTCTTTGTGAACTCTACAATCTCTTTAATATAGCCGAATGCCATACCAACGACGGTATCAGCTGCACCATAGTAAACAGCTACACGCTCACCATCCTGCAAAGCAGCACATGGGAAGACAACGTTTGGTACGTCACCTTGCAACTCGTAGGTGGCAGCTGGGGCTAAAAGATATGGACGAGTACGATAGAGAACCTTCTCTGGATTGTCCTTATCAAGGATAGCGGCACCCATTGAATAGCGGAAACCATTACAGGTGTTGATTACTCCGTGATAGAACAAAAGCCAACCCTCATCGGTCAAGAAAGGAACTGAACCTGCACCAATCTTCGTACACTGCCATGCACTCTCTGGGAATGGAGTCACCTTCATTACGCAACGATGCTCGCCCCAGTACTTCATATCTGGGCTAAAGCTGATATAGATGTCACCGAAAGGAGTGTGACCATTGTCGCTTGGACGGCTCAACATCGCATACTTTCCATTGATCTTCTCTGGGAAGAGGACGCCATTACGGTTGAATGGAAGAAAAGCATTCTCACACTGATAGAACTTCTTGAAGTCGAAGGTGTAAGCAATACCGATTGTTGGTCCATGATAACCGTTACACCAAGTAATCCAATAACGATCCTCAATCCATGTAACACGTGGGTCATACTTGTATTCTGACTCAATCATCTCAGTGTTACCAGCCTCAAACTTGATAGGCTCGTGATTGATTTCCCAGTTCACACCGTCCTTACTGAAACCAGCAAAGATGTTCATCTGCACCGCCTTGTTGTCGCAACGGAACACTCCAGCGAAGCCGTCTTCAAAAGGAACAACAGCACTATTGAAGATACTGTTTGATGTTGGAATATGATAACGATCGATGATTGGGTTCTTTGAATAACGCCACATCACATCCTTGCATCCTTCTGGACGTTCCTCCCAAGGCAGAATATCTTTTAAACTTTTCATTGTAAATATAGTTTTATGCTTTTAGTTTTTATAAATGTCTATACATTATAAATACAAGCAAAGTTAGCTTTTTACTTCAACAAAAGGTAAGTTTTTACCATTCATTAAATAGGAAAAACACTTCTTAACAGGTAATGTTAAGAATATGTTATTTGCCAAACAAACTTATTATTAAAATAGCCGTAATTACCGTTCAACCCAATTCTGCACTTCCAATCCTTCTATACGTGCAAGGTGTTTTACATTCTCTGTTGCCACTGGAATCCCCAACGTAAGTGCCGTAGAGGCAATATAAAGGTCATTATCTTCTATCATTTGTCCCTTTCTTCGTAATACAGCTTTCTGACGACAGAACTCTTCGATACAAACAGAGAAAGGGATTATCTCAAGTTGATTGAGCAAGTCTTTCAAAAGGATGCGATTCTTTTCTGGATATGCACTACATTCTGCTCCATAAAGTAACTCGACAATAGAAATCTCAGACACACAACAATTGCGCCACCCTGTTTCCAAGATGTGTTGCCTAACACTTTCATTCCTACGTAGGAGATAGATTAGAACATTGCTATCAAGCAAAACTTGGGCATGTTGGCTCTTACTTTTCATACGCCTTCAAAGCTAATTGGCTCACTTGAACTCGAATTCTGCTTGATGATACCTATCAGTTCCTCAGCAGTTTCGTTTCCTTCCCACTTCCCAAAAAACTTATTAAGCATTTCTTCTGTATAGGCTTCGTCAGACATTTCCTTACGTTCTTCCTCAAGTACAGAGTTGGTAAGTTTCACAGCTAAGCCCAACCGAATGTTCTTACTCATCGAACGCAATGCGTTCCAATACATACGTATCGTATTGTTCTCGATGTTTGTCATTGTGCCTGCCATAATTATACCTCCTGTTTATATTTTTCTGAAAAAATAATGCAAACGAGAGCAAAGAAAGCTTGCTTTCAATTTGCCGAGTGCAGCTTATTTTCTGCAAATATAACGTTTTCCTATGACAACTCCAAATCTACATCTTGGTTTTCACTTTCTTATTGTACCTGATTAGGTGAAAAGAGTATTACACTATTACGCTCACAACATAAGAGAATAACGAACCGAAATCCAACAATACTTTTATTTCATCTTGCTGTCATTTTAACATTTAGACAGAAACGCCTGTAAACTAAACTATTACATCTTCATTCAGAGTGACAGAAGTGACAGGAAAATTATTATTAGCATCGTGTTCCAGCTTTGACAAATTTAAGAAAACGGATAACAGTTTATATCAATTATGTGTATCAGAGATTTGAAGGATTTTCATTATCAGAGAACTATGAATTGTCATTTTCCCGCATAGGGTCCTCATCAAAACCTACAATATACTCTGTATGGTGCTGACCACATTTAGGAGTAATTTGCCATATGATTTCTACATTATCTGGAAGTTGTTCAAAGAAAGAGGCTAACACATCCATATTCTCCTTTGCCCTGTCTGCTTCAAGGCTTTGCAACTCCAGCCCGAGCATAACAGTTCGAATATTATTATTGCTATAGGATATAGGACAAATGGGCTGGTCTAACGAAGGGGCTGTTCCCGAAGTAATATATGTTACTGTACGAGCACACATTCTAAAATCATTAAAGTCCATACCTATGAGTCCAACAGTTTCTATGAAATTATGGAAAAACATCAAAAAGTGAAGAATATTATCTTGCAAAGTATAATAGTGTGAGGTAAAAATATTGTAGAATTCCCACCTGTCCTTGAAAACTTTATACTGCGAAGTAGGGTGTAGGTCTAAAACAAAAATACTACCAACTAAACTATTATACTGTTTAATAAAAGCGTCTATTTCAGACATATATACTTCTGCATTGTCAGTAAAGACAAAAACAGCGAGGCATTCTAAAGGGCGTAAGTCATCTATATTATAAGTAACTATATCCTTATAAGGCTGCTGTAGACTGCTCAAAAACTCTGTAGCTTTATCACCAAAACAATGATAAGCAACAAATTGTGGATATGATTCTCCAAAATCCAGGAGTTGATTCAATTCTTCCATTTATTTCTTTTCTAAATCTTAATTTTTGAAACAATCTTCTATTTCTCTAATCTTATTCTTTATCCACTTTAACACTTCTTCTTTTCCAATTGCAGGATATTGAGCTATATCATGCCAGTTGTTACCTTCGTTATCGGAAATCCAACTCCAACCATAAGGATAATTCTTGGTTGGTTCACGTGTAAAGCAATCTAATTTAGGTTGCAGCGGAATTGTCTTATCCTCCGAAGCAACCGTAATCCACACTTCTTTCCAATAGGCTTTGTCTGTTTTAATAACGATAAAATGATTTTTTTTGCTATTCAAACTTTTCCATAAAGCTCCATTGTCATCTTGACGTTCGTTAAATCCAAGGTCTTTTAGGGGCTTAATTATATAGTCTCTTCTTAATTTATCTCCGATTTGTTCCTGTAACAGTAGCAATTCGGAAGTAACATCAATATTGTCAGACTTAATGGCTTCTTCAATAATACTTTTTTGATATTCTGTATCCATATCTTGATAAGTAAGTTGTTTAATAATTGTGATATAGTCTTTAATGGTGCGGTGAATAGGCTTTTGTAGATAAGTCGTCATTAACCTATCTAACAATCCTAATATATCCTGTGCATAGGAAAGTTTGATAAAGTCAAAATGTCCCCCTCCCAATGAATCTGAAGAAGGTTCACTACCTTCTAAAGTAAGATAAACTAATTTGAAATTATTTTCACCAAACTGTTTCACTCCATAGTTATGATATCGAAGTAATTGATTAGGTTGGTCACCTGCATAGATTTTATTTTCTATGATAATACCATGCTTGCCATCTTCAAGAATAATATCTATGCGACCTCCAGTAGTTTCTGTTAATTCACCTACATATCGTTCGGCAATACTCTCATTACAGTGTGTAATATAATTATCATCTACCTTTATAGCTGTAACAAGAAATTGCCTAAGGAATTCATTTCCCAAGCCATGGTTTGCTTTGGGATTGAATAATGTTGCAAGCAAACGTGAATGCAAACGCATTTCGTCAGAGCATATATTCAATGCCGAAAACACATTAAAGTTTTCTCCTTCTTTTTCTTTTTTCTGAAGTCTATCTTGCTCTACATTATGCATGTCTGACAATTTAGATAGTAGCTCTTTGATACTATTACTCATAATAAACATATTTTAGTTAGATTTTCCCTCCATCATCTTATTCAACTTTTCCTCCTCCGTACCCATATCTGTTAAATGCTCTACTTATCATTATGGTTTGTAACAAACTATTCTCATTTGAAATGTTCAACAGGACAAAGATAAAAATAATATATGCAAAAACATTACTTTGGTCTAAGAACGAGTTATCTTCTCCATAATATAATGCCTTTATTGTTAAAATCAACCTGAAGTAAGACTTAACCACAAAGAAACAATATGTACTAATCTTTCTCAAACTATATCAGCCTAATCTAATCGCAAGGCTGATAAGTTCGCAGAAATAGAAAGAGTTTTTAGAAATGGTATGATTGTAACTCCTATTTCCTCTCGACCAATAATACCTTCCAAATCTTCTTCTAATACAGTAACAGGTTTAACAACAATTCCGCAGCCATCTTCCCTTCTTTCTAAATAGAAATTATATGTAGCATTATAAGCTTTTATATATTCTATATTAGGAGAGTTCGTAATATACACTGGGTATAAAAGTTTAATTACTTTATATTGAATTGAATAACCATTAGAAATCTGGAATATAAAGTTGTTGAGTGATCGCAAATCCTCCTCTATCTTTTCAACAGGCATACCACTTTCCATCATATAAATAATCAGATGAAATAAAGGTAAGGATGTTGGCATACTCCCCCCAAAATAAGAATACTCAAATCCATTAAAATAATCATCAGTATCAATTTGTGTGAGTTTATATAAATCACGCAATGAACTCCCAGCAAGTTTTTCCCTAAAATGTTTAAGATACGGCAGTAATTCATGAATACCAAGTTTTTCTCCTAATTGTGCCTCAAAAGCTCGAATCATAATATATTTTATACTATATCTGAATGGCTCACGAGACAAGAATTTACTCATATAACCTTCATAACAAGCTTGCGCGCCATAGAAATGATGAAATATATGCTTAGTCACATCATAGTCCATTACCAAGACAATATTATTAAATCCAAATTTATTACCGACAATATCAGGTCTGTCACTATCGTCTATGTGCGCACTCACAACATTAAGAATTCTAAAAAGATGCTTGGGGTCTAAGCGATCTAAGTCTTCTATTATCAATACTGGCTTCTTTGCTTTCTTCACTTTCCCATTTAAGGAATGGTCTTGACTAATCCATTTAATAGCCTTTTTTATCAGTTTTGTATATCCATCTTCTTCATGAATACAGCCAGCTGTATTGGCAAACTGCGATAAATACTTATCTACAATGTGCTTCTTCTCATCATATTTTTTCTTTATCTCAAGGAACTTATTATAGCCTTCATTGCACAGCTCTCCCAGCGGTACCAAAGAAAGCAAGAAAGGCACAACAGATATCAAGTCATCAAGGGTAAATACAGAACCAAATAAAGTATTTAAATCAATATTCTCAAACAACTTTTTTTTATGCAATTGTACAATAATATCTCTTTTAATATATTCAAAAACATCCTCATTCTTTGCAACAGAATAGTTTACTGGATAAATAGTAAAGAACTCATATTTATCTTGCATTGCTTCATCCTTTCGCAACTCATTCAGCAAATAGGTTTTTCCATCACCAAACTTAGCAGACAAGATTATTCTGTCTGTCGTTTCAAGATATTGTGAAAAATCGTTTAGCTTGTCTGATATTTTAATACTGTCTAATGTTATTTTCATAATTTGTCAGCTACTTTCGTATTTATAGATTAATAATGTTTAGAAATGATTTAAGTTTAAATTATACTGAACAAAGTTACAAAATTTTATAATAAATACCCCAAAGAATACACTTTTATTTTTCCAGTGAGAGGAAGTACACATTACTTTCTATCCCATTCTTACATCAGTCTACTCTCTTTTCAATCCCACATTCTCTACTAAAACCGAATTAAAAAGTCTTTACACAAATTCAAGGAAAGCACCTAAAACAAAGGCGAAATACACGTATAAAAAGCAAGCTTGCAATGAACAGGAAATCAGTTAGTTACAAAGACGATACAGAAAAGATGCTTAATTGGACTCCAAAAGGGCGTTAGTAAGGGGCTTAAAGAGCATCTTTTGCAAGCTAAAAGGGCGTTAATTGAAAGGCAATTTACGCACTTTTGATTTTCGATATTAGAATTATCTTTACAAACCTTATTATTAGCAGTTCCTTTCTTCACAAATAGAACGAATCTATATAAGATATTATAAAGTTTCACACAGAGCCACAGAGTATACCGAGATTTATCAATTAGCAAAATATAGAGTCCACAGAGGCACTGACAGAACATAGGGAAAAGAAGTATAGTTGCTAACTATATTGATTGTGAGAGGATCCTCTATTACTCCTTGTGCCCACAGCACCTCTGCTTATTTACGTTATTCCTCCTTTTCCTCTGTGGCTCTGTGTGCCTTTTTCATATCCGAACCTATTAATATCCTAACATTACCCTATATGAAACTCCTTTGAAAGAAGACTTACAAACTACTCAACTATCAAACAATATATATTCACGCACTGAAGAATAGAGAAAGGAAGTCTACACGCAACAGAGAAAAAGAATTTAAACTTAAAGAGACATTCACTTGCATTTTACAAAAAGATTTCGTAAAATTGTACTCGTTTTTAACTGACCTAATAGATAATATAACTATGATTTCGAAGATTAAACTACTACTCATTGCACTAACCTTGTCGGTATCTGCAAATGCACAGGAGAAGACGGAATTGGATGTTTTTAAGCATACAGCAATCGACACAACGCAGCTGATTGTATCTTATGATCTAACTGTCAAATATGACCTATCAGGACAGAATAATCCTGACTTTGAGAAAGTATATACTTACATCGGACGTAAGGTTTGCCAGAGTTTTGTGGAGAGTGAGCATAACGCCGACCTGCGCATGGCTAAAGCCTTTCTACGTAATGGAAAGCGTGGCTCAAGAGCATCTATGAAACTCGTCGCTAATGTTGGTGAAACCTTTATTGGCTATCCAAAGGGAAAGACAACAGTTATTTACAATATGGACGGAGCTGGCTCTTACCTTTATCAAGAGGCTACTCCGAAGATGCAATGGAAACTTACAACCGAACATAAAACACTTTTAGACTACGATTGTACAGCTGCAACCTGTTCTTATCGTGGAAGAAATTATAAGGTATGGTTCACTACTAAGATTCCGCTTTCTTATGGTCCTTGGAAGTTTACAGGACTGCCTGGCTTGGTTATGGAGGCTGAAACCAAAGAGGGAGATTATCATTGGACGGTTACTGGCATAGAAAAGCCTAAGACAGCAACCCCTATCTATTTCCTTGATAGGAACTATGTAAAGACTTCCCGTGAGAACACACGCAAGCAAGAGAGGCTCTTGCTGAAAGATCCTGCAGGCTACCTTGAGAGTTATGGCTACAACTTCACGACAACTAATTTCAATGGACAAGTTGTGAAACTAACGCTCTTCACATTCGACAATCCTTTGGAACGAGAATGATAAGACGCCTACTTATCTTACTATCGTTTATCAGCTTATTGTCTATAAACAGTATGGCTCAGAATAGTCAGGGAGACTCTCTGACTATTACTGGGCGTGTGGTTGATAATAAACATCAACCTATGGATGGCTGTATTCTTATAATTATACAAGAAAAGGATTCTTCCATTCTTGCGAGTAGTGTGACCAATGAAGACGGCAGATACGCTATCAGCTATCCACGAACAAATGATAACCTTCTTTTAAGCCTGACAGGATTCAATATAAAACGGCAGGTAAAGCGCATAACTCCAACGAGTCAGACCGTTAACTTCAATACCACCTACGAGAGTATCACACTGAAAGAAGTGGAGATAAAGGCAAGAAAGCTATGGGGAAGTAGGGACACACTGAACTACTTGGTCTCTGCCTATATGAAAGGACAGGACAGAACCATTGGTGATATCCTCAAACAGCTGCCAGGTATCACGTTAGAAGGGGGTATGGTGAAGTATCAAGGTGTACCTATCAACCATTTCTACATTGAGAACATGGATATGTTTGCGGGCAAATATAGCATCGCAACGAATGGTATTAAGGCTGAGGATGTCAGTACGGTACAGGTGATGGAAAACCATGAACACATCAAGGCATTGCAGGATCAGATACCACCTGAATCGGCAGCTATCAACTTAAGGCTAAAGAAGAAAGCAAAGGGCAGATGGCTAAAGACCATAGACTTAGGTGTAGGCTTCGACTCTAACGGCTTATTGAGAGAGGTCAATGCTGCCCTAATGTACTTCGCACAAAGACAACAGCACGTTTTCTATTACGAAACAGATAATATCGGTTCAAGCATCGATTGGTTTAAATCATACTATGGTGGGAGTAATATTGGAGCCTCTCGCCTAACATCCATCATCTTTCCGGGGTCATCTCCTGTAGGTAAGAGTCTACGTAACAATCAGCATAACCTATGTTTCAGCAATCTCAACAAACTAAGTGAGACGGCGGAAATAAAGTATAACATAACTTACAGACACGATATCCAACGGCAAAGTAGCTATTCGCAAACTACTTATCTGCTCCCTGATGCAAGTACTCGTTTGATGACCGAAGACATTTCTGCACGTAATACGACGAACGCTGCCACAATGCAGTTGCATTTTGAGAACAACGGCAGTAAGACTTATCTTAAAAACACACTTGACTTATCAGGGAACTGGAGCGACAACAATGGACAGGCTTTGTCTAACAATGCACGTATTCAGCAACATGCTTTTAATAGAAACTTAGGACTGAACAATCATACAGAGTGGATTCAGCGTACAACCAATGGTGGAGGTTTTAAGCTAAAGACAACCAACTTTGTACAGACAAATCCACAAGCTCTCGCCATTGAAGGGGATATGCAGGTAAGACAAGATGCGAGACTCTCAAACATGGGAAGCTATAACAGCCTTACTTTGATAAGAAACATCCGAAAACACAACTGGACCATTGCGCCTTCCGCAGAACTGAATATTGAATATGTGGGACTGAAAAGTCTATTAAACGATACAGCTGTGACGATGGCGACGAGCGGCGACATGGGCTACTTGCAGATGAAAAGCAACATTGGAGCCAACCTACAATATGTCAAAAACACGTTCCGTCTATCGTTCAATCTGCCTTTATCTTTCAACTACATAAACGTAGATAACGAACCAATAGCTAACGAGACGACGAAAGGAAAGCGCACAACCCTACTCTTCTCGCCATCTTTTACAATGCTTTGGAAAGCTACGGACAATTGGACGCTTTCTGCAGGAGGGAGTTATGGAATGTTTCCTACGAGTTGGAGAAGTCTGTTCACTGCTTATCTGATGAGCAACTATAGGACGCTGAACCGCTACAAGGTAAATCTATCGGAAAACAAATCGGCAACTATACATGGGAAGATACACTACAAGAATATCCCTCATCAGTTCTTTGCCTATCTCTCTGGGGCGGTTAGTCGCTCATGGAGTGACATGATTTATGGTACGACAATAGACCAGAATGCGCATACACTATTACAAGCTGAATATGCTCCGAACCACCAAAACAGCTTCTCTATGACAGCAAATGTAAGAAAGGAGATTACTTGGCACGACATGAGTATCGGGGCAACAGCTTATTATTCGACTAACACAAGCAAGATACTACGCCAGTCTGTCATCACCGACTATCAGTATAATAGTTTCTTCGTCTCTGCCAATCTTGCCTTTAATCTTATCAAGAACATCCGACTGACAGAGAACTGTCGATGGGCAATCTCTCAATCAAAGTCGGGTAACTATAAAAATATGATTCGCAACTTTAGCAATGAGGCTGCGCTCTCCATAGCTTTTATCCCTGACAGACTGATACTTAACACCAACCTACAATACACACATAATAGTGGTTTTACGGATAAAAAGGATTACACCTTTATGAATCTTAGTATCACCTTTAAAACAAAAAAGAAGATACAATTCGTCTTGAACGTCGATAATGTCTTCAATACAAAAACCTTTATCTATCGTTCTAACAGCAATCTTTCCGAAAGCTACACCCTCTACCAGCTTCGTCCAAGAAGTGTGATGCTCACTACCCACTTTGCTTTATAACTGAAAAAGTAGGTGTGTCCGTCCCTATCTTGACCAGAATGAGAGCATACTGTCAACCTCGAATATTGATTTTTCTCTATTAAATCGCCCTACTTATTTCCTAAGATTTTATCAAGAACGGGATATATCTCCGCTTCGTTCTCGTATGGATAAACCTTAAAATAGGCGTTGCCATTCAGCATTGCGGAGATATTGGCTTTGCGCTTGTCATAGAAGATATGGACAGGGATATTCCGAGCCTCAGCGTATGCTAATTCATAACCGACGCCATGAGAGGGGTTCGTACATTCTGCGATCAGCACATCGGATGACCTCAGCCACTCTGTATCACGCTCATATATATGCACATCATCCTTTTTCGTACGTGTCGTTACACTCAAACTTCCTAAACCAATATGCTCCGTCAACACCGTATCCGTCGCATTGATATAATCGATAATACGCTTATACACAGCCGCATCCTCCCTACCGCCACGAATAGAACCTGCAAAATATACCTTCTTCTCCATAATACAATGCTTTCGTTGATAAAACAAACGTGAGTAATACTCGCACACAAAGATAACACTTTATAGTGAAAACAGATGACTTAGATAGACAATAACCTCTTTTACTATCCTCCTAACGATACAAAAAGGCTATCCATTTGGAAGCTATAAAAGGCGGAGTGTTGAGTGAAAAATATTTACATAAAATCTTGTAAAACACCTAAAACAAAGGTAGAAAACAGATGTAAGAAAGAGGTCTGCAACAGTCAGGAATTCAATTAGTTACAAAGACGATACCAAAAAGGTGCTTAATTGGACTTCAAAAGGGCGTTAGTAAATGGCTTAAAGGGCATCTTTTGAAAGCCAAAAGGGCGTTAATTGAAAGCTAATTAACGCCCTCCTGATTTTCAGTATTAGAATTTTATTTACAATGTTTAGAGCATTCTTCTATCTACTTGATTTTGTTGTGACCGAGTGCAGACAATAATTTTGAGATTTATTCTAATTATGCAACATGCTGTTGCACGATTGATTTTAACAGTAACGCTGGCTATGAAGTACTATTATCTATGGTTCGATATCATTACTTAAAACACGTTTGTTTCCGTACCTATCAGAATCTTCTGAGTTCTCCGAGAGGATGCTACACTCTCTACTGCTATTACCAGCATTCTCTATCAGGAAATCTCGGTAATCACTCCCCTACCTTTGGGGAGGAGTAAAAGGGGTGCTTCTCGTCTTTCTTCCTTTGTGCATATTTCAATTTTGCTGTCACTGCTGTCACGCAAAGGCGGATGCTAACTCATTAGTTTACAGATAAATTGCATGAAATGTTAAAAGTGACAGCAAAACAAAACAAACTTATAATATAAGATGTGTAATAGTTTCTCTTACTGAAACTCCTTTTTTACTCGATATTTTCAAGAAGAACCAAGGATAAACACACGCATACGATATTTATACAGATTACTTTTGGCAGTTTGATAAGAAAGTATTACTTTTGCATCGGTTTTCAAAATGGAAACTAAGGGGTGCTTGCCTGTTTGGGCTTGCTGAGATTATACCCATTGACCTGATACGGATAATGCCGTCGTAGGAAGATACCCCCTTTTATTTTTTCTTAAAATCATCAACCTTGGGATATGAAAAGAATTATCCTGTTTACTGCTGCACTGACGTGCATGGCAGCTATAAAGGCGCAAACAATGACCGACACGCTGAAACAACAGCAGCTTGACGAGGTCGTTGTGGCAGGTGTACGTGCGCCAAAGAGTGCACCATACGCAGTCTCTAATATTAAAAAGAAGGAACTTGAAGCCTTCTCTAAGAGTGGACGTGAAATGCCATTCCTCCTCGCTCAGACTCCGGGCGTATTGGCTTGGGGCGAAAATGGACTTGGAACGGGTACGGCAGCAATGCGCATTCGTGGTGCTGCAGGTAGTAGAATCAATATTACGTTAGACGGAGTATCGCTCAATTCACCAGAAGATCAGACCGTTTTCTGGGCAAACATGAACTCTTACGCTTCGCTTATGGGTAGTGTACAGATACAGCGTGGTATCGGTACTTCGACCAATGGCGATGGTGCTTTCGGTGGTTCGGTGTCGTTGGCAACAAGTGCTCCAAGCCGACAACCAAGCGTGGAGGTGAGTGGTTCATACGGCTCATACAATACGTATAACGCAGGTGTGAAGTTTTCTACAGGTCTGCTCTTCAATCATCTTGTTTTCGATGGAGCCTACCACGAAACCGCAACAGACGGATATATCAATGGTACAAGTGGCCGTTCGGGTTCTTACTATGGTGGACTAACATGGTTGGGCGATAACTTCCGCATCAGCTATAAGAACATCGGCAACTTTGAAAAGACTGGACAGGCATGGAACGGTGTCGTTACGGGTAGTAATGACTTGAGTTTGATGGATGGTACATACGGTGTAAAGACAGGTATTACGACCTATAAAGATATGTATGACAGAGGTTTGGGCAAGTTCAACCAACTCTATGAATACCTGCAGACCGATGCTAACGGAGCCTTCGTTAAGGACGCAAATGGCAACTACGAGACAGCACGTTACACCATGCGCGACGGCTCTTTCTGGAACAAGACGACAGATAATTTCTATCAGAATCATAACCTCTTGTCGTTTGCTTTCCACCCTTCCAATCATTGGAGTCATAACGTAACCCTGCATTACACCTACGGTTATGGCTATTACAGCGAATTTAAGCATAACACAAAGTTTGCGAAGTTCGGTTTGGCGTTCACCGATAGCAATGGCAAGTTTATCAAGAAGTCAGACTTCGTACGCCTGAAAGGTTTGTCACAGCACACCTACGGCATTGTTTACACCAGCAATTACAAGGACGAGAGCTGGGATGTGACAGGCGGACTGAACTTGCAGCTGTTCCGTGGCAGTCACTTCGGGTACCTTACTTATATAAAGAATGAGGAGGCAGATGCGAAGTATCGTGCTGGTGGCAATGATTATAAGTATTATGACTCTAAGGCACATAAGTATGATTACAGTGGATTCTTCAAGGCAAAATACAACTTTGCAGACTATTGGAACGTGTTTATGGACCTGCAGATCCGTCATGTAGAATATATGACCGATGGTCAGAACGACCGTTTCTATAAAGTCGGCAGTGGCTATCAGAACCAACTCTTAGACGTCAACGAGCGTTATGACTTCGTCAATCCGAAAGCAGGAATCAGCTATTATCGTGGTGGTCACAAGGCTTATGCATCTATTGCGCATGCCAGTCGTGAGCCAGAACGTAATAACTTCACCAATAACGGTAGTTATCCTGCACCATCACCAGAGCGTATGATGGATATCGAAATGGGCTATCAATACAATGGTCGCAACTGGAGAGCAGGGGTTAACCTCTATTATATGGTCTATAACAACCAGTTTGTACAGACTGGTGCGCAGAGTGATATCGGTGAGAATCTGACCACAAACATCAAGGACAGCTATCGTATGGGTGCTGAGTTGGAGGCAGGCTGGAGCCCACTGTCATGGTTGACCGTTGAGGGTAACGCTGCTTTGAGTCGTAATATCATCAAGGACTTTGACGAGATGGCAAGCGTAGATTGGGAGTCTTCGTTCCGTAAGATTCATTACAACCACTCTACTTTGGCATTCTCACCATCAGCCATACTCAATGGTATGCTCAATCTCCATTATAAAGGCTTTGAGGCAGTATGGCATACAAACTTCGTCAGTCGTCAATATCTCGACAATACCGAGAACATGACACGTTCGTTGCCATGCTATTCACAGACGAATGTCAACCTCAGCTATACCCTTCGTCCAAGCAAGCACATTGCTGGTTTGAAGGAAGCTGTCTTCGGTGTGAACCTCAACAATATCTTCAATCGCCATTATGCAGCCAGTGGATGGGTGTATAGTTCCATCCTCGACCACGACGGTCATCCTAATGAGAACCGTTATACGCAGATTGGTTTTATCCCAATGGCAGGGTTTAATGTGATGGGAAGTGTTGCAGTGAAGTTTTAAATAGAACAAGACAGCAACAAAACCTACCAAGTAGACCACCAACTGGCCCCTCCCCCTTCCCCTCCCCCAAAGGGAGGGGCGTGAAATGTACTATTTGCTTGTAAGAAAAGAACCAACTCCCAAGTAAGACAACTTGTTTACACGCAAGCCTGTCCACTTGTAAACTCATGTAATAATCACAAGGGGTATCTCGCTATCTACGCCCCTCCCTTTGGGGGAGGGGAAGGGGGAGGGGCCAGTTGGTGGGTGGATTACTGATGGTTTGTTGTTGGTCGCTTTTCTTTCATATTCATTATGACATTAGACATGCTGGGCTGCATCGTCGGCCTAATTTACATCTATCAAGAATACAAAGCGAGTATATGGCTTTGGTTGACGGGGATTATTATGCCTGTCATCTATATGTTTGTCTATTACGAGGCAGGACTGTATGCGGACTTTGGAATGCAGATATACTATACCTTAGCAGCCATCTATGGCTTTTTGTATTGGAAGTTCGGAAGAAAGAAAGGGGCGGAGGAGATTCCTATCACACACTATCCTCGACAGTTGATACTCCCCTCATTGCTTACCTTCCTCCTTCTCTGGGGCGTACTTTATATCCTCCTCATTAAGTTCACGAACTCTACCGTACCGGTATTAGATAGCTTCGGCAATGCACTCAGCTTCATCGGACTGTGGGCGTTAGCAAAGAAATACATCGAACAGTGGTGGATATGGATTGTTGTCGACATCGAATTAGCAGGACTTTATGTATATAAAGAGATTCCTTTCACCGCAGGACTCTATGCCTTCTATGCCGTTATAGCTGTGGCAGGGTATTTTAAGTGGAGGAGGAGCCTCCCCCAACCCCTCCGAAAGGAGGGGAGTGCCTAACGGAAGAAAGGTTCCTCAGAGTTCCCCAAATTATATTGATAGGTTGAAGAAGAAGTTTTCGAAAGGAATAATACCATATAAAGTATCTCGAAAGAGAGAAAGAATAAAATAGAACTGCAAAGCAAATGATTATCAATAATAAAGAGAATAATAATGACGGACACCAACACATTACCAACGAACACTCCGTTAGGCTTTCCCCTCCTTTGGAGGGGTTAGGGGAGGTCTTCGAGGGAGGTTTTAGTACCGTCATCCTTGCTGCTGGCGACTTCCCAACCCACGTCCTACCCCTTCACATCCTACGTACTGCAGAGAATCTGATTGTATGTGATGGTGCTTTGGAGGATTTATTGGAATATGATATAGAGCCAACAGCAGTGGTGGGCGATGGCGACTCGCTCTCAGAAGAGTTGAAACAACGCTATGCACACATCTATCATCCGATTTCGGAGCAGGAGTTTAACGACCTGACCAAGGCAACTCTCTTTGCTCGTTCACATCTAAAGATGGACGCATCTACCCATACTCGTCCTCGCTTCTGTTACCTCGGAGCGACGGGGAAGCGTGAGGATCATACTTTGGGCAACATCTCTCTCATGCTCTATTACTATCGTCAGTTGGCTATCGACCCAGTGATGGTAACCGACTATGGGTATTTTGTTGCAGCATCGGGTACAATGCGCTTTGATTCATTCCCTGGACAGCAAGTCAGCATCTTCAATGCAACCTGCAAAGAGCTGAGTAGCAAAGGACTGAAATGGGATATCTATCCATTCAGCGAGCTATGGCAGGGAACACTGAACGAAGCCTTATCGAATGAATTTACAATCCAAGCGGATGGTGATTACTTAATTTACCGTACGCATAAAATATAACAAACCTTTTTCTACAAATCAAAACGCCATATCTTCATCCCCTTACGGAGATGTCGATATGGCTTTCTATATAAGCAACACCAGCTATATATTTCTAAATTATTGGTGTCCGATAAAACTTTTTTGGAGTTATCTGTGTTAGATAAAATA
>ERZ773087.621-NODE-621-length-25558-cov-7.716308_pt1 | contig 25558 bp, 10 predicted proteins | sample MGYA00511375_ERZ773087 | MGnify/ENA primary metagenome ERZ773087 (study PRJEB29015, sample SAMEA2737995) | human oral metagenome | biome: human oral; feature: human-associated habitat; material: dental | place: China | collected 2063 ...
AGCTTATCAAAATCTAAATGGCGAAAAATAGAATCCAGCTCTTTTGCTTTATATCCAGCAGCATACATAGCCCCCACCATAGCCCCCATACTTGTACCACCTATGTAGTCAATTCGCACACCAGCTTCTTCCAGCACTTTTAGCACGCCTATATGTGCCAATCCTTTAGCTCCACCACCACTAAGTACCAGCCCTACCTTTACATCTTTTTTAGTAACCTCTTCAGTTTTAGTAGCTACTTCACCTTGTGCATATCCGCCATAATAATACAAAATAAACAATATAACAACGAGTTTTCTCATTTATCTTTAAAAAAGTATTAATCATAAAATTACGGCAAAGGTACGAAATAATGTTTAATTATCAATACCTAATGATTATTTTTTCTATTTGTCAATTCATAATTCAAATTTCATAATTCTTCTCAGCGAAGAATAAGGGGTTCATAAGGGGTAGATAAGCGGAGGATATGACAAAAGTCAGTGAGCTGGTGCAGCCGACAAACCAATATATTCATATCATATTTTTTTATGCTATCTCTTTGTTTATTTCTATTTTTTTCTGCATTTTCCTTCCTATTTCTATATTTTTCAAAAATATCTCATTTTCAATATATTACATTGCGCCTGATTAGCTTAGATTTTTAGGAGCAAGATGTGTCTTTGTATATACAACATGAAGTTGAGATATACAAAGACAATCTTGCTTTTCCCTATTTTTCTATTTGTCTGTTGGGGAAGCCACACAACAAACAAATGAAAATTATGGGAAAAGGGGAGGAAAACTCGGAACTCGTTTCCTTTATCTGAATCAACTTAATTTAAAAATTAAGAGATAAAAATTGCTATATCAAAAAAAATAGTTATTTTTGTGCTGGAAATACATATCATTGATATATTAAGACATGAAGAAAGCATTATTATTTCTCTTTTTGTGGGGAGCAAATTTCTCTTTTGCTCAATTATTGGACGCTCCTTCTGTCATGCTCAAGTCCTACGTTCAAAAAGATAGAATACTGCTCCGTTGGGCGGTAAATACTCCTATTGAATGGCAGAAAGCAAATCAAAAAGGCTTTGTTCTTCACAAAATACTCCTCAAAAAAGATGGTAATCTCCTCGAAAACCCTGAAAAACAAACTATAGCCACTCTAAAACCTGATAAACAAGAAGATTGGATAGACTTCATTCAAAAAGATAATTATGGCGCTATCATTGCTCAAGCACTATATGGTGAATCTTTTTCTGTAGAAAAAGATAGTAAAAATGGTATATCTAAAATTGTAAATATAGCAGAGGAACTGAACCAGCGACATACTTTTGCTCTTTTTGCAGCAGATATGTCATTTGTAGCGGCTCAGAAAGCAGGTTGGGGATTTATAGATACCGATGTAAAAGCAGGAGAAACCTATATTTATCAGGTAGAAGTTCTTGGAATGCCCGAAATAGAGTCGTCTGCGGTGATGGTAGGGCTTTCTGATGTTGAAACACTTCCTAAAATTCACGATTTCACAGCTATCCCCAATGATAAAAAGGTGCTCTTCTCGTGGGGGATTACCTATTTAAAAGATATATATACTTCTTATATCATAGAACGTTCTGAAAATGGCACTGACTTTCAGCCCATTTCTTCCACACCTATTGTAGATATGAATGGAACAAGTAAAAAACAAATGTTCTATGCGACTACTTTAGAAACGAATGATACGCCTTACTTCTTTCGCATCTATGGTATCAATGCCTTTGGCGAAAAAGGTACTCCTTCAGCCCCTATAAAAGTACAAGGCATTTCTGCTACTACAGCTGTCCCTCGTATATCCGATTATAATTTCATTAACGACGGGGTAGAACTTATTTGGGAATACCCTAAAGAAGCTGAAAAAGCTACTGAAAAATTTGAACTTTGGCACAATACCAAAGAAGATGCGAACTATCAAAAAGTAGTAGACAATATCAAAAAAGAAGACAGAAAACTGATTTATAAGAAACTTTCAGCGTCTAACTACTTCAAAATAGCCTCAGTTGATAAACAGCAAAAGCGACATTTCTCACATAGTACTTTAGTGCAACCATCCGATTCTATTCCTCCTGCCCGACCTATAGAACTACAAGGAAAAATTGATAGTTTAGGTGTGGTTACTCTTTTCTGGAAAGCTAATACAGAGGCTGACTTGGCAGGCTATAGAGTACTGAGAGCCAACACTGATAAAGAAGAATTTGTAGATATCTTTAATCATATCATTACTGAAAATACGGCTCGTGATACGGTGAGCTTTTCTCTTTCTAATAAAAAAGTATATTACAAAATTTTAGCAGAAGATTTACGTTACAATCGCTCTCCTTTTTCTGAAGTAATAGTAGTTGAGAAACCTGATAAAAACCCGCCTACTGCCCCTATTTTTAATAATTTCACTACTGAAAACGGAAAGATAACACTGTATTGGATAAGCAGTTCAAGTGATGATGTAGAGACCTATACACTAAGTAGAAGAGAAAAAGGAACAGAAAAATGGCAACCACTACAAGTATTTCATAAAGAAACCAATACATTTATTGATGAAACTACTGAAAGTGGCAAAACGTATGAGTATCTCATTCAAGCAAAGGACAAAGCAGGATTATGGTCAAGTGCAGACAATGCAACCATAACTATAAAAGCACCAGTAAGAGCTGACAAAGTAATAAAAAGCGTAGATTTTGTAGCCGATAGAAATGCGCGTTCTATCTCTTTGTTTTGGAAGTATCAAAAAAATACCAAAGTAATTGAGATTCAGATTTACAAAAATGTAAAAGGTACACCACCCTCGCTCTGGAAAGTGCTCCCCCCCAAGCAACAACACATCACCGATAAAGAAATACATATCAATACAATATATGAATATTACTTTTTACCTTCATTAGCTAATGGCAAACCCACACAAGGTGAAAAAGTAGAAGTTAATTATTAATTTTTAAACACTTACGCTATATTATTAATTGCCTTAGTAGCAACCGTATTTACAAGTAATAACAGAAATATATTGTTTTCACTAAAAATAAATTCTAAAAAATGAGATATTATACACTTTTCATAATATTTTTATGTACTTCATATTGTTTTTCACAACAATATGAAGTTAGAATACTTGACTTTGATTATAGGGCACATACGACAGGGAGTAGATGTGGAACTAATGAAATGTGGTTAGATATTCATTTAAAAGATGGAAATAAAGACAGAGTTTTTAGTAGTAATGGAACAACAACAACAGAACCTAAGTCTATAATAAAAACTTATTATTCAGGTATATCAAGCATTAATTTTCATAGTTTTATACATTCTGATATGGTCTTAGACTGGTGGAGACCTATTGAAAGTTGTAATGGTCCCAGTGTTTCTATTGACAAAAATATTTCAATTGAAAAAGTTTGTATTGGAAAAACTTCATATAGTAATAGAATTGAAAAATCTAAATCAATGGAAAGAGCTTCTACAAGTATTGTTTTTTACTATGAAATAAGTCCAGTTACTGGACTTACTCAGACTTCCTATGAAATAGGGTATAATGATTATCTAACCTTAGAAATAGATAATGATAGCAGAAATTTTTCTTCTGAACTTTTTAGCTATGAATATATTCTCGAGTCCAATACTGATATCAATGATTGGTTAGATCTTCCTGCTAGATATCAAGGGCAAAAGAATCCTAAAATTAGATTAAGAGATTTTTTACCTACTTCTGTTATAGGAGATAGAATTAAAATTAGAACAAAATCTTCCTGTGGTGGGCAATATAGATCTGATTTTGTACTTTATGATATCAAAAAATCCCTTCCTATTTTAACCAATCCTAATAATGAGACTATTTTTACAAGGTGTTATGGCGATAAGACTGATTATACATTACACTTCGATCGCCCTCTAGATCGTGATGAGGAAATTAATTTTTCTCTTGTCCCTAATCCAAACTCAGATTCTCTCATTAATATCTCTCAATTAAAGAGAGGGGGGAATACTTTTACTTTAGAGAACTTACCTATAGGGGATTATAAACTAAGGATTATAGGAAAAAATGGAGGAAACTCCTTTTCTAAGTATGGAAATGAAGATTTCAAATTCTCCATTAGAAATCCTTCAAGAGTAACATTCCGTGCTAGTGGAATAAATCCCTCTTGCCCTAATGCTAATAATGGAGAAATAAGCATATTAGCCTTTGGTGGAACTAATCAAAACTATAAGATAAGACTCAATAATGGCGAATGGTTAGAATTCTCAGAATCCCATAAGCATATAATAAAAAATCTCCCCCAAGGAATTTATACTATTCGTGTAAAAGATGGAAATGATTGTGTAGGAGGGAACAGAGACAATGAACAAGTTTCAATAACCCTAACTACTCCCAATCCTATTACTATCACCTATCCTTCACAAGAGCAAAAGCGCCCTCAATTCCCACAGGCTACCAACGGACGTATTATGGCTGTGGTACAAGGAGGTACTCCCTATAATGGAGCTAATAGGTATCGGTTTTCTTGGAAGAGAGGAACAGAAGAAATTACTCGGCTTGCTACTACTCATTATGATCATATGGAGGACAAATTCTATATATCTCTTGAAAATATTCCTCAAGGTGATTATTACCTCTCCGTTATGGATTCCAGATATGATCCTTCTGATTCTCAAAAGGCGAATTGTGCACTCCTAAATAGTCTCTTTAAGTTGGAAGATATCCCTCTACTCCAAGCTACGCTCTCCCTGCAGAGGCCTATTTCATGTAATCGTGGAAATGAGTTTGGCAGTGAAATAGATAGAGCAATGGATGGCCAGAGGGATGAAAGCCAGGATGGAATCCTACAAATTAGAGCTCAGGGGGGTACTCCTTTTACAGGTGCTACCAATGGAGGACGTCCTTACAAATATACTTGGAAAAAGCAAAACCCTAATGGATCATGGCAGTTACTCCCTTTTGAGGGAGATACAGCTATGAACCTCTCACGAGGACACTATGCTATCAATATAGAAGATGCAAATGGAATCAAGTTAGGCACATATAATACACATACCAACTCCTTGGAGAGGCTTACAGACGTTATCTATGAACTCAAAGAACCTGCCAAACTAACTCTTGTGCTCCAAAAAACAGATGCCACTTGTAATGGTAACGATGGAAAAATTACCGCTACCCCTTCTGGAGGTACACCTCCTTATACCTATCTTTGGTCTAATGGTGCTACTACTGCCTCCATCAAAGACTTGCTTCCTATGCCTTATAATGTTGAAATCAAAGATAAGGCGGGCTGTATTGTGCAAGGAAGTACAGTTATTGTGCAACCCAATAGTCTTATGGTTAAGGGTACTATCACTCCGCTTCGTTGTCATAATGCCTCCAATGCTGCCATAGTGCTTGCTGTACAAGGAGGCACTGCACCTTATCACTATCTGTGGAATACAGGAGCTACAACAGCAAGTATAAAAAACCTTTCTACAGGAGAGTACAAGGTAAAAGTGACTGATGCACAAGGGTGTGCTCATTTCGAAACTTTTACTATTGAAAATCCTCCTAAATTTGAGATTAACTTAGGAAAGAGTCATACGCTTTGTAAAGGACAGACACTTACCTTAAATATAGCCATCGAAGATAAGCAAGCTACTTATCTATGGACTGGGGATAATGGTTTTTCTTCTAATGCACCTCAAGTAACCTTATCTGAAAAGGGTACTTACACAGCTATGGTAACTACCAAAGATGGCTGTACAGCTACAAGTGCTATTACTATTGAAAGTACAGATACTCAAATTGCTTCTGAGTTTTTGCTTACTACTCAAGCATACGAGAATGAAGAGGTGATATTAGTGAATACTAGTAGTCCTAAAGGAGAAACCACTCAATGGTTAGTGCCCGAAAAAGAAACTATTGAAATCACTAAACAAAATGACGATTATATTTCTCTTATCTTTAAGGAAAAAGGAGAATATCGTATTGGTATTAAGCAAACACAAGGTAATTGTTATGAGTTGTTCTATAAAAACATTATTGTAGAACCCGCTACTGATTTACCTAAAACTCAAAGAACCAATGAAGCTTTTGTAAGAGAATTTGAAGTAGCTCCTAACCCTAACAATGGCAAGTTCAAAGCTAAAGTAGTCTTAGAAAAAGCAGGGGCTATCAAATTTCGCTTATATAGTATCACAGGACAATTGATAATGCATAAATCACTACCTTCAGCTGAGGAACATTGGGTTGATTTCCAAGACCCGCTACCAGCTGCTACCTATATATTGGTTTTAGAAACTCCTTACCAACGATTAAGTAAAAAAATTATTATTATTCCTTAACTATGATGCGTTTATTCTCTTACATATTTTTTTTTCTGTTCACAACGTGGCAGCTCATAGCACAGACCTACCCTGTTCAGGTAGTACCTGTACTCACGCCTCCATATAGCAGTAGGATTGCGGACTATGCCAATCCTTTGTCCAATAGGATACAGCTACAAGTTATCACTACGGACTTGAGTGTGCAGAATCGTCTGGTGCAATTATATGTAGAGATTAAAGGTAATGGACTTACCGTTGCCTCAGCTCCACTGCTTTCAGGGGTATCCCCTTTGCGTATCAATGGAGGTGAGATACTAAGACTTACCGATGCAGAATTAGCTCCTTATTTTCAATTGCGGAATTTACAAGGGATAACTTCAGAACAATATGCCTCTCCCTTACCTGATGGGGCATATACGTTTTGTTTTAGGGTAAAAGATGTGCTTAGTGGGCGATGGCTCTCTCAGCATCAGTGTATGGTGGCTTATCTAATGCTCAATGATCCACCAATCCTAAATATTCCTACTGATAATGAACAAGTAGCCGCAACCGATTTTCAAAATATTATTTTCAGCTGGACACCCCGTCAAATCAATGCTACTAATGTAAGCTATACCTTCGAACTTCGTGAGATTTTAGACCCTACCCTCGACCCTCATTTTGCTTTTGAAGTAAGCCGACGTGTACTTAAGGAAGACGATTTGCGAATGACTACTTTCGTCTATGATGTGAGTAAACCCAACCTCATCCCAGGTAGGCGCTATGCGTGGCGAGTAAGAGCTATCTCCACAGGAGGATTGGCAGAAAATAGTGTCTTTAAGAACAATGGTTATAGCGAGGTACATTCGTTTGTCTATGCAGTAAATTGCAACAAACCGCTCTTCTTGCTCAGCCAGCAGCAGAGCAAGAGCCGTACAAAACTGCTATGGCAAGGAGATACACAGCACCAAAAATACCATATCCAATACCGTAAAAAAGGAGTAGCTAATGCTCAGTGGTTTGATACCTCTACTCGCAATACCCAAGCACTTATCACCAACTTAGAAGCAGGAGAGTATGAGTTTCGTGTAGGAGCAACTTGTGAAACAGAACGCTATGATATTACCCCAAGTTATGTATATTCTAATATACAGACTTTTGAAATAGAAAAAACGCAAAACACTACCGAATCAGCCTACAACTGTGGTATTGCACCAAAAATAGCAATTACCAATAAGAAACCTTTAGGTAGTTTGGTAACCAATGAAGTGTTTACCGCAGGCGATTTTTCAGTTACCATTTTAGAAGTGAGCGGTAGCAATGGTATTTTCTCTGGTAAAGGATTTGTAAAAGTTCCTTACCTGAACGACACAAAGTTAGCGGTAGAATTTGAAAATATAAAAATCAATGCCGACTATCAATTGACCGATGGTATCGTAAAAACTATCTACGATAGTGATTGGAAAGGTGTACAGTTTGCTGAAAACTTTATAGGTCAAGGCAAGAAATCTAAAGATATTGAGATACCTTTCGAGATTGAAAAGGTAGAAACTCGCAATGGTGAAATAGTTGTTACAGGTAAAAATAGTCGCAAGGAAGTATTCCCATTTGGAGGCAATGATTCCACTGTCAAAGGAAAAGTTACCACTACTACCAATGGAGTAACCACTACCCAAGAAAAGATATATCACATAGATAAAGACGGTAAAGTATCTGAACCTCAAACAGTAGCTCAAGGAGGCAAACCTACTAACGAAAATACCAATGGTGTTACCCAAAATGGTGAAGCAACAGCCCTTACCGCCAAAGGTATTGAGGTAACTTTTGAAAATACAGCCGACTCTAAATACGCTTACGAAGTACCTACCAAAGCCTATAGTAAGGACTACCAAAAATTTGACGGCAAGTATATTCCTTTTAAAGCAGTAGTAAAAGGCGAAACAGAACCTTTCTTAGCCAAAGTACAGATTACCGATAAAAACATCAGTGCTGATAGCCTTATCTTCAAAACCGATAAAGGCGCACTTATCGAATCCAAACGAGTAGAAGGCTCTGACGACTTTTTGCTTACCCTCAAAGGGTTTCACAGCTTTGCAGTAGAACAAGTACAAGCTACTATCAAACAGGGCAAGAAATACCAAATCGCAGGGGTGTTCAACTTGGTACACCTTTCCCCTAAAACTGCCAAGGTAACCCTTGTCCCTACTGCCGAGAATCTTACTATAGATGTAGAGAAAGTCAAAGCAATTTACAGCAAGGTAGGAGTAACTTTGGATATCACTTGGGCAGCGCCTTTTGATATCTCCCCTTATTTGACCAATGGGGTATTGGAAACTAAAGATGTATTTGGCGACCTTACCGATTACAGCCCTTCACAACAGGCGCTTATCAATGCCTATAAAGCCACAGGCAAGGTTTCCAATGATACCTACTACGTGTTTATCACCAATGCAAAGAGCAGTACCGGACAAGGGGGCTATATGGCACTCGGTGGACAGTTTGGTTTTGTATTCGACCAAACCGAAAGAACCCTTGCTCATGAATTGGGTCACGGAATATTTAAACTAGCACACCCATTCAAGAAAAAACAACAAGGCAATGTCCCCTCCCTAATGGACTATACCTCCGATGAGGATTTACTTTTTGCTGATTGGAAGCAGATCAATGATCCTGCGTTTAAAATAGGTATTTTTCAAGGACAGAAAGAAGGTTTAAAAATCTCCTATAAATATATCAAGGGGCATAACAAAGGTATTGCTCCCAATGGAAAGGTTATAGCTTATGTCAAAGCTACTAAAGAGAGATACAAAGTTAGGTTTGGTATTGATAAAGATTATTATATTCATAAGATTGAACTATATGATGAGGCTGGTAATAGTGTTGAAAACGAGTCATACTTTTGGGATTGGACAGATTTTGTAAACGCTACAACCTCTAAAAGTATAGCAGAGACAAGTGCTATAGAACTTGTGTATAACTCTGCTAAAGAATCTGTCAAAACTTATATTTATCAAGTCATAGATGATTGTAAATATCGGTTTGCAGAGATAGATTATAAACCTTCAGATGGTATTGGTGAAATAAAATCGTCTAAATGGAAAACTAAATACCTTTTTAATGCAGAAGAATCTTGCACAAAGAATTTCATATTAGATATATTAGAAAAAGATAGAGAAGAATGCTCTAAAGAAGAAATAGATGAAGCATCAAAAATATTAAATCAATCTATTAAAACTCCTGAAAAAGCGGTAGACATTATAAATAATAGCTGTCTGTCAGCCTTGAGAAATCTATCTTATCAAAAGAAACAATACTTTATAGACCTTATAGCTTCACAAGAGAAGTTGAAAAACATTTCAGAATTAGCTATCTTGCGTTTGATGAATGCTCTTTCTGAAAGTGATTATGCCAACTTTTTCAATCATTTAGAGGCTAATAACAACTACTTAATAAGACATCTTATTGATCAAATAGATGATAGCTACTTTTTTATAGGTTCAGCAGGAGGAAATAGTGGAGGGAAAAACTACACTAACTTTATAGGAGCTTTGGTGTGGATGTTTAACCATAACCCAGCCTCTATTGAAGATAGATGGGGTAAAAATGAAGATGATTTTGTCAAAAGAACACTCAACTTAAACCCCATTACTTATAGTAAAGATACGGAATCCTCTTGGAATTTTGAGTATACTTTAAAAAATAATAAGGGAGAATACATAGCTTCGACGGGAAGGATTCAGCTTTATGATGTTTATAAGGCCTATGTTTATAATTCTTTTGACAGCAAAGGAGATGGACAATATTCTACTGATAAGGAAGAACCTATAGGAGAAGTTTCTCCATTAACACCACTTATTATCATCCCTGATAAGAACAAAGTTCCTTTGATACAAACAGCATTGGAAGGGAATGATTTAGGGAATGAAGTATATATAGTACCTGCTATTTTCTTAAAGTATAATGATGATAAGATTCTCAATGATTATATAGAGACAGGGGTTTTCACTACCTTAGATATAGCAACAATAGCAATCAGTGGAGGTACTGCTTTAGCGACCAAAGTACATTGGATACCCCGTGTTTGGGCATTGGTAGAAGTTGTAGGAGCTGTGGGGAATATAACAGCAAATACAATTAAAGAAATAAATGGTGATAATAAAGAGTTAAGAGAAATTGTCGATATTTATAATATTGCAATGGGAGCTATCGGGATCAAGAATCTCGGACAAGTAGGTTATAAGTTTGCGAAGAACCTACCACAAACTACAAAAAATATTCTCCAGAAGAATGGAAACTTAAGAACTCAACTCGTTAAAAGTTATCAAGATTGGAAAAGAAGAATAGGACAGCTCAAGGCATCAAAGAAATTCGAGAAACTTGCTGATAATGAAAAGAAGTTATTAGAAGGGCAAGAAAAGGGTTGGAAATTATTAGGCTTTGTAGGTGATATCAAAGGTGTTGATAGGTTAAAAGACTTTTTAACCAATGATGCCCGCCTGGTGAGCTTGATTAAGAAGTTAAACGCTAAGTTCAACAAGGTAGATGATTTTGCAAAACGTTTTGAAGAACTCTATCAAAAAGTGCCTGAAAATTCTGTAAAACCTATAGATGACCTTGTGGACGACCTTAAGCATCTATTTACAGAGCACATAGATGAGATTCCTGAAGGACAATTAGTAGCTTTCTTAAACGAGCTTTTAGAGACTGGTGATAAGTTCAAAGCAGGCGCTACCTCTTTAGAGGTAATTCGAAATATCAAATCCTACCTACCCGCTAAATTCCATAGCACCCTGCAAAAGTTAGAATTAGAAGACCTTATTTCTTATGCAGATGAGGCAGGTGATTTTAGGTTTGATATCAAGTGGCAGGCTAAAACTATGAATAAGTTAGGCAAAGAAGAGGAAATTAGTATCTTCATAGATACTAAAAACTACTCTACAGCTACTAATATGTTTAAAGACTTAGGACAATATAAAGCATATTTAAGAGCAATAGATAACTTTGACCAGCTGTATATTATCCAACAAGGAGGTAGAGGTATTACAAAAGAAGATATCATTAAAAGACTTGAAAGTGCTATAGCTAAAGATGCTGAAGGGGTTTATTATGCAAAAAAACAACTTTGGCAGAAACTTGGTATAACTGATGAATTGGAATTAGAAAGATTGGCGAAAAATAAATTGCTATCAAAAGAAATAGATTATCAACCTTTTAGAAATTCAATTCTTATTACCCGATGAAAAAATACAAATTGAAAGAAACAAAGAAAAATGTAACCGAATTCGATGCTGGTTTAAACTTATATGCTTATAAAGAAGAAAATCAAAACTATCTTTTTTTTAACAATAAGATATATCCTTTGAGATATACTCCTATGATTTTTAAAAAGATAGATAAGGTACTATATATTAAGTATAGTGATGGATATTGTGAAAAATTAGTTGAGGATAAGTTTTTACCAATAAATAATATGAATAATATTAAATATATTAATTTTGGAAAACCTTATTCTGTTATATTTATATATGGCGATGAATATAAGAAATTTTTTAACCTTCTTGATTTAGAAACAAATAAGCTACTTTTAAAAAAAGATAGCCTGCATTGGTTATACATAGAGAAAGACATTATTGTAACGTATGATATTTTAGGCTCTTTTATTAGTCGTATCAATACCGATACAGAAACACTTTGGCAATTTACCATTGCTTCCTTAGGGGATTCTCCTTATCCTGATGAAGAAGATAGAATATACAAAATGATAGGTATTGTACACGGGAATCTATGGGTTTATACGCAACAATACCGCTTAATTGTCTTAGATATCGAAACGGGATGTGTACAATACCATACCGATTGCTTTGGCGTTCAGTTAGATGAAGTTACTAAAAATATTTTTTCTATCGCTTCAAACGGTTGGACAGTTATAGATACTCAAACACTTACAGTGAAAGAGAGTTACTTCTTTTCAGAAGAAGACACCAATATTGGACAATATAAATCTATATTTGACCCTTTACTACAAGGAGATTATTTTACATTTGTAGGTTCTAAACCTAAGGAACATTGGGGTATTGGTTGGATAGGTATTTTTGATTACAAAGCGAGAAAATTAGTATGGGAACACGAACTCATTCCTGAAGAAGAAAGAAAAAATACTCGCAATCACTTAGCGGCTACCCAACCCTTATATATGAGTGGTAATAAACTATATATCAAAGATGTAAAAGATAATTTGTACATTTTTGAAAGAGAGGAATAGCTTCAAAAACTTAGGATAATATAAAGCATCTTGTCCTGAAATAAGTTTATTGATAAGTCTTACAAGCAAAGGCTAAAGGTATGCAAAAACAAAGAAAGTAGCTTACTACTTCTTTTAAAATCTACGGACTAACTAATTGTAGGACGAACAAAAGAAATAACAAATAAAATCAAAAAAACAATAACGATGAGTTTATATCGATATTTTATCATTTGCTTAATAGCTTTTGCAGTAGTTTCTTGTTATCAAGAGACAGAAATTCCTGTGAAGGCTTCTTTTCAAATGAGTTTTAGAAATGGTGATGAATCAGTACCCGTTTATGTAAAGATGAACAACACCTCTTCAGGGGGAGAGCATTACCAGTGGGAGTTCGAAAGTGGTACGCCTAATACCTCTACTGAAAAATCTCCTGAGATACTCTATACGCAACACGGCTCATACAAAGTAAAGCTAACAGTTACTAACGAGTATAAAGAATCAGATACTCAAGAGCAAACAATTACAATAAAAGACGCTATCAAAAGAGCAAGCTTTACCAAAGAGATTGTAATGAATAGCTACCCTCCTGTAACGGTGAAATTTACTAATACTACTCAGGGAGAGAACCTTACTTATAAATGGCTTTTTAAAGGAGGTATCCCTGAAACTTTTGAAGGGAAAACACCTCCTGCTGTGGTTTTTTCTACAGAAGGCAAACACGAAATAACTTTAGAAGTTTCTAATGGGTATGATCGTCAAACTTTTTCAGATTTTGTAGAGGTAAAACCTGCTATTAAACCTGCTTTTTCTTGGCAGATACCTATTGAGGATGAGGATTTACAAGTGCCTGTAAATATCACCTTGCAAAATAAAACTGAAAATGCTATTTCATATCAATGGACATTTCAAGGTGGCACTCCCAATACTTCTACTGAAGTAAATCCTAAAGTAACCTATACTAATGCTGGTACTTATACTATAATACTCGTAGCCTCTAATGGTAAAACAACTCAAACTTTACAGAAACAAATTACAGTATATCCTGATACTGGTATTTATGTATTAGAAAATGTAAAATTAGGAATTAATTATGCTCATAACAGCGAAAAAGTAGCAGCTTTCTATTCCACAAAACTGAAGAAATCTTTTTTCTCTAAAAATATTACCGCTGAAAATGCGCCTTTGATAGATATCGTTTTTCAAGGAGGTAGCCCTACTTTTACAAGCAATAAATTTGTATCTCCAACTGAGGTACAAAAATATGCTTTCTTCCCTATTACAGGGGCAAAAACTACTGTTTTTGTCAATTCACAAGAAATATGTAATTGCGGGCTCAATTTCACTGAAGAAGAATTCAATGCAATGACAAATGATACCCCTTTACGTGCACTTTCCATTACACATTCGGCAGCGGGAGCACAAGCATTTACAAATACATTACCTCGAATAGTGTTATTTCAAACCCACGATGGTAGAAAGGGAGCTATCAAAATAAAGCAATTTGTAAGTAAGGGTGCAGAAAATTCATATATTTTGTGTGATATAAAAGTTCAAAAGTAAATAGATAATGAAACTATTACTACGGTATATACTTTGGGGAGTGTTTTTATGTATATCTTTTGGTACCAATGCTCAAGATTTAGACATAGAGGCGATGACTAAAGATACAAAATTTAGAGTCAGCGGGGGAGTCAATGCCGATGCTATGTTTTTCAACTCTTCTGCTGAGAAAAGTACCTTTACTTATATGCTTACAGGAAGTTTAAATTTTAGCTTTCTTACCTTTTCAATGCCAGTGAGTTACTCTATTACCAATCAAGGAAATGCTCTGAACTATAAAGTCCCTTTCGACTTTAATAGATTTAGTATTGCTCCTAAGTACAAATGGATAAAATTGTACTTAGGCGACCACACCCTTACTTACTCTCCTTATACGCTCAACGGACACCCTTTTCGTGGAGTAGGGCTAGAATTAACACCTAAAGGAGCATTGAAATTTGGCACAATGGGAGGGCGCTTGCTCAAAGCGGTAGAAGAAGATAAAAATATAGGACAAGCAGCTGTTTTCGAAAGATATGGTTCAGCTATGAAAGTTAATTTTGAAGAAGAAAAATACAAGATAGAATTGAGTAGCTTATACGCTTGGGATGTTAAAAATTCATTGGAACATCCTACTGATATTTCTCCCAAGTCTAATTATGCTAATGCGTTAAAATTTGCCACAACTTTTGTGAAAAACTTGAGCTTAGAAGTACAATATGCGCTTTCTATCATTCAGGAAAAGACCCCTCATAAAACTGAGGATAATTCGTTAGATTATTTGCTTTCCACCTCCAAAAGTAGGGCTTTTGATGCCCGTTTAAACTATCTGATAGGAAAAGCAAATGTAGGAATTGTATATGAGAATATTGATCCTACTTATCGTACTTTTGGAGCTATGTATTTCAATAATGATTTAGAGAATATTTCTCTTACATTTGCCCGTCCGTTTTTTAAAGACCGAGTGAGTATAGCTGCCCAGTTAGGATACCAGCACGATAATTTGAAAGAGCAGAAAAATCAAACCTCTGTAAGACTGGTAGGAAGTGCTAATCTGAATGCTAAGATTTCAGAAAAACTAAATGTATCAGGCTCATACTCCAATTTTACAGCCACTACCAACCGCCGTCTCAATGAGTTCGACTATATCAACACCCCGAATATGAATCCTGCCGATACACTTACTTATCGCCAGCTTTCTCAAAACGGAAATGTGAATATGAATTATGTTTTTGGAAAAGATAAAAGTCAAAATGTGAATTTCAACTATTCTATTGCAGGACAAGCCAATGAACAAGGAGGTATTATAGGTAGAGGGCAAGCTAGCTTAGTGCAAAATTATAATGCAGCTCATACTATTAGCTTTTCTTCTCTGCAAATGAATGTAAATACCTCTGCTAACTACACTCAAAATAAAGTGGGTAGAGATAGTACCAATTTTTATGGGGGAAGTGTTACAGTAGCCAAAAAGTTTTTCGAAAATAAACTTAATACAAGTTTAGGAACGCTTTATAATCGAACGAACGATTCCTTAGGGAATAGTGTTTTAGGAATCAAGTGCAATGTATCGTATGTACTGCTTGAAAAGCACAATTTTTCATTTTATGGAATGCAAATGTTTAGAAGTTCTCAGCAAAAATCAGCTGAAGATATCACACTAAATATAAATTATAGTTATAGTTTTTGAAATGATTTCATCCTAAAATAATATAGAATACAATGCAAAATATACTTTCATCTATATCTTTTGTATTTCTTAGTCTCTGGTGTTCTTTACTCTTGGGACAGAATACTAATAATGATCTTACTCTTGAGAACGCTGCTCAGCAGATGCAGAAAATAGAAAGAAAAGGATTGTGGGTAGATAATTTATCTTCTCAAAATATAACCTCTCTGCCTATTGGTATAAAAACTCGTAAGGGAGGTGATAATGCTACCTACTCAATCGGTATTATAAAGGCAGAACTACATTCTGACTATACTGAATTACAGGTATTTGCTAAAGTAGATATTCCTCAAAAAGGAGAGGATGGTCGCCCTATTTCTTTATTTTTTGGAGCAAACAATGTCAAACTTTCTCACAATGGAGGTATTATAGGAGATGCTAAATTAGCTTTATTGGGAGATATAGCTATCCCTATCCATAAAGATACTTGGCAACTTACTCTCTATGGAAGTTTTAACAAAAAAACGGGGCAAAGTGAAGATTTAACTTATGCGATAATAGACTGTGATGGTTTTAAAGAATTTCATCTCTCAGGAGCTGTTGAATTTTCAAGAGAACTTATTCTTCCAATAGAAAATGGAATGGTGAATGAAGCTAAACAAACTGTAGCAGTAACTTTGTCTAATGGACGAATCATAGAAGCTCCGAACAGAGTAAGAGGTGATTTTAGTATTACAGCATCTGCTTGGAATGACTTGATAATGAACGTATCTCTTTCTCCTTTTGTGTTGGCTAAAAAACAAAATGGAACAGACTACAATGGCAATTTTCAGTTTTTAGTCTCAAAGGCTGTGCTTGATGTAAGTGATATAAAAAATGACCCTTCTGTTGTTTTTCCTAATATATACAATACCAAAGGTCTGTTATTCCCTGTTCAAGAGAGTTGGAAAGGAGTGTATATTGATAATTTTTCAATAGGACTTCCTTCTGAATTTAAAACAAAATCAACTGCTGAAAGTGGAAAGCGTATTGAATTTTCAGCTAAAGGTCTTATCATTGATAAGTTTGGTGTTTCAGGGGTCTTTTCTGGAGAGAATATATTCCCCTTGAAAGAAGGTATTACTGATAAAAATAATGCTTGGGCATATTCATTAGACCATATTGAGATACAAATAGAAACAGGTGAGTTTGTAAAAGCTAATTTTAATGGAAAAATACTGTTGCCTATCACCGACACTTCTAAAAATAAAGATATTGAACAATTAGCTTTACAGTATGATGGATTGATTTCAGAGGAAAGATACAGCTTAAATGTAGCAACAACCGATGAGGTACAATTTGACCTTTGGCAAGCAAAAGCTTCTCTTTATAAAAATAGTTCTATAGAGTTCAAAGTAGAGAATAATCGTTTCATTCCTAAAGCTATTTTGCATGGCAATATAAACTTTGCTGTCAACAAAACTGCACAAAAAGAGACATATGAAAATCAGCAGGTGAGTAAAACTGTAGATTTTAAAGGGATTACTTTTGAGAATTTGAGAATACAAACGGTTTCTCCTATGATTTCTGTGGGGAATATGGGGTATAAAAATGAGGTTTCCTTTAGTAATTTTCCTGTAAGTATCAAAGGTATAGAAGTAAAAACTTCTGATAATAGAGCAGATGTGTATTTTGATGTAGCACTAAACCTAATGGATAAAAGTGAGCTATCTGCACGAGCTAATATAGGTGTTTTAGGAGAGTTAAAGAAAGGGAATTATAGCTATAACTATAAATTCAAAGGTTTAGATCTTTCTGCTATAGCTATAAAAGGTTCTTTTAGTGGATTTTCTATGGATGGTCGGCTTGATTTACTCGAAAATCACCCTATATATGGTAACGGATTTAATGCCGATTTGAAAGTAGCTATCAAAGGAGCTTGTGAGGTAAAAGCAAAGGCTATTTTTGGAAAAAAAGAATTTAGATATTGGTATTTTGATGCAAGTGCTAAGATTTCAGCAGGTTATTTTATCAATGGCTTTGGAGGGGGAGCTTATTACAATATGAGACGGAAATCTCTAGTTGCCCCTGCCGAATACTCTCCCTCGGGACTTACATATGAACCTTATCGAGAAGGAGGACTAGGACTGAAAGCATTAGTGAGTTTTGCAATAGGTTCAGACAAAGCTTTCAATGGAGAAGCTGCTTTTGAAATGTTATTTAATAAAAATGGAGGTTTGGACTTTGCAGCTATCTATGGTAAAGGAAATCTTTTGGCTAATGTGCCAGGAATGGAAAACGTACAAAATTTAGTTTCAAAAGTATCAAGGAATTTGGAAAATAAAGCTGCCTTTTTAGGTATAGAAACTAATAATGAAAAACGCAGTAGTTTTGAAAAACGTTTCTTACCTCTTGCTGAGAAAGCAATACCTACTACTCCTGATAATAAGGCTACTATACAATTCAAAACAGCTATACAGTTTGATATAGCCAATCAAACTACACATGGTACTCTTGATGTGTATATCAATGCAGGATTTATTTCAGGTGTAGGGGAAGCAGGTAGAGCAGGTTGGGCTGTTTTTCATAAAGACCCTAACGATTGGTATTTGCACATTGGTACACCTGATGATAGGATAGGTATAAAAATGGGTGTAGCAGGTGTTTCGCTTAGAACGACCTCTTATCTTATGGCAGGTACAAAATTACCTGCTTCTCCACCACCCCCTACTAATGTAGCAAGTCTCTTAGGAGTAGAAGCTCAGGAACTCAATTATATGCGGGATGAAAACGCTTTAGCTAATGCGGGAGGTTTTGCCTTTGGTGCTGATTTAAGTATAGATACGGGTGATTTATCATTTTTAATTTTCTATGCTAATTTTAAAGCAGGCGTTGGATTTGACATAATGCTTAAGAATTATGGAGAAGCATCTTGTAAAAATACAGCTGGAAAAGTGGGTATAGATGGTTGGTATGCTAATGGACAATCTTATGCTTATTTGCAAGGTGAGTTAGGAGTACGTGTAAAGTTGCTTTTTATTAATATGAGAGTCCCTATTATTTCAGCTGGAGCAGCTGTATTAATGCAAGCTAAATTGCCTAATCCTGTATGGTTCCGAGGTTATGTAGGAGGTGAAATGAATGTATTAGGAGGACTTATCAAAGGAAAGTTCAATTTCAAAGTAACTATAGGCGAACAATGTGACTTTGGAGGGGCTGGTGGAGCTTTTGAAGGAATGAAGCTTATTGCTGATGTGTCTCCTAAAAATAACAGTAATGATGTAGATGTATTTGCTATACCTCAGGCCACATTTTCAATGAAAGTGAATGAACCTTTTGAAATTCCAGAAGGTAATGGAAAGAATATTTATAGAGTAGTTCTTGAAAAATTCAAAGTTATTGATGAGAAAAATCAAGAAGTTAAAGGCAGATTAGAATGGTCACACTTGAAAGATAGAGCTAATTTTATCCCTGAAGATATTTTATCTCCTAAAAAGAAATTTAAAGTGCAAGTAGAAGTTAGCTTCCAAAAACAAGAGAGAGGTATATTCAGGCCTATCACCCAGAACGGACAAGTTGCTAAAGAACTTGAAGAACGTACATTTACGACAGGTACAGCACCTAATTATATTCCATTACAAAATATAGAATATGCTTACCCCATAGTATCACAAAAGTTTTTCTTGAAAGATGAATTCCAGCAAGGTTATGTAAAACTCAAACAAGGACAAGACTATCTATTTGAAGACAATCAATGGGAAAATGGAGTAAAAATCGTAGATAATCAAACTCATAAAGCACAAGAGGTGGCATTTGTTTATAACAATGATGCTAATGAGATTACTTTCACTATGCCTAAAATACAAACAAAGTCAACTTATAAAGTTAGCTTTTTCAGTAAACTTGTAAAAACTAATGCAAAAGATGAGAAGAGAGAAGTTACTGATAATGTAAAGAGAACTCAGGAAGAGGGAAATGATTATGAGGTTTTACAAAAACAAGCTCAATCATTAAGTAAAGACGGTGAAATAGAACGATTAGCGTATGATTTTAGTACTAGTAAGTATAAAACGTTTAATGAAAAAATAAAAGCTATCAAAGTTTCTTATTACAACTTTATTATACATTACTCTGATGTAATTTCTCTTGTTAATAACCTTCAAAAATCAGAACCTTTTGAAGTAGTAGACCTTGTAGGTAATGAGTACTCTAAGAAAAAACCTCTAATTGCAGTAGAAGCTACTTTGCAGGATGCTTATTTTAAACAATACATAAATTCTACTTTGTATAGTCAATTACCAATTGCTGGAAAATATCAGTTAAGAAGAGATACAAAAGAGTGGGGGCAAATACCATCAAAAGCAATTTCTATTGATAATAAGTATTTAACTAATGTACAAAACGAAATTTTCTCACAAGGAGTAGAAAATTATTTTCCTTATCAATATGATTTAGCATTGGCTTATAAAATGGATTTTGTAGATATTATCAGCCAAATTTCTAATGATGTAAGTAAAGGAATAGTACCTTTCTCAAGTCCAGCACGTCAATTCCTAAAAAATACTTTTACACCTATGAGAAAAGGTGATTATTATATCAAACTCATATACACCTTGCCAGGGGATAAAAAATCATCAGAAGCATTACAGATGTTTAAAAATCCTATTAATGATTAGTATTTTCCTTTTTTGTAAAAACTCCTGTTGCTTACAGGAGTTTTTGTTGTATTTTCAAAAGAGAAATGAGGCTAAAAAGTGTATTGTAATGAAATTCTAAGAGAATTACTCAGGGGATTTACCGTTTGAGCAGTCGAAAAAAGATAAGAAAAATCAAACTGCCAATGGGATATATTAAATCCTGTTCCAATGGTGAGATATTTTCTATCTCCTTTGTTTTTGTGCTGATAGAAATAGCCAGTACGCAAACACCAGTGTTGTAAATAGCTATATTCAAACCCTAAAGCCCAAGAAATTTCTCGCATCTCTTCCGAAAAACCATTGGGAGCATCTGTAAACGAAGTAAAAATACCCTCTAAAAAATCAGTCTTTTTATGTTTTTGTGTATCAGAAGAAACTAATAATTTATTGAGTTCAACAAGTAAGGAAACATCATTCTCACTATCTACCGATAGGGTATAACTTCCACTTAACTTAAGATTAGTAGGAAGAAAAAATGTCTGTCCTAAATCGTCATATTTTATTTTACTTCCTATATTTGAAATCTGAAATCCAAATAAGTAATTTCCTAAATAATTACCTATAAGATGTTTTTCAGAAGTATAGTAACCTGAAATATCAAAAGCTACTCCTTGTGCAATAGATTTTCCTTCTGTAGGAAAGTGTAAATCCGAGTGTAAATAGCGAGCTGTAACACCCATAGAATAATGTTCAGTCAATTTTAAATTGTATGAAAGATCTAATGACCATTCAGAAGGTAAAAAGCTCCCTAATCTATATATATCACTTCCAAAAAGTTGAGTTTGTTGGATTTCTCCTATGCTAAAATAACGCAGACTACTTCCCCAAGCACTTCTAATCCCCTTTCTATAATAACTCAAATTAGCTAAAAAAATATCACGAGACAACTTGTTTAAGTAAGGAGTATAACTCATTCCTATTCCTGATTTTTGCAGAGAGAAAACATATTTTGATGAATTCCAATATTGTGAGAAAACATCAGGAGAGGAAGCACCCCCTATATCTCCTCTGCCTGAGGCTATAGCATCAGGGCTTATTAGTAAGAAAGGAAAAGCTGTGGTAATAGGTCGTTCTTCTTGGGAAAAAACTTGGAGACAGTTTGATAAAAAAAATAGAATATAAATCCTTATATGTTTAAAAAATTTAAAAAACATAATGTCTTTGAAATTAGAGAGACTTTTTGAGAGAAAATCTACATTTGGGAAAGATAATTCGTTTTTCTCTTGCATATGTAAGAAAAACTTTTCAACTTTGCACTTGTCTAAAATGTATTATTAAAGTTTTTTTTATTGGTGCAAAGATATAAAATTTAGAGATATCTATAATTAAGATTTTTTTCTTTAACAGAAGTAATTCAAGTTATCTTTATAACTTCAAATAGAGTATATAACCGAGTATTTTTATTGGAGATTTACCAGATATAAAAAATGTAAATCATTGATTATTAGTATTTATTTTGGCGGGAATCAAACTCATAACCCGAAGGTCACTGGTTCGAGTCCAGTTCCCGCTACGAGAATTAATACATAGAAAAGAGTGATTGCACTAGCCAATCACTCTTTTTTTATGCACAAAATGTACTAGATACTCGCCACTGAATAGCAAATCGCTATTCCCAACTTATTTTCTAGAGAGTTGTATATAGTAAGAATAAGTTAAAATACCTCCTACTATAATTGTTGAAAAAGAGAGAATCATGTTATTTTCTTTGTTAATAAAAAAAATATGTAACTATAAAAAAAATGCTGTTTTTTTTTGTGGTTTTCTCAAAATAGAATATCTTTGCACGAATAAAAAGACAGCCACATAAGTCGTTTGATAGGAAAATAGACTCTTTTTGAGCCTAAATAAGGGAAAGTGGCTTAAAAAAGATCTTAGAAAATATATAATTTATATTACTATGAACACTTATGTATTAGTTTTAGAATTCCTTTTCCTTTTAGGAATGCTCTATGCAGGGAGCCGCTACGGAGGGATAGGACTGGGCGTAGTCTCAGGGATCGGACTTGTGATAGAGGTTTTCGTTTTTAGAATGCCTCCGGCCTCTGCTCCTATTGAGGTGATGCTCATCATCTTGGCCGTGGTTACTTGCGCCTCTATCTTGGAGGCGGCAGGAGGGCTTAAGTTTATGCTGCAAGTGGCAGAGCGGATTTTAAGGAAGAATCCTAAACAAATCACTTTCCTTGGCCCTATTGCCACTTATATGCTTACCTTTATGTTGGGTACAGGACATGCGGTGTATTCTATCATGCCGATTATCGGGGATATAGCTCTGAAGAACAAGATTCGCCCCGAACGGCCTATGGCGGCAGCTTCTGTTGCCTCTCAATTGGCCTTGACGGCCAGTCCTATCTCGGCTGTGGTAACGGTCTATTTGGGCAAAGAACTCTTGGATCTCTTCCATATGCAGGGCGGAGCCAATCTTACCTTGGTGAACATTCTTTCGGTAACCTTCCCCGCTACTTTCTTGGGGATGCTGGCCATGTCACTCTACAGTCTTCGCCGAGGGAAAAACCTTGAAGACGACCCTGAGTACCAACGTCGGTTGCAAGATCCTACTTACCGCGATCAAATCCTCAATAGTACCAAAACAACACTCAATGATGTGATTCCTCAACATTCTAAGAATGCGGTATACATCTTCCTTTCTTCTATCGTAGTGATTGTTATATTGGCGCTTTATCCTGAGATTCGTACTTTTGATGTAGTCAAAGATGGTGTAGCCAAAGCTACAGCTGTGCCTATGGGAGTGATTATCCAAATGGTTATGCTCTGTTTCGGGGGGATTATCCTAACTACTTGTAAAACCCCTGTGAAATTGGTACCTGAGGGCGTAGTCTTCAAGTCTGGAATGGTAGCTTGTGTAGCCATTTTTGGGATTGCTTGGATGAGTGATACATACTTCAGTTATGCCATGCCTTATTTCAAGGAAGGAATTACCTCCATGGTACAAGCCTATCCTTGGACATTCGTTTTTGCGCTTTTTGCTGTATCCGTAGTGATCAATAGCCAGGCGGCTACCGCTAAGATGATGCTTCCTGTAGCCATTACGATGGGGCTTCCAGTGCCTCTACTAATAGGAATTATGCCAGCTACGTATGCTTACTTCTTTATCCCTAACTATCCTTCTGATATTGCAACGGTAAATTTTGACCCTACAGGAACTACCAAGATAGGGAAATATTACTTCAACCACAGCTTTATGGTACCAGGGCTTATTGCTGTATCAACATCGTGCTTGGTAGGTATAGGTTTGGCTGAGATACTAATTCGCTAAGAAAGAGTGTTTTTATCCATTATATTTAACAAGACAACAAAGAAGCTAACTCGCAAGAGTTAGCCTCTTTTTTGGTAGTTTATGACCTTAAAAAACTGCCTCAAGCCATAGGGCTTGAGACAGTTTGATTAACAAATTAGCAAATTGACTTGTTGGCAATTATTGGATACTTGCTTTGAGGTATTCGCGGTTTAGGCGAGCGATGTTTTCCAAGGAAATACCCTTAGGACATTCTACTTCGCAAGCTCCTGTATTGGTACAGTTACCAAAGCCTTCGTGTTCCATTTGATTTACCATGTTAAGCACACGTTCTGTGGCTTCTACTCTACCTTGTGGTAGGAGGGCAAATTGGGATACTTTAGCCGCTACGAAGAGCATAGCAGAAGAGTTCTTACAAGTGGCCACACAAGCGCCACAGCCTATACAAGCGGCAGCGTCCATAGAGCGGTCAGCATCACGCTTAGGAATAGGAATAGCGTTGGCATCTTGGGTATTACCAGAGGTATTGACAGAGATATAGCCACCAGCCTGTTGGATACGCTCAAAAGCGCTTCTATCCACCATAAGGTCTTTGATTACAGGGAAGGCAGTGGCACGCCAAGGCTCAATGGTAATGGTATCACCGTCCTTGAACATACGCATGTGCAATTGGCAAGTGGTAATACCGCGGTCAGGCCCATGTGCTTCTCCGTTGATAAAGAGCGAACACATACCACAGATACCTTCGCGGCAATCGTGGTCAAAGGCTACAGGTTCTTCTCCTTTTTCTATGAGTTGTTCATTGAGAATATCTAACATTTCCAAGAAGGACATATGGTCAGAAATATTATTAACTTTATATTCTACCATTTGGCCTTTTGATTTGGCGTCTTTTTGTCGCCATATTTTGAGGGTAAGATTCATTGTTGACATATGACTACTATTTATAGCTACGTTGTTTAAGTTCAATATCTTTGAATTCGAGTTTTTCCTTGTGAAGGATTTCCTCGCTTGGGTTATAAGTATTGACAACCTCTTTAGGATCACCTGTGTATTGCCAAGCCGCTACATAAGCGTAATTCACGTCGTCACGGAGGGCTTCTCCTTCAGGAGTTTGGTACTCTTCGCGGAAGTGGCCACCACAGGACTCATTGCGTTCGAGAGCGTCTTTGGCGAATAGTTCTCCAAGCTCTAAGAAGTCGGCTACACGGTTGGCTTTTTCAAGCTCTACGTTCATACCAGTGAGTTCTCCAGGTACTTTTACATCGCGCCAGAACTCTTCACGGATTTCGCGTATTTCCTTGATCGCTTGTTTAAGACCTTCTGCATTACGTGCCATACCTACTTTGTCCCACATCACTTTACCGAGCTTCTTGTGGAAGTAATCTACAGAGTGCGTACCTTTATTGTTGATGAAGTAAGCCAAACGCTCTTTTACTATGCGCTCTGCCTCATCAAACTCAGGAGTATCAGTAGGTATTTTACCAGTACGAATATCAGCAGCTAAGTAGTCACCAATAGTATAAGGTAATACAAAGTAACCATCAGCCAAACCTTGCATTAGTGCAGAGGCACCCAAGCGGTTCGCACCGTGGTCTGAGAAGTTAGCCTCACCAATAGCATAGCAACCAGGGATAGTAGTCATCAAGTTGTAATCTACCCAAATACCACCCATAGTATAGTGGGTTGCAGGATAAATCATCATTGGTGTTTTATATGGGTTTTCAGCTACAATCTTTTCATACATTTGGAAAAGGTTACCATACTTAGCCTCTACTATCTTCTCACCGCGTTTGATAATTTCCTCTTTGCTAGGGTTTTCTACACCGTGAATTTTACATTGTTCTTTACCATAACGCTCAATAGCCTTTTGTACGGCACGGTAATCGGTGAAAACGGTGCCTCCG
>ERZ773087.622-NODE-622-length-25488-cov-4.498683_pt1 | contig 25488 bp, 24 predicted proteins | sample MGYA00511375_ERZ773087 | MGnify/ENA primary metagenome ERZ773087 (study PRJEB29015, sample SAMEA2737995) | human oral metagenome | biome: human oral; feature: human-associated habitat; material: dental | place: China | collected 2063 ...
GGGCGGCATACGCCAAGAGAAAGCCGAGGCTCGTAAGGACTGCCAATGGGTCGGGTGCTCAGGTCAGGTGAGAACAGCAACTTCTCGGGCTTGCCCGGCGGGGGAAGGTAGCGGAACATAGTACCTGCGATGGGCACGAGCGGTATAATCGGCAGACGCAGGAGGGGAGGCGCACATGAACCTCGGTCCCGAGACCGAGCTGGTCGAGCACAAGAGATCCACCGGAGAGCTCAAGGAGGGTATTGTCTCCATGGCCTCGATCCTCAACAAGCATGGCCGAGGCACCCTCTACTTTGGGGTCTTGAACAATGGTGACGTCGTTGGACAGCAGGTCTCGGACAGTACGCTGCGTAAGGTCAGCCAGGCTATAGCCCACTCGATAGCGCCGGCGGTCTACCCCACTGTCGAGCGGCTCGCCGACGGCGGTGAGGACTACGTCCGCGTGACCTTCGAGGGACCCGACGCGCCCTACGCCTGTAAGAACGTCTACCGCATCCGCGTGGCCGACGAGGACCGCTTCATGGAACCTGACATGCTGAAGTCCATGGTCCTTGAGCGAGCCTACCGGAGAAAGCCGTGGGACCGCCAGTCCTCGCCGCGACCTCTTTCGGACGTTGAGGAGGCAGAGCTTAGGAGGTTCGTTGAACGGGGAAGGAGGCACGGCAGGATCGCCTTCGAGCACGAGTCGGTCGAGCGCACTCTCGCAAGTCTGGGGCTCCTCGCTGCGAATGGCTCCCTCACCAACGCCGCCGAAGTGCTTTTTTGCCCGTCGGTTGACGTCCAGCTCAAGATGGGCGTCTTCAAGACCCACATGCGCACTGAGGCACTCGACCTGCGCCAGGAACCTGGTACTGTCTTCTCCCTCGTCGACCAGGCTGAGTACTACATCGCTAACAATATCCGTCGCAAGATCGTCGTCACGGGCAGGCATACGCGCGACGAGGTACCCGAGATACCCTTTGTGGCTATACGCGAGGCGTTCATGAACGCCTATGCCCACCGCGCCTGGCACCGGCCGGGCTACGTGCAGGTGGACGTCTACCACGACGCTGTCGACATCATCAGTCCTGGCTGGTTCGTCAGCGGCCAGGATCCTGAGGACCACCTCTCCGGCAGGAGCACGTCATCCGAAACGCGCAATAGGCTCATAGCGGCCGCGCTCTTCCGCTCGGGAGACATCGAGTCCTCCGGTCTCGGCATGCGCAAGATGCGCGAGCTCTGCGATGCCGCCAATGTGAGGGTGACTTACGAGGAGGTTCCTTTCGGCACCAAACTCACCTTTCACCGTAATGCCCCCTTTGCGGCGAATCTCGAATCTGACGTGCGGGAAAGTGCGGGAAAGGTTCGGGAAAGACCTCTCAGAGAACGAGTTCGCTGTAGCTGAGGCGATCGAGACGATGGGCTTTGCCTCCACGTCCGAGGTCATGATGGCCGTCGGCCTGAGTGAACAAGGGGTGCAGGGGGTGCTCAAGCGTCTCGCTGAAAGGGGTGTGGTGTTGCGCACGGGCGCCGGGCGCAGTACCCGTTACAAGCTCGCGGACTAGTATAGCGTCCAGCAGCTAACTTGTTTCGCCCTCCTCGGCCGTGGGGTCCACGACGAGCTCCTCGGTCGTCTGGTCGAGGTCGAATAAGCTCCATCTTCACCCGTGGACGATCGGTTCTGCGCTATCCCCTTGAAGGTGTTGGTGACGAGGGCCATGGTGTTGCTCTGGGGCATCAGACGTACGCCTCCTCGTCTGAAGAATCCTCTGAGGCTCTTAGTGGAGGGCTCTGCGGTCTCGGACATCTCGACCCTGACCCCCGATGATTTCTCGATAGCGAGGAACAAGACGGCGAGCATCCCGGCTCCTGGAGGCGAGCCCGTCATCGGCGTCCTTGACACCCCCTTCGATGACAGGGTGTACTTTGCAGACTGGGTCGAGGCATGCGACCTGATCCCGTCTGAGATTACTATTGACGCCAGCGAGAAGAGGCACGGCACGGCAGTATCCTCTATCATCGTGGACGGCCCGAGTATCGTCCCCGAGCTAGACGACGGCTGCGGCAGGTTCCGCGTGCGCCACTTCGGCGTGGCCACGGGAAGACGCTCCAGCGCCTTCTCCTTCATGCGCAACGTGCGAGATATCGTGGAGCAGAACCGCGACATCAAGGTGTGGAACATCTCGCAGGGCTCGGTGCGCGAGATTGCCCGCAACTTCATGTCCCCAGAGGGGGCAACCCTCGACGAGCTGCAGTCGCGCTTCGATGACATAGTCTTTGTGGTGGCAGGCACCAACCAGACGAAAGCCGGGCAGGAGAAGATCGGTGCGCCGGCAGACTCAATCAACTCCCTCGTGGTGAACGCGACGTCCTTCTGTGGCAAGACAGCAAGCTACGCCCGCCAAGGACCCGTGCTCGACTTCTTCAAGAAGCCGGACGTATGCGCCATCGGGGGTGACTCGGACAAGAGAATGCCCGTGTGCACGGCGACCGGCCAATACCTCATGGCGGGGACATCGTTTGCGGCACCGTGGATTGCCCGCAAGATGGCCTATCTCATGCAGGTCATGGGGCTCACGCGCGAGGTCGCCAAGGCGCTCATCATCGACTCGGCTGCGGGCTGGGACTACAGGGCGAGCCCCAGGCGTGGCTACGGCCAGGTGCCCGTCCGAATCGAGGACGTGGTGCAGTCTTGCGACGACGAGATCAAGTTCACGCTTACAGGCACGTCGGAGGCCTACGCGACCTACAACTATGGCATACCCGTGCCAATCGCAAAAAAGAAGCACCCCTACATAGCCCGTGTGACGCTCTGCTACTTCCCGCAGTGCGACAGGCGGCAGGGGGTTGACTACACAAGCGCCGAGATGGACCTTCACTTTGGCCGCATCAATGACAAGGGCACAATCCAGCCGCTTGACAACAACCGCCAGGGTGAGGAGGGCTTCATGACCACCGAGGAAGTCGCCCGCAAGAACTATCGCAAGTGGGATAACGTCAAGCACATCGGCGAGGAGCCCAAGGAGAACGGGCGAGAGAGGAAGGCCTACTCCACGGGCATGTGGGGCATCAAGATCCGCGCCACGGGACGAGGCGACGGTCCTGACAGGAAGGCGCGCGCTCTGCGCTTCGGTGTCGTGGTCACCCTCAGGGAGATAAACGGAGTCAACCGAATCGATGACTTCATACAGCGCTGTTCGCTCAGGGGCTGGATCGTCAATCGCATCGATGTGAGGACCAGCGTAGACATCTATAGTGCCGCTGAGGTCGATATCGACTTCGATGAGTAGCCCGCAATGCCCAGAAGACTGCAATCAGGTGGCGGCGCTCCCGGCGGACGAGAACCCATACCCCGAGATTGACATTTGTCAGATTCGAGCCGTCCATCAGCAAGATGCTCGACCGCACCATGGTCGAGCACGCATTTGGCACCAAACTCACCTTCCATCGTAATGCCCCCTTTGAGGCGAGTCTCGAACCCGATGTGCGGGAAAGTGCGGGAAAGTGCGGGAAAGACCTCTCAGAGAACGGGCTCGCCGTAGCCGAGGCGATCGAGACGAGGGGCTTTCTTTGTCGGTCGTACTTTTTTCGATGTCGTGCGTGAGGCGGCCTTGGAGACGGTCGAGGCGGCCTCTGGCCGCCAGGCGTATGGGGATGCGCTCGCCGCAGACGATGGCATGCGCTTCACTACCGACGAGGCCATGCGCATGGCCGTGGAGGCCGAATGAGCTATCGGGTCGGATGGCCGCGTACGGCCACGAAGGAGCCGCTCGCTATCGAGAGAACGCAGCGCCGGATGGTTTCCAAAAGAGTCAAGGACAGCCTGGAGGATCGCGAGAACCCAAGGGCGATGCCTGGGGCCAGAGCTCTTCAGGGCACGAGGGCGGGACGGAGGTCGTCCGGGTAGGGCACAGGCAAGGTGTGTACAGGAAACTGCCAAGTGGTGCATGATGATGGAGCTGCATCAAAAGCTCCGTACGCACCGGTGGGGTCCGCTGGCAGGCAGATGCCTGTTGGCGGGCCCTTTCATGTGGGGAGATGGGCAAGCCCTTCCTATGCGGGAGACGCCGGGGCGGGCCTTCGTGTGCCATGGTCATGGGCCTGAGCTCGTGGTTCACTCTCTCAAGGCCCTGCCCTCACTTGCATGCGAGGCTCGCAAGCCAGGGTAACCGTCAATTACTGTGAATTTCACACCTGATAAAGCCGACCGAACCCGTCGGTGTCCCGGTAGTCGTAGAACTCGCCCTCGGCCCGCATCCAAGAATCCCGCCTCCGGATATGTACCCCTCTATGTCCTCGAGCGCCCGCGTCGAGTACCCCACGCCGTACAGATACGCCCTCGCGCCCTCCGGGCACCCAATATGCATCCGCCTCGCACCCCCGCTCCATACCGCGCCCTCTTTGACCCGTCGTCCAGAATTGACGAGAACAGAATCACGCACCGTCACAACACACGAAAAAGGCGTCGGCTCTCGCCAGTGCCTTCGCCTTCGCGCGGTCTGTTTGTGGTAACGTTTCGATCTTTGCTGGGCAGCCTATTGACTGTCGGGATCCAAAGAGGGTATGATTACCTCAGTCATTCACCTAAGGTCTATGACGCGGCCTGCCTCGGAGCCCGGAATCCGGGGCTTTTCTATCTCTCATCGCCCCATATACCGGAGTTCACGCCCTGGTCCCTCACCCTATGGTCGTAGTACTCCTTGTTCGAAGGGAACGCCGTACGGAACCGGTAGGCGTCCCCATTCTCCTCGAGCACAACGATGAAGTACTCGTGTTCTATCTCTACGACCGAGAGCACGCGCCTGATGGCCCTTCTCTTGCCCCGCCGCGTCGAGACGCGCCAGCATCGCGACTTTATCTCGCCACGGATAACCTGGCCTATGAGCGGCAAGCACCGTGCGCGGCGTTCGACAAATTCGATATCGTGTCTGAGAGCGGTATCCCACTTGTTAGAACTTCTCGAAACAATGTGGTCGAAAGCCCACTCCGTGAAGCCGCGTACCGTCTTCCCGTCGAAGGCCACGATCTCGGGTTCGTTCAGGTGCTCCAGGTAGTAGTCCCAGCATTGGTCGAGCTTCTCATCGTCGCTCTCGCAGCCGGAGAAGTCCAGCAGGCCGTCCTCGCCTATCGTGTACGCCATGGCGCTACTCCCCGAACAGGAACACGTTGAAGTTCCTCTCGCTCGCCCAGGTAGAGAAGCGGAGCGATGGCCTGCCGAGCCCCTTAGCCAAGTGGGCGCACAGATCGCGCTTGAAGGCGCTGCCGTCGGGGAACCTCTCAGGGTCGGTGTGCCTGTTCCAGGCATAGCCCATGCAGCCGATGAGGAAGTCGGCCACCTGCACCAGGGCGCACTCCCGCGAGTTCACCTCCTCCACGCAGGCAAGCGTACATCCCCCGGGCATGTAGCCCTCCGTCCTGGCCCGTAGCGTGTCTACGCGCCGCTGCCGCGAGTTCTTCTTCTCGTCTAGGTAGATGTGGTAGGCGTTGGGCGGGACCAGCCAGTGGTAGAGCAGCTGGTGGTACACCACGTAGAACGCGTCCTCGGCATCCCGGGACCACAGGTTTTCTTTGTTCGCCACCACGCAGCGGAAACGCAGGTCGTCAATCGCCAGGAACCAGTCAACGAACGCCGTGTAGAAGGCCGCCTTGTTCCGTGAGACGGACTTCCAGCCGGACTCCCCGCTGATGCCATGCTCGCGCTTGAGAGCGTCGAGCTCGTGCACGATCCCTCGTTTGCGCTCCCTCGGGCACTTCACCGCTCCGATAACCAGGTAGGGATCATTCGGGTTCGAATAGCGGCTCTCGTCGCAGTAGATGTTGATGTCTTGGGACATTGCTCACCGCCTTCTGAGTGTCGCCCTTTTTCACAGGAGGAAAGTATATCAGCCTGCCGAAGCACGCGCTCCTACATCCCGCGCAAGATATCGTCCATCATGGTGTAGCGCACCGCGTCGTTGGAGTGGTCGTTGCCGTCGGGGATCTCGTCCACCCACGTGCCGTCCCGGTCGCGCTCGAACTCCTTCAGCCGGAACTTCTCAGAGGCCAAGGGGCACCTCACCGGGTCGATGACAATCTCCCGCAGCCCAGCAAGCCATTCATAGGAAAGTCGCCTCATATTGCTCTTACGCGCCGGCCGCATCCGCAGCTCCGCTTCTCTGCGATACACCGTTATGCCTTGCTTCCCGTCCGGTGTGTCATCACACCAGATCAATTCATCGTGAAGATATAGCTCATTAGTCTCTTTGCCTCGGCTTCCAAATCGCGCTCGAAAAGTATATCGCCTATGATAGACTCTTTTACGGCAGGGGCTTTGCAGTCGTCTTGTTCAAAGCTTCTTTTTTGTAGCTTTTGATCTATGATGCCAAGAGCCATACCAAGGCCGTATATGACGCTAGCAGGATGCGGAGGACAGCCCGGGATATAGACGTCTACGGGGATAATCTTATCTATACCGCCCCAAACGCTATAAGCGTCGTAAAAGATACCGCCCGTACTACCGCACGCGCCAAAGGCCACAACGATCTTTGGATCTGGCGCGGCCTCGTAAGCGCGAAGCAGCGGATAATACATCTGGCGCGTAACCGGGCCGGTGCAGAGCAAAATGTCTGCGTGGCGAGGATTGGCTACTAGCTTAAATCCGAAGCGCTCCGGATCCCACATCGGCGTGATAGCGGCGAAAATTTCTATCTCGCAGCCGTTGCAGCTACCGCAGTCGATGCGGTAGACGCTAAAGCTTCGTTTGATATTTTTTAGATGTTCTAACTTTGCGGTTAGGTCGTTTGCCGTTTTTATATTTTCGGGAACTTGATAAAGGCTCATTTTATCCCCTCCTCTACGTCTTTAGTTATGCGCTCTACGGCTTGGGCTTTTTTGCACTCCGGGCAGATATATAGATAGTCTTTAGCCTCTTCTAGTCTGCCCGGGAGCAAATTTGCCGTGCTAAGCTTTGAAAAAGTATAGTTGATGAGGCGAACCGGCGTATACGGCTTGCCGCAGCATTTGCACTTTTGCATCTCTAGCTCGCCGCGCTGTATTAGTGCGCTTTTGTCAAATTTAACCGCTAGCTCGAAACCCTGGCTTAGGCGCACGCCGCCGGTTGGACAAACCTCGTCGCAGCGTCCGCAAAATATGCATCGTCCGCAGTCAAACTGCCAAACAAGCTTGTCTTGCTTTTCGTTCATCTTTAGCTCTATGGCGTTGCTAGGGCACGCTACGCCGCACGCCGCGCAACCTATACAAAGCTCGTAGGTGTAAAACGGCTGCCCGCGGAAATTTTCTGGTACCTTATAAGGCTCAAACGGATAGGCGTAGGTCGCCTTTCCGTATTTTTCGGTTACGTCAAATAACTTCATCATCTTAAATCCTTTTTGCTAATTTTGCCCGTTTGGCAAAATTTCTTAAGGTCTTTTTCGGTTAAAATTTTGCTCTTCTTGGTATTTACGTCCACTACGGTAACGCGGTCGGTGCAGGAGTAGCACGGATCTAGCGAGCAAACGATAAGCGCCGCGTCTGAAATGTTATTTCCGCGGAACTGATAGCGAAGGCTAGGCCAGTTGTTATAAGTAGCCGCGCGGCATCTCCAGCGGAAAACCTTTTGCGCGCTGCCTTGCATGATCCAGTGGACGTTTTCGCCGCGAGGAGCTTCTACGTGTCCGAGGGCGAAATTTTCAGGCTTTATCATCGTTTTTGGATCGATTGATATCGGTGTTTGAGGCATTAGCTCCAAACACTGCCTGATGATATGTATGGACTCTTTTAGCTCGTTATATCTAACGACTTCGCGGCTAAATACGTCTCCGCCGTGCTCTACGTAGACTTTAAATTCGATATTTTTAAAGAAATCGTAAGGGTGATCGTAGCGGTTGTCGCGCTTTAGACCAGAGCCTCGCATATTAGGCCCCACGGGGCTAAAGTCTCTTGCTACTTGCTTATCTAGCACGCCTACGCCTTTCCAGCGCGCGATTTGGCGCTTATCGTCCATAACCGCGTCCCAAATTTCAGAAATTTGAACGTCGAGCTTATTTATCATCTCGATGCCCTTTTTTATCTCGTTATCGGTCATATCGCGGCGAAGTCCGCCCATGATGACGTTGCCGTAGGTTTTACGGCCGCCGGTTACTAGTTGGGCCAACTCCATAGAGTACTCGCGCACCCTAAAGATATGCATAAAAGCGTTATAGTTACCCGTTACCTCGCAAGCTAGACCGATGTTTAAAAGATGGCTGTGAAGGCGCTCGATCTCAAGACAAATCACGCGGATAGCCTGCGCTCTTAGCGGGATTTCTAGCTTTATAGCTTTTTCGGCCGCTTCTATACACGCAATCGCGTGAGCGTAACCGCAAATTCCGCAGACGCGCTCTGCAAGGTAGCCCATCTGATCGTAGTTCATTCTGTTTTCGGCTAGCTTTTCCATACCGCGGTGCTGATAAAAGAGGCGGTAGTCCGCGTCTATGATCTCGTCGCCGTCGCAAAATAACCTAAAGTGTCCCGGCTCGTCGCTAGTTACGTGCAAAGGCCCAAGCGGTACGTCGATGACGCTATCGCCTTTTGGAAATAAAAACTCGGTGTCGGGCTCATCTTGGTGAGCGACTGGATCTGGGCGGTAGCGGTAGTCCATAGCGTCTTTTCTAAGCGGATAAAGGCCGTCCGGCCAATCGTCGCTTAGCACCAATCTACGCTTATCGGGCAAGCCCTCGGCTACTAGGCCGAACATATCGTAGGCTTCTCTTTCGTACCAAACGCAAGCAGGCACTAGCGGCGTAACGGACGGAAAAGTCGGATCGACGCCGGGAATTAGCGTTTTAACGGTGATAAAGCACTTATCCTCGGCGGCGAAGTCGTCTTCTTCCGTCATCTTGCCGCCCTCCATAGACAAAGCGTAATAAAGCGCAAAACAGCCGTTTATAGTCCTCTCGTCGCTAGGTATCATCGTAGAGATGAAACCGCCGATATCGTAGTAAAGGGTCTTAACCGCAAGCGGAAGGTCGTTTCTGTCCACTAGGACGGTGATTTGATCGTCGGCTTGGCGGGTTACTTCTAGAACCTTTACCTTTGTTTTTAAAATTTCAACGAATTTATCGCCTCTCATAATAGTTCTCCAGTTATTATCTTCACGCCGTTTTCAACCAGCGTATAAAAGTTATCCACGTGCCAAACGCCAAAGATTATAATCAAAGCGCAAAGCAGGATAAGCGGTAAATTTTCTAATATACTCATCTCTTTATTGTGAACGACCGCGCCTTTAGGCTCGCCGAAGCTTGCTAAGTTAAAGTGCGAGAAGTCCGCGATAAAGATGATGGCAAGAGCTATCGCAAATAAAGCGACGCTAAAGTATTGACCGCTATTTACGGCGCCGACGAAGACGTTAAATTCGCTAACGAATATCGCAAACGCGGGCACGCCTACCAGCGAGCAAACCGCTGCGCCAAACATCATCGTAGTTACGGGAGCTATCTTTATCATACCGCCCATTTTGCTCATATCTTTGTGTCCGTAAATTCTAGCGATATTGCCCGTTGAGCAAAATGCGAGAGCCTTGGTAAAGCTGTGAGCTAGGCAGTGGAAAATGGCCGCAAATAGCCCGAAAAATCCGCCCACTCCCAAAGCAAAAGCTATAACGCCCATATGCACGATAGAGTGGTAGGCAAACATCCTTTTTACGTCGTGTTGCCTGATTAGGAAAATTCCGCCCACAAATAGCGTAATAAGACCCGAAACTATCATCACGCTTTGAACGAACTCCATACCCGTAGCTTGAGCCGCGATAGCGTAGTATCTAAATAAAGCTAACATCGCGCACTTTAGCAAAACGCCTGAAAGTAGAGCCGAAATCGGAGCGGGGCCTTGGGCGTGAACGTCGGGAAGCCAGGTGTGCGTAGGAGCAAGGCCGGCTTTGGTGCCAAATCCGATAAGCGCAAAGACGAAGATTAGCTTAGCGACGTCGGGGCTTAAATTTTTAGCGTTTGCCATTATGCCGGTCCACAGCATCGCAGCTTCGCCGTCTTTTATCTCCGCAAAGGTCGCAGAGTAAAGAAGCACGGTCGCATAAAGCGCGAACGCTAGGCCGATAGAGCAAAGGACTATGTATTTATAGCCGCTCTCGGTTGATTTTTGATCTTTTAGGATCGCGACTAGAAATACCGATGAAAGCGTAGTAGCCTCGATCGCGGCCCACATAAACGCGACGTTGTTACAGATAACGCTTAAGCTCATCGTAAAGATAAACACGTGGCTAAGCGCGTAGTATTTCTTAAGCGCGCTTAAATTTATATGTCCCTCTTCAAGCTCCCATCTCATATAGTGGGTCGCGTATAAATTTACTAGTAGGCCCGTAACAGCGATAAGTATCAAAAATACGCAGCCAAGGCTGTCTAAAAACAAAAATTTATCGTGCGCATAAAACGTACCGCCCGTTAAAACTTTGCTTACGTTAAATAGCAAGGCTAAAGACGTAACTGCGCTAACTGCTACGTGAAGCAAACTCAAAAAAGCGTAATTTTTCGGAGAGAAAAATAGCAGTATCGCTCCAAGAAGCGGTAAAATTAATATCAAAGTTAAACTATCCATCTCTATCCCCTTAAATTCGTAGCCTTAGACGTATCAAGGCTGCCGTATGCTTTATAAAATCTAATCGCTAAAACGCTCATAATGATAACCGCAAAAATCGCGTCGGTTAAAATTCCAAGCTCGACAAGCTCGTTTGAGTTGTAAGCCATGAGCGCTAGGCTTAGATGTATGCCGTTTTCAAAAAGGCAATAGGCTAAAATTTGCTTGATAAACGAGTTTCTAAGCATAAAGCCGAAAACCCCCATCATAAACACGCAAACCGCGGCTAGTAACATTATTTTCTCTTGGATTAGCGAAAACTCCAAAAATATCGGATTAATACTCATCGCTAAAGCCAAGCTAAAACCCATCGCTATAACGGGGCTAACGAAAAAGCCGCCTACAGGCTCGTCTTCGTGCACGACGCCAAGATTTTTAATAAGCCAAAGCAAGATCGCAGGCACGAATAAAACCTTCGTAAAAAACGCCACAACCGCCCACGTAGATAGTTGCTCGGCGTTAAATTTAGACGACAAAGTAAAAAATATCCCGACTAATAGTAGCGTCTGGACTCCGTAAACTATAACGGATAGCTTTAGGCTTCTTAGCCCAAAAACCGCCAAAGACGTTACCATCATACAGATAGCCAAAGTATCTAAAATATTCATCTCACACCCCCACGACGTAAAGCGTCAAAGCTGCAAAAGATATAGCTAGAGCAGCTAGAGCGTTTTTACGTAAGCTCGAAGTCATCTGGAATCTAGGTCCGAAGTTATCTATAAACACGGCCGCTACGTAAAACACTCCCGTTTTTAAGACGAAAATTATCACCGCTAAAAACGGATTGCTAAAATTCCACGGCTCGAAAATCGAAAGGAAAAGCCCGATCATCGCAAATTGTTTTAAGATAAGCGAAGCTTGAACTAGGCCTAAATCAGAGCCCGCGTATTCGCCTAGCAAGCCTTCTTGCAACTCTTGCTCAGCCTCTGCTAGGTCAAAAGGCTTTCTGCCAGTTTCAACGTATATGCACCACAAAAACGCTATCGAAGCAACCGCAAAACTTGGGATCTGATATCCGATTTGGCCGCTTTTTACCATTGATTGGATTTCTACTAAATTTGACGTTCCGGCCGCAAGCATAACTACGATTAGGCACATTATCATCACCGGCTCTACGTAGACGGCTAGCATCTGCTCTCTACCGCCGCCGGTTGCCGCAAACGGGTTGCCGCTATCCATAGAAGCAGCGCCAAAAACAAAGCGAAGTAGCGCGCCTAGGTAAAGAATCACGAATATGTCCGAATACGCTCCAAAAATCGTGCTTTTACTATAAGTAATAGGAATAGCCGCCAGTATCGCCGCCGAAGTAGCAAACAAGAAAAACGGAGCCTGCCTAAATACCCAGTGAGAGCATGCAGGCACGGTTCTACCGCGTCTAAAAAGCTTTATGATGTCGCGATACGTCTGGAAAAAATCGCTACCTTGTTTTGATTGCAGTTTGGCTCTTAGTTTCCTAGCCATACCGTCAAACAAGGGCGCAACCAAGACGATAACGACTACTTGAAATATCATCAAAAGTATAGTCTGTAAAATTTCCATCTCACGCCCCCTATATCAAAAAGTAGCTAACCGCTAGTATCGCGCAAAGATATATGAGGATATATAGCGCGTAAACGTTGGTGTAGCCGCTTTGCATTATGCCTATTTTTTCAGCGACCTTTTCGGTAAATTTAATCACCGGCTCGTAAAATAGCCCCCACCAGATATCTTTTGGATGGTTGTGATACTCGACCGGGTTAAAATAGCCTTTAGTCACGACTTTTCTCTCGCCTTTAAATAGCCAGTTCATGATGCGCCTTAGATCGCCCGTGAAAGGACCGCCCGTCATTTGCATACGAGAGCTATACTTAAATCCGCAAGCCCAAGGATCTGTCTCGCGAGGTTTCTCGCGGTTTGCTTTCATCACGGCCAAAATCGCAAAAGGCAAAACCATAGTAGAACACAAGATGATGGCTATAAGCGGAGTTGAAACGACGCTGCCTAAATTTGAGGTTAAATTTATACCGTGGCTAGCTACGTAACCGCCTGCGCCGCCTATGGAATTTACGGCCGTTTGGATGTAGCCGACGACCACGTTAGCTCCAATACCAAAGCCTATACAGCCGATCATTAGCACGATCATGCCAAGCACCATAAATATCGGGCTTTCTTTTGCGTTTTCCCAAATTTTCTGATCTCTTGGAGTTCCCGCAAAGATTACGGCATAAAGCTTAAGGTGCATGCCGACTAACACGCCCGTAAGCGCTAGCGCGACGACTGAAAGCGTAAAAGCGTATCTAGTAAAGATGCCCTGCTCTAGCGCGCCTTGAAGCATACCTTGATAGGTAAACCACTCGGATACGAAGCCGTTAACGGGAGGCAATGCCGCGATACCCATGATACCGATAAACATACCAACAGACGTCCAAGGCATCTTTTTAGCTAGGCCACCTAGCACGTCCATATCGCGAGTGTGCGTAGCGTGCAAAACCGAACCCGCGCAAAGAAACAAAAGTCCTTTAAATATCGCATGGTTAACCACGTGATAGCATCCCGCTAAAAATCCGATCGCGGCAAGCGTCATATTTCCGGCGGCCAGACCGTATAGGCCGGTGCCAAGACCGAGCAAGATGATGCCGATATTTTCGACAGAGTGATAAGCAAGAAGCGCTTTGTAGTCGTGCTGGCAAAGAGCGTAAAGAACGCCAAAAAGCGAGCTAGCGGCACCCAAAATCAAAACGGTCAAGCCAAAGTAAATGCTTAAAGGCAAGAAAAGCGTAAATTTAACTAGAGTAAATAGCGCAACCTTTATCATTACGCCGCTCATTAAAGCAGAGACGTTTGAAGGAGCGGCCGGGTGAGCCATCGGTAGCCATACGTGAAACGGCCACATACCCGCCTTGCTGCCAAAACCGACCAAAAATAGTATAAACACGACGACGCTAGCCGCAGTCGGCATATTTAGGTGGGCAAATTTGCTAAACTCGGCGCTGCCGGCGTAGTGAGCCATTATTAGCAGTCCGCAAGTGATACAAAACGCGCCGACTTGAGCGATACCAAGATACACCATCACCGCTTTTAGCGTGCCTTTGCCGTCGTTTACGAGGATGAGGAAAGACGAGATAAGCGTCATAAGCTCCCACAAAACGATGAAGCAAAATACGTTATTTGCGCTGATGACTAGAAGCATCGAAAGGATGAAAAGGTTAAACAAACAGGCAAAAACGCCTACGCTTGCTTTTTTTATGTATTCCTCCGCATAGCTCATACCGTAGACGCTGCTGGCAAAGCCGATAAAGACGACTACGAAGCTAAAGAAATTTCCAAGCGGAGTTAGCTCGAATTTTGGCGTATACAAAAAATCGCCGCCAAGAGCAAAGCCCTGTATCGTCCCCATATGCGCCACAAAGTAGCAAAGCGCGTAAAAACAGCTGATCGCGCTTAGTCCAAAGCCGATTTTTACGGCTGATTTTTGAGCGCCGTAGAGCAGGATGCTAACGGCGGCGCTAACTAAGAAAAGTAGATACACGCCTACCATCTCGCACCCCCTTTTGCGCCGCTATTTTCGTCGTTCATAGCGCGCGAATTTGACGATGCTTGCTCTCTTGCCTGCTCGCTAGGAGTTTTGTCAAGCTCCTTGATAACGATGACGTCGCCCTCGCCGTCCACGTCCTGAGCGCCGATATCGGCTAAAACGTGAGGTTCTTTTAAATTTCCGCTTCCGCGTAAAATTTTATCAACGAAAGCCTGAGCCGCCTCTTGCTCGATCTTGTTGCCGAGCTTGTGATGGCTGTGCAAAGGATCGACCATGATGATAGCGCTGGTCGGGCAAACCTCGACGCATGCAGGGCCGTTTTCGCGTCCGAAGCACATATCGCACTTTATCGCGGTGTTTTTCGCGCCGGCCTGGCTTTCGATTTCGAGGTAGTATTTGGGCTCTACCGCGTAGTTAACCGACGGCATGAGCTCGGCGCTCGAGCTTATCGCGCCGTAAGGGCAAGCGATAGTGCAGAGTTTGCAGCCTATACAAATCTCTTCGTGAAGCTCGATGTAGTTGTCGTCAAACCTTAGCGCCCCGGTAGGGCACACGTTCGCGCAAGGACCGTCATCGCACTGGCGACACTGCGTCGGCATGACGCCCTTTGCCTGGCGCAATACCGTTAGCCTAGCCTTTGAGAGCTTGCCGCGCTCATAGGCGCTACGGAAACATGCCGCCATGCAAGTAGCGCAACCGATACAACGTTTGTAATCGGCGATCACAAATTTATGTCGTTTCATAAATTCTCCCTTCTACTTGTTTTTTGATTCTTGATTACTCTTAAATCTTGAAGCAATTTTATTACTTTTAAAAATTTATTTCCGTCATTTGCCTGACGAATTTTGTATTTTTTAGATTAATTTTTATGAATTATTTATTTTTAAGTTTATTTTTAAATTTACGGTAATATAGGCTTTCTTTTAAACTTATACGAATATAAAAATATTACGCCTGAACTATCAGGTACTAAAAGAGAGCATTTTAGTCCTAAAATATTTTAAAAAACTTAAGCAAAAATTTAAGTATAAATTTTAAAAGTTTGGCTCTTACGAATTTAAACTCGTAATAACTAATACTAAATTTACGCCTCTTAGGCTTGCGGTCCGCATGGATTAAATTTACGTTCGCCCAAGTCGGCCCAAAACGCGCGGCCTAAGATAAATTCGCTATTTTAATCGGTAAATTTGCGTGATTTTTATCTGTTTTTAGATAAAATCCGCCAAAAATTTAAAGGTAAATTTAATGCAAGAATATGACATCATCGTCGTCGGAGGCGGTCACGCAGGCATCGAAGCCAGCCTCGCCGCCGCAAAAATGGGCAAAAAAACGCTGCTAATCACCATCCTAGCCGAGCAAATCGGCGCCGCCAGCTGCAACCCCGCAATAGGGGGCCTAGCAAAAGGCCACCTCGTAAAAGAGATCGACGCTCTAGGCGGGCAAATGGGGCTAACGACCGATGCCGTGGGCATACAGTTTCGCGTACTAAACGAGAGCAAGGGGCCAGCAGTGCGAGGCAGCCGCGCTCAGATCGACATGGACCGCTACCGCGTCTATATGCGAAATTTGCTGCTAAATACGCCAAATCTCGATATCACGCAAGAAATAGCGACGCAAATTTTAACGCAAAACGGGCAAATCTCGGGCGTAAAAACCCACCTTGGCAACGAGTATAAAACTAGTAAGCTCATCATCACGACCGGCACTTTTTTAAACGGGCTAATTCACGTCGGATTTAATAAACTGCAAGCCGGCCGCGTGGGCGAATTTAGCTCGGTAAATTTAAGCCAAAGCCTAAAAGATCACGGCTTTACGCTAGGACGGCTGAAAACGGGAACGTGCCCCCGCGTGGACGCTAAAAGCATCGATTTTAGCGCGCTTGAAGTCCAAGACGGCGACGCAAATCCAGTCCCGTTTAGCTTCCGCACGCAGAACTTCGCGCCTACGCAGCTGCCCTGCTACATCGCCTACACGAACGAGACTACGCACGAGATTATCCGCTCGAATTTCGACAAAGCGCCGCTTTTTACGGGACAGATAGAAGGCATAGGCCCTCGCTACTGCCCGAGCATCGAGGATAAGATAAATAGATTCGGCGATCGCGACAGGCATCATCTTTTCGTCGAGCCGCAGACGGCTAGCGCGACGGAGTACTACATCAACGGCTTTTCTACGAGCCTGCCTTACGACGTGCAAGTTAAAATGCTACGCTCGGTCAAGGGCTTTGAAAACGCGCGCATCGTGCGCCACGGCTACGCGATCGAGTACGACTACGCGCCGCCTACGCAGCTAAAACACAGCCTGGAAACCAAGCTTGTCGGCGGGCTGTATTTCGCAGGGCAAATCAACGGTACCACGGGCTACGAAGAGGCCGCCGCGCAGGGACTGATGGCGGGCATAAACGCAGCTCTCGCGATTGATGGTAAAGAGCCGCTCGTACTGCGCCGCGACGAAGCGTACATCGGCGTTTTGATCGACGATCTAGTCACCAAAGGCACGAAAGAGCCGTACCGCATGTTTACCTCGCGCGCCGAGTATAGACTGCTACTGCGTGAGGATAACGCCGTGCTGCGCCTTAGCGCACACGGACGGCAGCTTGGGCTAATAGACGCTAAAACATACGAGAGAGTCGAGAAAATCCGCGAAAATTTAGCGCGCGGGCTAGCGTATCTAAACCAGACCGTAATCACGCCCTCAAAGCAAAATTTAGCCCTTTTAGAAAGCCTAGACGAGGATATAATCAGCCAAAACGTAAGCCTGCAAAAAATCGTAGCGCGCAAGAGCTTCACGCGCGAAAAGCTGCAAAATTTAGACGAAATTTTCGCCGGCATGGACGAGGCGAGCTTGGAGCAAATTTTAGTCGAGGCAAAATATCAACACTACATCGCCGAGCAAAAAAGCCAAATAGAGCGCATGAAAGATATGCTGCAAGTGCGTATCCCAGGGGGTTTTAGCTTCCGCGGTATCAGCGGACTAAGCAACGAAGTGGTCGAAAAACTGGAAACCTTTAATCCTCCTACGCTCTTTGCCGCCAGCGAGATTAGCGGTATTACGCCCGCAGCGATAGATATTTTGCACATCTATATAAAGATGAACACTAAGGAGCCGCGATAAGCCGCGATAAAATGCTATTTAATAAGAATGAGCATTAAATTTGGGGCTAAATTTAACGCTTCCCCTTTTTTGCGTTTTAATTTTACGAACCCGTCAAATTTAATCGTATCTGCTAATCTCTATCAAATTTCCGTCCGGGTCGCGCACATAGATTGAGCTTATCGCTCCAAGCGCGCCTGTTCGCGGCACCACCCCCTGCTCTACGGCGATACCCGCATCCTCTAGCTCCCCTAAAACCGACTCGAGCGGCGTATCCGTAAGCAAGCAGATATCTGCCGTTCCGACGTTTGCATTCATGGCGTTTGGCAAAATTTCCTCGCCTTTTACGTGCAAATTTATCTTTTGCGAGCCAAAGGCCAGAGCTTTGCGACCGTTTGCAAAATCAACCTCGCGCATACCCACTCCTAAACGCCCGGCACGCACACGTAAAAATCAAGCGTCCGTTGCAAATCAGCGATAGTTAAAACTATGTGATCGATCGAAGCGATACGCATAAATTCTCCTTTTAAATCAAATTTTACCAAACATTGCTCGCCAAAAATATCAAATTTGACGGCGTAAATTTGAAGTCTTTCGGCGCTAAATTCGCGGCGCGGGTAAATCAAGTAGAATAAAACCGAATTTAAATTTAGCCGACCCGCAAAGCGTCAATTTTAATCGCCCAAGCCCGCTTACCCCCGAATTTTACCCGCAAAAGCCTCAAAAAGACAAAATAGTAAATGATTATTTAAAAAATAATTTAAATATCTAAACTATTTGCAAGAAAAATAAAATTTTAATTTTCATAAGAGTATAATGGCGAGTATTTTTTAAAAAACTGCTGAAAGGAAGGTAATGTCCGTAAAACAAGAAAGACGAGATTTTATCGGTTTGGCGTTCGGGGCGGTGGCCGCAGTCGGCGGCGCGGCGACCCTCGTAGCCGTCAAAAAGACCTGGGATCCGCTTCCTAGCGTTAAGGCGGCGGGATTTACGACCGTAGATCTCAGCCCGATGAAAGAGGGCGAGATGCGCCAAATAGAGTGGCGTAAAAAGCCGATATTTATCCTAAAAAAAGACGCTTCGATGGCGCCTAACGACAAGCGCGACGTCGTGGTAGACGGCGCTAGATATATGGTGGCGATCGGGCTTTGCACGCATCTTGGCTGCATCCCGGAGTGGAAACCGGGCAAGCAACTTTTCGTTTGCGCCTGTCACGGAGGCGAATTTAACGCAGACGGCGTAAATACCTTCGGCCCTCCTCCGCGCCCGCTAGACATACCGCCGTTTAAGATAGACGGTACGAAACTCGTTTTGGGCGAGACTAGCCCCGAATACGAAAAACTAACGGCTCAAGCGTAAGGAGGGGAAGATGCACATCAGAAAATCAACGGGCGTTTTAGACTGGCTGGATCAAAGGATCGCCTTAAACAAGCTAATGAAAGTCCTCGTCAGCGAATACTGGATACCGAAAAATATAAATTTCCTCTGGGCGATGGGCGTTATACTCACGACGCTTTTTGCGTTGCTTATTTTTACCGGATTTATGCTAGTTATGTACTATAAACCGGATATAAATTTAGCCTTTGATAGCGTAAATTTTACCATAATGAAAGAGGTCGAGTACGGCTGGCTATGGCGTCACATACATGCGGTTGCGGCTTCGGTCGTGTTTTTAATCATCTACATACACACCTTTACGGCGATTTACTACGGCTCTTATAAAAAAGGTCGCGAGATGATTTGGGTCAGCGGCATGCTGCTTTTCATTTTGTTCTCCGCCGAGGCGTTTAGCGGATATATGCTACCTTGGGGACAGATGAGCTACTGGGCGGCGATGGTCATTACGAATTTATTCGGCGGCATCCCGGTTATCGGCGATGCGGTGGTCGAGTGGATCAGAGGCGACTATGCCGTTAGCGATCCGACTTTGACGAGATTTTTTATGCTTCACGTCTGCTTGCTACCGATCGTGCTTATAGCAGTCGTCGCTATACACTTTTATACGCTTCGCGTTCCACACGTAAATAACGAAACGGGCGAGGAGATAGACTTTGAAGTAGAAGCCGAAAAATACCTAAGCGGCGATACGAAAAACGCGAAAGTTATTCCGTTTTGGCCGGGCTTTTTGGCAAAAGATTTTATGTATATCGGCTTTTTTATGATTTTCTTTTTCTATCTCGTGTGCTTTCATTTCGACTTTGCGATGGATCCGATAAATTTCGAGCCGGGTAACCCGCTAAAAACGCCTCCGCACATCTATCCCGAGTGGTACTTCTTGTGGCAATACGAGATTTTACGCGGATTTTTCTTCGATATTTTCGGATTTAAAGCTTACAATATCGGTCTTATCGCATTTGCGATCGCGGGCGTAGCTCTATTTTTCATGCCGCTTTACGACAGAAGCGACGTCGTGGCTCCGGCTCACGAGAGAAAGGGCTTTTTCGTATGGTTTTGGCTATTAATCGTCGATATGATTATCCTCACGATTTTTGGCAAATTGCCTGCCGACGGCGTAACGCTAGGCATCTCAAACGCTTGGATAGGCTTTTTCTCGACTATAGCGTTTTTTATCCTACTTTTCGTAGTCTTGCCTATCATAACGACGCTTGAGAAAAAAGGAGCGATGAAATGAAAGAACTAAAAATTTTTATAATAGTAGTCGCGCTTACCGGCGTAGCGTACTGGGGCATAGAGCCCTATGCGCATAGCGTCATGCATCCGCACGTAGCCGCAGCCGACTACGACCTGAGCGCAGAGGACGTAGCTCAAGCTAAATCCGTAGTAGAAGCTAGACAAAAAGCTCTCGAAGCCGCGCAAGCTCTAAACGACGAAAAGAAAATCGCCGGAGCGAAAAAAGATTTAGAAGAAGCAAAAAAATCTCTTGAGGATTACACGGCGTTTTGGAACGAAGTAAAGACTATAAATTTAGCCAAAGGAGACGCCGCTAAAGGCGCGGAAACTTTTGCTAACGCGGGCTGCACGGGCTGTCACGGCGTAGAGACCGTAGGTATGCCAAACGCTCTAAGCGCCGCCGAGCTTAGCGAAGCTCACGGCGTCGTACCGCCCGATCTTAGCACCGCAGGAGCGATATATGACGCGCATTTTCTGGCAGCTCTTATAAAAGACCCGACCAAGGCGCTAAAGCTAACGCATAAATTTAACGACGAAAAGCCTTATCCTATGCCGGCCTTTTTCGGAGCAGGCGGAGAAGATCCAAATGCTGAGATCGCTGATATAGTCGCGTATCTAAAGTCTATTGCGCCTAAAGAAGTTAGCGACGAACAGGTATTTCGCGACGCGTGCCAAAGATGCCACGACATGAAGTACGAAAACAAATACGCGCTAACCAACCGCGTAAATTTAGCCGCATATATGGGCTCAAACCCGCCTGATTTATCGATGATGATCCGCTCAAAAGGCGATGATTATCTACATAAATTTATAAACGATACGCAAAAGATGCTACCAGGCACTGCGATGCCTCGCGTAGGACTAAGCAAGGCTAGCGAGGATCAAATCGTAGCCTATATGCAAAAAGCCGGCGACGCTAAAAAAGCCGAGCGCGAAAGCTTAGGCATAAATGCGATGATCTACTTCTTGATTTTTGGCATCTTCGGATGGCTTTGGAAACGCAAAGTTTGGTCTAAACTGCATTAAAATAGGAGCCCGCCTTTAGGGCTCTTTTTAATTTTACCGCTTCGCATCCTTCTTTTTGATTTTTAAATTCGCCCTATTTTTAGCTCGCAAATAGTTTTTACTTGAATCTATTTTATCGCTTACGCTCTAGCTCAAAGCTGAGTTTAGCCGCGCCGCTCGTCTAAATTTAAACGTTTTTTAGATTAGTCCGCTAAAACGCGTTAAATTTTAAGAGGAAAAAAGATGAACAAAGCAGAATTTCAAAAGCTAAATTCTAACGAAAAACAAGACGCGATGTTAAAAATATCCGCCGCATATCCGCAATTTAAATTTCTAAATTTAAGCAAATTTACGTGCGGCGAGCATAGCTTTGAGACGGGCATTTTTGATTTTGAGGGGAGCGAGTTCGTTTTTATCCCGGGGGACGAGCCCGAACTTGGCTGGGATGATTTTGCCGTTTTAGATGAAAATTCGGCAAAAGAGATTAAAGAACAATGCGACTTTTGTCCCGAGGATCAAAGCCTGCGTGAATTCGTAGCCAAGCAAACCTCGCCGCTTCGCCGCGCCAAAATCCCCGCTATGCTAGCCGAAAGAAAACCCGCCGAACTTAGCTGGTACGAAGTAGATTTAAGCGACGAAAGGCTTAAAATTTACACAAACGAGATAGGGGATTTTTCGCGCGGTAAAGACAAAGATATTTCTGAAATGACGGTTTGGAGCACGATAAAGTTAGTTCGCGAAGACGGCAAAATTCGCGCGTTTTTGTTTGACGACGTCACGCATGAGGAGCTTGAAGCGAATTTACGCAAGAACGGCTTTAGCCTACCCAGCCAGGACGAATGGGAATACCTAGCCGGATGCGGCGCGCGCACGCTTTGGCGTTTTGGCGACGAGCCTGATCCCGACAAGGTAGCGTTACCGCACGTTAATCAGCCCGAAAATCCAGAATTTTCGCTATTTGAGCCGAATTTATTCGGGCTATTCATCGCCTTTGATCCTTACTCGGTCGAGCTTGTTAGCGCGCCGATATACTTTAAAGGCGGCGATGGCGGCAGCGCGTTTTGCGGCGGTGCGTCGCTATTTGAGTGCCTGCTTGCCCGTCTCGCCTTTTTACGCTATGAGCGAGGAGATGCGAAATGATTATTTGGAGTTTTTGAACGACGGCGATATCGACAATGCGATTTACAGGCGTATTTTTAGACTTTGAAAAAGACGCTTTAGCCGCTGGCGTGCGCAATTTTAGCGCCGATTAAAGATATCTCGCCGTGCGTTTTAGTTAAATTTAAGTCGCTATGCAAAGGCTTAAGTTAGCCTAGGCACCAAGACCTTGCGAAATATAAATTAAACTTGTACGCTACACCCGCTTTGCAAAACGTTTTTGTGCTAGTTTACGACAACTGCGGGATTAAAATAGGCGCAAAGCGATAAATTCGCCGCAAAAAGCCGAGCTTGCTTTCGTTTTTCATTGCTTAAATTCTCGTAGATTTATCCTTAGATGCTAAAATCAGCCACCGTTTTTCATAAATTTTACCGAAAAGGAAAAATATGGCTAAATTTAAATTTTTTGCGACCATCGCGGTGCTTTGCCTCGGGTTAAATTTAAGCGCTAGCGAGCTGGAGGGCAGATGGAGCATCGTCTCGGCAAACATAGACGGGCAGGAGGTGCAAACGGCGGGGCAGAAGTGCTTCGAGGATTCGTTTTTCGAGGTTAGCGGCCGAGAGGCAAAGCTAGGCCTTAGCTCCGTAGGCGAGGACGGCGCGTGCAAAAGCGGCGCGGCAAGCTACGCCTTTAAAAGCATGGGTGCTGGCAAATACGCGCTGGGTCCTATCGGCGAGTTTTGGCTAGATAAAGACGCGCTAAAGATGAAGCAGTCCTTAGACGGCGGCAATTTTATCGTCTTTTCTTTCAAAAAAGACGCGGCCGCAAACAAAGCCGTGACAACGGCAACCGGCTCAAATTTGAGCGCGGACGAGCTAGAGGGCAGATGGGAGATCGACTCGGTCGCAGCACAAGGGCAGACGTTTAAAACGGCAGGCCAAAAGTGCTTTGAGGATTCGTTTTTCCAGATAGCAGGCGGCAAAGCCATAGTCAGTATCGTAGCGGCAAATCCGGACGGCACGTGCAAGACGGGCGCAGGAGAAAGCGGCTACAAAAGCCTTGGCAGCGGCAGATACGCGCTAGATAACGATGCGGGCGAATTTAGGCTGAAAAACAGCTCGCTCGAATACGAACAAAGCGCGGGCGGCGTCTTGTTTACCTTTAAAAAAAGCCGCACGGCGCAGGCTAGCTCAAATCAAGCGCAAGCCAAATCAAGCTCAAATTTAGAGCCCGAAAAAGACCCTAGTGTCAAGCATAGCGACGCGGGAGCGAGCAAAAAAGGCACGGGCGTGTTTGCAGGCAAGTGGTTCTTTATAAACACCAATACCGACATATCCTTTTATCTGCGCGACGACGGCACTTACGCGAGCCGTTTAGAAAAGCCCGACTGGCGCACGCGCATCGACGGCACGTATAAAAAAGACGGCAAAAAGATCACGCGAACAAACAACGACGGCGAGCAAAGCACATATAGCTGCGAGAATGCGGACTGCACGTTTTTGTGGAGCGACGGCGGATACCATCTCTTTAACGCTCAAATCTTAAATGAGGTGCCAAAGGGCAGCTACTCATTCACCGCCGTTGGCTCCATGTCCGTTTACAACGCCTCGGGCGATTTGGACGTCGTTGGCGGCGGCGTGAGCGGGTACTATGACTTCGACGGCAAAGGCCGCTTCAAGGACGGCAGTTGGGCCTACTCCTCCGCTGCCATGAGCAATGTGGGCGGCGGCGGAACAAGATCTAGCAGTAGCGCGGGCTCATATACGCTAGACGCGGGCGAGCTCACGCTCAGATACGACGACGGACGGACGCAGCGTCATAGCTTTTTTTATATCCCGCCTACTAGCGAAGGCAAGGCAGGTGGAGCGGTCGTCGACGGCGTGATACATTTTTTGGACGAATAGCAACCCATCGGCGTAAAACCGGGGTAAATTTGAGAACAAAAAGCCGAAGGCAAAACCGCCGCAGACGGCTTAAAAATTTACGAAAGGAAAAATATGGCTAAATTTAAATTTTTTGCAATTCTCGCGGCGCTTTGCCTAGGATTAAATTTAAGCGCTAGCGAGATAGAGGGCAGATGGAGCATCGTTTCGGTTACGGCGCAGGGGCAAACGTTTAAAACGGCCGGACAAAAGTGCCTCGAAGACTCTTTTATCGAGGCTAGCGGCGATAACGCGCGCCTAAGCCTAAGTAGCGCGGACGGTAAATCCTGCGAAAAAGCCGAACAAAACTTCGCTCTAAAAAACCTAGGCGGCGGCAGATACTCGCTTGGCGGCGGCGAGCTACGGCTAAATAACGGCTTGCTCGAATATAAACAAGGCACGGATAGCGGCGAGATCGTATTTACCTTTAAAAAAGACGAGGTAAATTTAGCCGGCATCGTAAACGGCGCCGTAAATCAAGCCGGCCTCGGCGAGCCAAATTTAAGCGAGATCCAGGGCAGATGGGAGCTAGTCTCGCTAAAGGCGCAGGGGCAGAGCTTTAAAGTCGCGGGGCAAAAGTGCTTCGGCGACTCGTTTTTTGAGATCGGCAGCGATGAAGCGACGGTAGGCATCGTGGGCGCAAATCCGGACGGTTCGTGCAACAATAGTGCGGGTAAAAGCGGCTACGAAAGTCTAGGCGGCGGCAAATACGCGCTTAGCGCTAAAGGGCTGGGCGAGTTTTGGCTAAAAGACGGCATGCTCGAATACAAACAAGTCGCAGACGGGCAAGAGGCCTTGTTTATCTTTAAAAAAAGCGCAATTAGCGCGCAGGCAAAAGCAAACAAATCAAGCTCAAATTCAGCCGAGTCCGCAAAACCCGCAAAGGACTCTAGCGTCAAACATAGTAGCGCCGGGGCGAGCAAAAAAGGCTCGGGAGTATTTGGCGGTACGAAATTTAACATGCTTTTAAACACGAGCGAGGATTATTCCTTTTACCTACGCGATGACGGCACCTACGCTAGCCGCCTAGAAAAGCCCGACTGGCGCACGCGCATCGACGGTACGTATAAGGTCAAAGACGGCATCCTAACGATAACTAGCAACGACGACTACGACACGAGCTACTACTGCGAGAACGACGACTGCACCTTTTTGTGGAACTCAATCGGCACGGGATATTATATGTTTCAGGCACAAATCCCAAGCCAAATGCCAAAAGAGTGCTTCTCGTTTCGCAAGGACAGCTCGTCGTCCCTGTACGGCTGGTCGGGCGGCAGCGATACCGTAAGCGTAGGCGTGAGCGGATACTACTGCTTTGACGGCAAAGGGCGCTTTAGCTCGGGCGGATCGTCGTATGCTATGGCAACCTCGGGTACCCCAGGCGGCAGCATAGACGGGGGCAGCTCAAAATCGCGCAGCGACGAGGGCTCATACACGCTCGATCAAGGCGAGCTAACGCTCAAATACGACGACGGTACGGTCGTTCGCCACAGCTTTTTCTACACTCCGCCGCGCAGTAAAGACAACAAAGCCATGGCGATAATCGACGGCGAGGTTTATCGGTAGCTTTGTTTTAGTCCGCCTTTTGCATTTGGCGAGCGTTTTATAAAACACCGACTAAGATTTTAATCGAATTTTAG
>ERZ773087.623-NODE-623-length-25470-cov-7.329648_pt1 | contig 25470 bp, 11 predicted proteins | sample MGYA00511375_ERZ773087 | MGnify/ENA primary metagenome ERZ773087 (study PRJEB29015, sample SAMEA2737995) | human oral metagenome | biome: human oral; feature: human-associated habitat; material: dental | place: China | collected 2063 ...
TAAAGACACTTTAGGAGAAATAAATATCGAGTTAAATCAGTCAAGCAATATGCTAAAAACCAAAGAAGAAGTAAAAACCATCAGCAACATGGTTCTAAGCAATCCAAACGTCGAATTTACGATGGGTTTTGCCGGATACGATATGCTTGCGGGCGCGCTTAGAGAAAACTCTGCCATCAGCTTTATCAAGCTAAAAGATTGGAGCCAGAGAAAAACGCCGGATAGTCAAGCAGACGCTCTAACCGGGCCTTTTAACGGTATGCTTTGGGGCTCGAAGGAGTCGATGAGCTTCGTCGTAAACGTCCCTCCTATCATGGGTTTATCGATGACCGGCGGCTTTGAGATGTATCTACAAAATAAAAGCGGCAAAAGCTACTCCCAGATCGAAGAGGACGTGAAAAAAGTAGTCGCCGCCGCAAGCGCTCGCCCGGATCTAACCAGCGTGCGCTCGACGCTAGAGACTAATTACCGCCAGTTTAAAATCGACGTCGATAGGCAAAAAGCCCAGATGTTCGGCGTGAGCGAGAGCGAAATTTTTAGCGCGATCGGCTCAACCTTCGGTTCGTATTACGTCAACGACTTCAACCTTTTTGGTAAATCCTACCGCGTCTACGCTAGAGGCGAAGAGGGTTTTAGAAACAACCCCGAAGACTTGCGTAAAATTTACGTCCGCTCAAGCGGCGGCGAGATGATACCGCTAAACTCGGTCGCAACTCTAACTAGAATTTTGGGTCCCGATATCGTAGATAGATTTAATCTTTTCCCTGCGGCTAAGATCCAAGGCGACCCAAAACCCGGCTACACGTCGGGAGACGCGATAAAAGCGATACAAGAGGTAGTCGAACAAACGCTAAATATGGAAGAGTACTCCATCAGCTGGGCGGGTACGGCCTATCAGGAAGTTAGTTCGCAAGGCACTGGCTCGACGGCGTTTATATTCGGTATGATTTTCGTATTTTTGATCCTGGCGGCGCAGTACGAGCGCTGGCTCATCCCGCTAGCCGTTATCACGGCCGTTCCGTTTGCGGTTTTCGGCTCGCTACTCGCCGTTTGGGCTAGAGGGCTAACAAACGACATCTACTTCCAGATCGGACTACTGCTTCTTATCGGCCTATCGGCTAAAAACGCGATCCTCATCGTCGAATTTGCGATGCAAGAAAGACTGGCGGGTAAGAGCGTATTTGACGCAGCCGTTAATGCGGCAAGGCTTCGCTTCCGCCCGATCGTCATGACTTCGCTCGCGTTTACTTTGGGCGTTTTCCCGATGGTTATCAGTACGGGCGCGGGCGCTGCCTCTCGTCACTCGCTAGGCACGGGCGTGATCGGCGGCATGATAGCGGCCACTACGATAGCGATATTTTTCATACCGATGTTTTACTATCTGCTAGAAAAGCTAAACAACAAAGTCTGGGACAAAAAACCAAGCGGGGCACAGGAGGTCAAAAATGTATAAAATTTTAACTTTAGCCGCAGCGCTATTTTTAGCCGGCTGCTCGTTTCGACCCGAGATCCACGAGGTCGATACGAAATTTGAATCCACGTATAAATTTGAAACTAGCGACATCAAAGACGAGTGGTGGAAGGAGTTTGGCGACGAAAATCTAAACGCCCTCGTAGCTAGCGCGCTGGAGAAAAACACCGACCTTCGCACTGCTTATTTAAATTTACAAAAAGCGGCCGCAAGCCTAGGCATCTCGGAGGCTGATCTTTTTCCTAGCGTAAATTTAAACGTCGGCTACACTAAAGCAAAAAGCAGCGGCGAAACCTACACCAAACAGCCTCAAACGCGCTACCGAAACTCTGAGGTAAATTTAGGCCTTAGCTACGAGATAGACCTGTGGGGCAAGGTGAGAAACAGCATCGAGTCGGCTAAAGCCAGCCTAAACGCGACCAAGCTCGACTATGCCACCGCGCGTCTTAGCATAAGCTCTAGCGTGGCTAAAAGCTACTTCGCGCTCGTGGCTCTAAATATGCGCGAAGCCGTACTAAAAGACACGCTAAAAACCTACGAGGAGACGCTAGCGCTTCGCAAAACGCAGCTTGATCTAGGCGGCATAAACGAGACGACCTATCTACAAAGCAAAGCCGCCGTGCAGAGCGCAAAAGTAAGCCTACTAGAGGTGCAAACCTCGCTATCTCAGGCTCTAACGTCCGTAGCGGTGCTAACGGGTAAATCAAACGATGAGATCCTAAACGGAGCCGTGCAGAGCGCTAAAATGCTGCCTAAAGAGCCCGAAGTGAGTGCTGGCGTGAGCGCGGACATACTGCTGCACAGGAGCGACGTAGCTAAAGCCTACGCCGATCTAAACGCCACCAACGCGCTAATCGGCGTCGCAAAGGCCGATTATCTGCCGTCCATCTCGTTAACGGGGCTTTTTGGATTTTCTAGCGTGGATTTTGAAAATATATTTGTCGGCAACGCAAACACGTGGAGCATAGGCGGCTCTTTGGTGCAGAAAATTTTCGACTACGGTAGAACCAAAAACAACGTCCGCATTGCAGAAACCAACGAGCAAATCGCGGCCGTAGCTTACGAAGCTGCGATCAAAAAGGCTCTTGGAGAAGTCAGAGACGCACTAAACAACCGCAAAAACGCCAAACTAACGCTAAATCAGGTCAAAGAGCTCCTGCTCTCGCAAGAAAAAATCTATCAGCTAGCCAAGGATCAGTTCGAGGAGGGCTACACCGGGCATCTGGAGCTACTCGACGCGCAGCGCAACCTGCTCTCGGTTAGACTACAAGTTATCGCGGCAAATTTAAGCCTCATCGACTCGGTCGTGGACGTTTATAAGGCATTTGGCGGCGGATTTAAAGCCGAATAATTCTACTTTTGGGCGGAGATTCTCCGCCATTTTTTTGAGCGATTTTTTTAAATTTTGCAAGCGCCGATTAGCAAACCGAGCCGCGGTTTTTAAAATAAGATTCAACTAAGCTTAAGCGGATTTTTCTTATTAATTTTAAAAGATTTTTATATAAGTTTTCACGCGTAGTCCTAGCGCCGCATCTAAGCTCAACCCCGCTAAGCTCGTAGCCGCGACTTGAAAAACTACAAACGCATCAAAACTAAGCGTCTGGATTTTTTGCCGCGCATCCCTTTTTTTTAAAGAGAGCGGCGTCTTAATAGCGGCAAAAGCGCAACTAAGCGCAAGATCGATCATTTTTCTAAGATTTTAGTAAATTCCGCTATTTTTCTACGTCAGATAAAAATACCATAAAAATTTCTCTCAATTTCTTCTATGGAATTTGGAAGCGTATTTAAATTTTACGCCGCAGCGCGTCAGGTTTGACGCAAACGTCAAGCGGTTAAAATCGTCAGGTTACGATACCGTTTAAATTTCGCCGGCTTTGAAATTTGATCCAAATTACGGCAAAATTTGATGATGGATAGCGCGCCGAAGTTTGGCTCAAATTTGACCGCTAAACCTGCTTGTTAAATTTGGGTAAATTTGCGGGCGGTTTTGTTAAATTTGACTACCAGCAAGAGCCTTTTTGTCTGATGTAATATTTTTGTCATAAACGTCATATTTTTGACCGTCTATCCATATAGTTGTTTGCATTTTTATCCTTTATTTATTAATTTCGTCTGGAGGTATCATCCAAAATATCTTTCTTTGTATATCACAAGCTTGATCAAATGTTAAGCTTTCCACCGCATAAACTCTATATAAAAAATATTTTCTCTTTTTTGCTATCCATACTTGTGCCGGAAAAAACGGAAACATGGAATAAGTACGACAATGCGCTAAATCCTCGCTTTTTATAACCGTATCGCCGAAAATATATCTGTTTATGACGATCCTATCTCTGTAAATTTCAATGTAGTTAAAAAATATGAGCTTGTATAAAAGCCTACCCAAAAACAAAGAACCCAAAATGCCCAGCATCTGCATCCAGCCTCTATAATATATCGCAGTAGGCAAGGCGGGCACGAGTAGGAAAAAGCTAAATCTGATAAAATCAAACATTACCATGAGTGGATTTCGCCTGTCCAGTCTGTAAAGTAGCTCCGGCTCTTTATTTTTTTGCCTGGATTTTCGTTCATGTCATCCGCCTAAAGTCAAATTTTAAATTTATCCAGCCTAGTTTTATGCAAACAGCGAGCGGTTAAAATCTTCAAGTTGCGCTGCCGTTTAAATTTACGCCGTCCTTCAAATTTGATCCAAATTTGCGGTCAAATTTCACCCGCTCTCCCGCTTAGCCGCCGTCAAATTTACCTAAAGCTTATCTGCGCATCGTCCGTACCGTCGTCAAGCGAGATGTTGTAGCCGCCTGTATTTGGCGGGCGTTTATAGATATCTTGCGGGCCGATATTTAGCACCTCGTCGCTGAAAAACACGCATTCGCGCTCACCCGTATCCACATCGCGCACCCAGATTTTGCCGTCGTCCACGATCTCCTCGTCAAACTCTATCACGCTATTTTCGTAGATTTTGCCCAGCAGTCGCTCGTGCAGACGGTTCTCGCGCTCAAACTCCAGTTGCGTCTGCAGACACTCCGCCTCATCGATGAAAATCGGCTCCAGCGCGATCTTATCGCCCTCTAGCACGCACTCGAATTTCTCCAGCGTCGAGCAGTCCACCTCGCTGCCGCCTAGCCTCACGACGTCCTTGTTGCGCATGAAGTAGCGGTTGGTGAGGTTGCCCATCAGCGCCTCGTACGCCGTGCCGCCGATCGCGCGCTTAAGCAAAAACTCGTTTTGAAACGCCAGCACCAGCTCCACCTCGCACTCGCGCAGGATCTCTTCGTTTAGCTCGGTGTTCTCGCTTAGTAGCTTCGCCGACTCGTCGAGAAATAGACTAATGGGCCTTTTTTGCTTCATCGTTACGCGCTTTAAAAGTTCGGGCAGAAAGCTGTTTAGCAGGAAGCTCAGCGCGCTTTTGTCGCAGCTAGCGGCGTTAAATATCACGATCTTGCCGCTATTTAGCAGCCCTGCGATGCTCGCGTCGCCCGCAGCGCCCTCGCCGTCGCCGTTTAGCGAGTCGTCGTTCATGAGGCCAAGAAAGGGCGACATCATCATCGAGTAGTTGCGAAAATCATCCCTCGTGCGCTCGTCGCCGATGTCCTTGTAGCGGCTCGTCGCGTCCAAAAACTCGTCCGCGGTGGCCAAAAACGCGCGGTTTATCATTATCGTCTCGCGAGTAAAATTTAGCGTCGAGGAGTCGAGATTGTCGCAGATGAGGCTCAGCGCGTCTTTAAACTCGAGCATCTTTTCTAGGTCTTGCGAGAGGCGCAGTATCGTAGCGACGTCAAAGGTAAAGTCCCGCGCGAGCGTGCGCACGTCGGCGTAAAAGGCGTCCGTGTAGTAGTCGTTTAGCGGCGTGATTTTTTTGGCGAAAATTTTAAGCGCCTTTAGCACCTTAAAAAACTCCGTCGCGATGCTCGAGCCAAACTCCTCCCAAAACTTCTCCCTCGACTCCATCGGCTTTTTCACGCAGTTTTTAAAGTCCCGCGGCTTCATCGAAGCGATGAGATTTATCGGCGCGTCTAGTCTCGCGCCCACGCTCACGACGTCTTTTAGACGGCCGGCTCTACGGGCTAGAGCCTTGATTTTGGCGCTCTCGCCGCCTTTATAATCCACGGCAAACACCGCGTAGCCGTTTTGCATGCGGTCAAGCAAATTCGGATATATCATCGCCGTCGTCTTGCCGCTGCCGGTTTCTCCGATGATGGCTGCGTGCGTGAAGTCGCTAGGTATCAGTGCGCCTTTTTTCTCCGCGTTTTCCCGCGTTCTCGTAAATCCCATTATTTTTTGCATATTTTTCCTTATCGGGGGCGATTGTAACGAAATTTGGTTTAAAGATTTAAATTTGACGAGGCGGGGAGCGGGTTAAATTTTAGCTGCGAGCATGCAAAACCCGCACCGCAAAAATGCTTGGCGTAAATCTAGCGTCAAATTTGAGCCGGTAAACGGGCTAAATTTACTCGGCTTTTTTGCAGACGGCGGCCGAGTGCGTGAGTAGATCGTGTAAATTTAGCGCGTCCTTGCGGAAAAAGCAGAGGCAAAGTCCGACGATGCTAACTCCCGCGAGCAAAAAGCAGACGTAGCGGAGCAAAACGCGTATGAAGCCGAGCTTGCGGCCGGTGCGCAGGTCGATGAGGTAGATATTTTGCGAGCGGTAGCCCGGAGTCTGGGCCTTAATCGCAAAAAAGGCGCAGCAGATAAGACCGACTGCGAGATTTGCCGCAAATATCGCGGTTTGGTTGCGTAAAAAGTCGTCTTTACCGTCCAAAAAAACATAGGTCGTGAGGTAATATATCGGCATGCCGATCAAAAAAAGATCGGCGATAAAGGCCTTTGCTCGCGCGCCGATAGTGGCTAGTTGCGCTTTTTGCTTTGCCAAATTTACTCCTTTTTTGCTTTGTCTTTTTGGGCGCTCGTTTTGGATTTTTGAGCGTCAAATTTGCTTGCTACCGCCCAAATTTATGCGCCTCTACTTTGTTGTAGCGATTTACGGCCTGCTTTTATGCGTCGCCGCTTTGGTGCGGTAAATTTACGGTTCGTTTCCGCGCGTCCGCCGCTTGCGCCGTCTTATCCAGCCGACTTTGCTCCGCCCATAAACTGAGCTTTGTTTGTCACCGGATTAATTTATTTTCTCGGTGCGGCGCAATCTTTATTGGTACCGCCGTCTTTGCTTGTTTTTGGCTACGCATCCGTTTGCGATGATCGATAATTTTCGTCTCACATGTTTTTGCTAGGCCTGCTTGCGCTTGATTTATCGCCCACCCCCGCATCGTTATCAAGCCGTAAATTGCCGAAACTATGCGCCGCTTTTAAAATCATAAATTTTAGGAAGCGCTTTTGCGGGCGTAAATTTACTCAAATCCAAATCTGACGGTCGCCGCTAAATGCACAAGGCGGCAACGTAAATTTAATTCCGCTCCGACCGAGACTTGCAAAAAACGCAACGGCGAGCTTCGTTTATCGTCAAATTTATTGCCCGAGATACCGCAAAAATCAGCTTGCCAAGCCAAATTTGATTTGCGATCGGTTTGCGTTCATTGATGTCCGCAAAGTCCGTCCAAATTTGCGGGACTAATCAAACATAGCCGCGAAAATAACAAATTTAGTTGCCTCTGCTGCCAGGCTTTATCGCCTCGCTTCCGTCGGCGCAAAGAGGGCAGTTTGCGGGATCAAAAATCTCAAACTCAAAGTTTCCAAGCGCGAAAAACGGCTTGTCGGCGGGCAGTTTGGCGCTAGCTTTAGCGACGCTGCCTGCTAAATTTGCGACCTTGCAAAAGCCGCGATTGGCAAGTGCGGCAAACGCCACAACCTTGCCGCCTAGGCCTTCTATCACGCGCGCGGCCTCCATCGCCGAGCCGCCCGTGGTGATGATGTCCTCACAGACGATAAATTTCTCGCCCTTTTTCACCTCAAAACCGCGTCGCAGGCTCATCACGCGCTCGACTCGCTCGGTAAATATAAAGCGTTTTTTTGCCGCGCGAGCTAGCTCGTAGCCTGCCAAAATGCCGCCTAAAGCGGGCGAACAGACGCTGTCAAACTCTACGCCCGATTTTTCGATGACGGCGGCTAGTTCGCTTGCTAGTTTACCCGCTAGCTGCGGGTCTTCCAGCACTTTGGCGCTTTGGAGGTAAAACTGCGAGTGGTTGCCGCTGCTAAGCAAAAAATGCCCCTGCAAAAACGCGCCCGCATCCTTGTAAATTTTCTCTAAATCCATCGTTTTTCCTTTGTAAAATTTGGGCGAATTTTACCCTAAGCGCGCTTAAGCTACTATTTCTTGGCTTCGCGGGCAGCATGGGTTGTCTTAAACGGCGGCTTTGTTTTTGGGTTTTGGGCTGATGAAGCGTGTAGTTTGCTGATTTGCACCTTGCTGATAAAATAAATCTTGTCAAATTTATTCGGTTTCAAACCCCAACGGGGTAAATTTACACTTCAATAGACAAATATCGCACATACGGCTGCCATCTAGTTTCAAACCCCAACGGGGTAAATTTACACTGAGAGCCAAAGGCGAGCTAATGATAAGCGGAGTAAGTTTCAAACCCCAACGGGGTAAATTTACACAAAATTCATACGAATGTAAAGACGTTGGTCTTAAAGGTTTCAAACCCCAACTGGGTAAATTTACACCCAAATCAAGCGACTAGAGGGGCTGCTAAATAGGTTTCAAACCCCAACGGGGTAAATTTACACCCGAGATCACGCCTGAAAAAATACGCTCCATCAAGTTTCAAACCCCAACGGGGTAAATTTACACGATGGAATTGTTGAATTCCTTTGTTTTTACACAGAGTTTCAAACCCCAACGGGGTAAATTTACACTTTAATAAATTTGCTTAAAAAACCTTTTGCAGGTTGTTTCAAACCCCAACGGGGTAAATTTACACACTTATACCAGGATATTTATCTTATCACGCAAGATTGTTTCAAACCCCAACGGGGTAAATTTACACCGAAAAACAAAATATAGCCCAACTTTATCCGCAAAAGTTTCAAACCCCAACGGGGTAAATTTACACCCGGTAGAGCTCCCCCGCCCGATTTAGAGAATATGCTAGTTTAAAACCCCAACGGGGTAAATTTACACCGACGGTAAGAAGTTTTTCGCCGCCGATCACCAAGGTTTCAAACCCCAACGGGGTAAATTTACACTTTGTTTTCAGGAAGTTTAGGCTTGAAAATTTTACCGTTTCAAACCCCAACGGGGTAAATTTACACAAGAGCAAGGAGAGGCAGAAGGATCCTCATCCTTTTGTTTCAAACCCCAACGGGGTAAATTTACACTTTACGTTAAAAATGATATGGACTTTAACGCTCGCGAGTTTCAAACCCCAACGGGGTAAATTTACACTGCAACCCTCTAGGTTTTGATGTCGGCATAGGAAGTTTCAAACCCCAACGGGGTAAATTTACACACATTTGGGAAATTACAAAAAGACCCCGTTCCGGGTTTCAAACCCCAACGGGGTAAATTTACACGAAAACGGCGACGAAACGATACCGTTTTAAAGGCGTTTCAAACCCCAACGGGGTAAATTTACACAATTGCGTGGATTTTTCAAGCTCTGAATATGCCGTGTTTCAAACCCCAACGGGGTAAATTTACACTTTGCATAAATCGTATATTCCTACTATTTCATATTGTTTCAAACCCCAACGGGGTAAATTTACACAAAAAAGAATGAACGACGTAAGCTATGACGGCTTGTTTCAAACCCCAACGGGGTAAATTTACACGGGGCTTCAGGCGATATGTTACCTCCGGCGTTATACTGTTTCAAACCCCAACGGGGTAAATTTACACGCTACGAAAGCAGCAATAATAGCCACGTTCAAAGGTTTCAAACCCCAACGGGGTAAATTTACACTAAGAGTGATTTTAAGGCCGACGTCTTTGTATTCAGTTTCAAACCCCAACGGGGTAAATTTACACTAGCTAGCCGCTCCTAGCTCCACGGTCGCGACGTGGTTTCAAACCCCAACGGGGTAAATTTACACTAGGTAGCCGTTTGTTGTCCCTGCTGATTGTCGCCGTTTCAAACCCCAACGGGGTAAATTTACACGATAGTTCTCGTCCGTGATGATAGAAAAATTTTTAACGTTTCAAACCCCAACGGGGTAAATTTACACGACACTTCTCAAAGTCGCAACCACATAACAAAGAAGTTTCAAACCCCAACGGGGTAAATTTACACTCAGAAAAACAAAGAGGCCGAATTCGTCGCTCAAGAGTTTCAAACCCCAACGGGGTAAATTTACACCTCACGGCATAGACAATACAAAAGAAAAGGCAATATTGTTTCAAACCCCAACGGGGTAAATTTACACAAAGAGATCGCCGAAATAAGAGCGCTTTTAGCGCGTCGTTTCAAACCCCCAACGGGGTAAATTTACACTTTGGGTAGAGCATACCGACAAAGAGAACCTTGAACGTTTCAAACCCCAACGGGGTAAATTTACACTACATTCAAAGAAATCATAAATCTCGAATACGATCGTTTCAAACCCCAACGGGGTAAATTTACACGGTTTTGTATTTTTTGCTCTTTTGTCATTTTTCTGTTTCAAACCCCAACGGGGTAAATTTACACTTAAGTGTTTTTGTGATGGTTTAGGTCTCACTTTTAAGTTTCAAACCCCAACGGGGTAAATTTACACGCAAACGGCTACGCGTGGGCTTATCGCAAGTTTTCGTTTCAAACCCCAACGGGGTAAATTTACACTTGAAAAATCCACGCAAAAACTTCAATTCGTATCTGTTTCAAACCCCAACGGGGTAAATTTACACAATTCGGCACTACTCCCGAGACGATCTCGCGCCAAAGTTTCAAACCCCAACGGGGTAAATTTACACATGCTGTATTCTGGGAGCTGGAGCGTATTTGCAAAAAGCGTTTCAAACCCCAACGGGGTAAATTTACACCATAATCCTAAATAGCTTGCAAATTGTGAAGGCGGATGTTTCAAACCCCAACGGGGTAAATTTACACACCGACTACCCTATTATGGGCGGGCTCGTTTTGAGTTTCAAACCCCAACGGGGTAAATTTACACCACCAAAGAGCGCAAAATTTTTTACAAAATGCGCGTTTCAAACCCCAACGGGGTAAATTTACACGGATTTCCCATACTGCTTAGTCTTTTACGTTAAGTTTCAAACCCCAACGGGGTAAATTTACACGCAAAGAGAAATTCGTGCCGCTTGAAACCATATAGTTTCAAACCCCAACGGGGTAAATTTACACTATCATCTTTGGCGCGGTTGAAGCGTTTATGGCGCTTGTTTCAAACCCCAACGGGGTAAATTTACACTACTTGGCGTTCCGCTTGAGCCGGCAAGTTTTGTACCGTTTCAAACCCCAACGGGGTAAATTTACACAAATATGAGTGCGGCGGATATGTACGCCGACGGACATTGTTTCAAACCCCAACGGGGTAAATTTACACTTCATAGTCGAATACATTGAGCCGTTGATAACCGGTTTCAAACCCCAACGGGGTAAATTTACACCAAAGATGACATTTTTGTAGTTTTCGAACACACAAAGTTTCAAACCCCAACGGGGTAAATTTACACGCCGACAAAGGCAAAGAGCGACGCATACAGCATTGCGTTTCAAACCCCAACGGGGTAAATTTACACTATAAAAAGGGGTGGGGCTTTACAGAGTGGAGAGAGTTTCAAACCCCAACGGGGTAAATTTACACGCGTTACGTGTTCTTTGTTTATGCAATAGTTATTGTTTCAAACCCCAACGGGGTAAATTTACACAATGAGATATACGATACTTTCTACGCCGCAGGGCGTTTCAAACCCCAACGGGGTAAATTTACACGCCGCCGAGGGCTATCAGCAAAGCGACGCCGACGGATATGTTTCAAACCCCAACGGGGTAAATTTACACATTATCTCGTCTTTGATACCGCCGAAATTTTGCTGTTTCAAACCCCAACGGGGTAAATTTACACTGCGCTAAAGTCGCAAACGAGCTAGGGGTCGATAGTTTCAAACCCCAACGGGGTAAATTTACACCGCCCAGCCATTTTCTGCTTGTTCCAGCGCAACCGCGTTTCAAACCCCAACGGGGTAAATTTACACCTTAAAATCTTTATTTTTTGCGAGCTTTATTTGCTTGTTTCAAACCCCAACGGGGTAAATTTACACCTTAATCAATCAAAGGACGTATTCGAGCAAAAGAGTTTCAAACCCCAACGGGGTAAATTTACACGCCTATTTGTGCCGCAACTTCGGCCGCAAAGTCCTCGTTTCAAACCCCAACGGGGTAAATTTACACCCTGCTAGTCCTTGCGACAAGACGCGCGCGTATGGAGTTTCAAACCCCAACGGGGTAAATTTACACCTTAAGCTTGATTTTTTCGCACGCGATAAATTTGTCGTTTCAAACCCCAACGGGGTAAATTTACACGCAAGCAAAAAGAATTTATAGAGATAGCTAAAGCGTTTCAAACCCCAACGTGGTAAATTTACACCGTCCGACGAGGTAAAATCGCGCACGAACGAGTATTGTTTCAAACCCCAACGGGGTAAATTTACACTTTTGATTTTTTTCAAGCATTGAAAATTCTTTGGCGTTTCAAACCCCAACGGGGTAAATTTACACTTACTACTAATGATGATAGATTTGCTAATTACGATGTTTCAAACCCCAACGGGGTAAATTTACACTACATTTATGTTAGAAGCTATTACGAAGATACAAGTTTCAAACCCCAACGGGGTAAATTTACACTAGGCAATATTTATGAAAATCCAGAAATTCTAAAGGAGTTTCAAACCCCAACGGGGTAAATTTACACTTTTGGTGCTTTCAGGTATCAACAAGACCAACACTGGTTTCAAACCCCAACGGGGTAAATTTACACTTGGTTTTAGCTCGGGATTATCAAGCCCCTTGAGGAGTTTCAAACCCCAACGGGGTAAATTTACACGCTGCCGCCTATCAAAATATCTATTTGCCCGGCGGTTTCAAACCCCAACGGGGTAAATTTACACTTTCAGATTTTGACACGGAAGACGCGACTATCGGTTTCAAACCCCAACGAGGTAAATTTACACCCCAGCCTCCACAAGCTCTTTGACTATGTTTTGCAGTTTCAAACCCCAACGGGGTAAATTTACACCTTTTTGCGACGAACCGGTTTTTACGAGCGGGGCTTGTTTCAAACCCCAACGGGGTAAATTTACACTTCCTATATATCCGGCTAGAGCGGCCGTAAAGTTGCTTTGGTTTCAAACCCCAACGGGGTAAATTTACACGCAAAGCTGGTCGATTTTTGCCATATTCTCAGAATGTTTCAAACCCCAACGGGGTAAATTTACACTCAAGTAGGTTTTAAAAGGCTTTTAAAAGGTGGTTGTTTCAAACCCCAACGGGGTAAATTTACACAATCTGAGTATCAACAGCGAACCATTGAGTAAGTAGTTTCAAACCCCAACGGGGTAAATTTACACGAAACATTTTTTAATTTAAAAGCATTTTTACCAAGAGTTTCAAACCCCAACGGGGTAAATTTACACGCTTAAGAAAAGGAGTAAAAGACTATGGCTAAATCACTAAGTTTCAAACCCCAACGGGGTAAATTTACACATTTTATAGACCTGCTTTAAAAGCGTTTTACACACGTTTCAAACCCCAACGGGGTAAATTTACACGAAGCGGAGATGAATGAAGACATAGGCTTGTTGTAGTTTCAAACCCCAACGGGGTAAATTTACACGCTATCGTGGCTGGCTGGGCGTACGACGGGCAAAGTTTCAAACCCCAACGGGGTAAATTTACACTTTAAAACGATTACTTTTGGCAAGATGGTTCTAGTGTTTCAAACCCCAACGGGGTAAATTTACACCAGCGTCGTTACCTTGAGTATCCAGGCTTTGTAATCGTTTCAAACCCCAACGGGGTAAATTTACACTTTTTTCATTCTCGACTTCGAAAGTCTGCGAGCAAGGTTTCAAACCCCAACGGGGTAAATTTACACTGTTCTCTCCGTTGTTTTTGAAATTACACAAATGAGTTTCAAACCCCAACGGGGTAAATTTACACTTCGATATTCGTGATTTTTGCCATGCGTCTTGGTTGTTTCAAACCCCAACGGGGTAAATTTACACCACGCAGACCACTACGCAAAACTCTTACGAGTAGTTTCAAACCCCAACGGGGTAAATTTACACCTCATGATACTGTGTCTCAAGCAAATATTCATAGGGTTTCAAACCCCAACGGGGTAAATTTACACAACTAAGCAAGAGCGATCTATCAAACAAGCCAGAACGTTTCAAACCCCAACGGGGTAAATTTACACAATATTTCTATTTATTTCTATGATTTTGTCCGCTTTGTTTCAAACCCCAACGGGGTAAATTTACACACTGGCTCGCCTCTGACTTGCATTTGTTTTATATACTGTTTCAAACCCCAACGGGGTAAATTTACACATAGGGGCGGCGGCAAAATACGGCAAACCTACGTGTTTCAAACCCCAACGGGGTAAATTTACACTCGAAGCATCTTGGCCTAAAACTTTTTCATTTGGTTGTTTCAAACCCCAACGGGGTAAATTTACACTTGGCGACGGGGTGCAAAGCTTTGAACCGGTGGAGCGTTTCAAACCCCAACGGGGTAAATTTACACCGCTCTCTCTTGAATAAGTCGCTACTACGTCAATGAGTTTCAAACCCCAACGGGGTAAATTTACACGCTACTTTGTAAAGCATATCTATTAGCTCGTCGGATGGTTTCAAACCCCAACGGGGTAAATTTACACTCGGTTTTAATCTCTAATATATCCGAATTATCCGAGTTTCAAACCCCAACGGGGTAAATTTACACAGTACAGGTCGCGCAAGAGGAAGCCGTCGAAGCCCGTTTCAAACCCCAACGGGGTAAATTTACACTGATACCGGAGTATTGGGAAAAGACGGAGTTATCGCTGGTTTCAAACCCCAACGGGGTAAATTTACACCTTCAGTCAAAGGCGATATTCGTTTTGCCGAATAGTTTCAAACCCCAACGGGGTAAATTTACACGTCGAGGAGAAATTCAGTGAGCTCCTCGTTTTCGCATTGTTTCAAACCCCAACGGGGTAAATTTACACCAGAATATGAAGAGCATATGGATTACGATCCTTATAAGGTTTCAAACCCCAACGGGGTAAATTTACACCCAAATCAATCTCAAGCATTTAACACCTCGATTTTGCTGTTTCAAACCCCAACGGGGTAAATTTACACAAGCCATAGCCGACGGTTGGATGTCCAGTTGGGCAAGTGTTTCAAACCCCAACGGGGTAAATTTACACGCTTATCGTTCAAATCAAATAATGTTTCAAGCAAGTTTCAAACCCCAACGGGGTAAATTTACACCTTAACCGTTCGCTTAACGTCGCTATTCTTGATTTGTTTCAAACCCCAACGGGGTAAATTTACACCTGCAATATTCAGCATCTAGCCTACGTCGAAAATAGTTTCAAACCCCAACGGGGTAAATTTACACAATATACATACTGCTATACGAATATCAATGAGTTGTTTCAAACCCCAACGGGGTAAATTTACACTTATTGATTTTAAATGGGATAGTGTAAGTCCTGGTTTGTTTCAAACCCCAACGGGGTAAATTTACACCCGATCAGCTGAATGATTTGGGGCATTTGTGCGAAAGTTTCAAACCCCAACGGGGTAAATTTACACTTTGATCTATTAAATATAATTTATCGCTATAATCGTTTCAAACCCCAACGGGGTAAATTTACACAGTATAGATGCTTTTATGGACGGTATGCCGTTTGATAGTTTCAAACCCCAACGGGGTAAATTTACACCTTATTTTGAGGATGTTGATATTAGTTTACATCTGCCGTTTCAAACCCCAACGGGGTAAATTTACACAAATACCGTCAGACATTCCATTATCTTTTAAACGAGTGTTTCAAACCCCAACGGGGTAAATTTACACGCCGATTTATAAAATTACTCAACAACAAGGAAACCGTGGTTTCAAACCCCAACGGGGTAAATTTACACTAACGATAAATTTGCTAAAAGGATAAAAATGTGGTTTCGTTTCAAACCCCAACGGGGTAAATTTACACGGTAACATTTAACAAAGTATCGCATTCTATTTCGTCAGTTTCAAACCCCAACGGGGTAAATTTACACATCATTTTGCCGTTTATGCAGCATAAAGCAAAATTGTTTCAAACCCCAACGGGGTAAATTTACACTTGTTTATAATCATCTTTGTTCTTTTTTACCTGATATGTTTCAAACCCCAACGGGGTAAATTTACACGAGCACAAAAAAGCCTGTTTAACAAAGCTCGAAGCACGTTTCAAACCCCAACGGGGTAAATTTACACGTCGTGATACTCGTTGCAGGCGGCAGGGAGTGCGGTTTCAAACCCCAACGGGGTAAATTTACACTTGGCGTAAGCCAATTGTTGGTCTTTGGAATGCAAAAGGTTTCAAACCCCAACGGGGTAAATTTACACGTTTATAATCATCTTTGCTCTTTTTTACCTGATATGTTTCAAACCCCAACGGGGTAAATTTACACAGCGCGGGACAATACGATAGCAAAGCATACGACGAGCGTTTCAAACCCCAACGGGGTAAATTTACACATTTAGAACTCGAAAAGCTTTTTCTAGAAAAGCAGTTTCAAACCCCAACGGGGTAAATTTACACCCGGCTTAGACAAATTATGTTCCTCATTGTCCTCAACGTTTCAAACCCCAACGGGGTAAATTTACACAGCGCCAAAACACTCATATTTAGGGCTATTTACGATAAAAGTTTATATTTTTAGACCTTAAAATAGCCTAAATTTAGCCGCTTGAAAAATCTAAAACGCGAGTATATCGCTATCTGCAAAACTTACAAAAAGCTTTATCGCCGTAGCGGGCAAAATCGCTGCGCCTTTGATGCACGCGTATCATTTACAAAGGCAGCAAAATCCAAGACACGCGGCGGCTCGACCGAGTTAGCGCATTTAAGCGCAAGCAAAACGGCACCGTAAAAAAGAGCCGGCAGCGACCAAGCATACCTTTAGCGTCGCGTCCTAGGCGATCTTGGCTACTAGAGCCGCTGCAACCAAACCCGTCTTTGCCACTTGCATGTCGGGCGAGTCAAAAACCGAGCCGATGCTTGCGGATTTACTTTTAGCAGAAATTTACCGCCTTACTTGCTAAATGCTTTTTGGACGGCGCGCGAAGTAAATTTAGCGCTAGAGCGCATTTATCGGCACCAAAAAGGCGCAAGCCCAAACGGCGCTTAAGCTAGAAATTTACGATTTGCTATGCCAAAAGCTTCGCCGTCCGCCCGTTTTTTCGCACTTCTTTGAAAAATATCCGCAGCGCCTTTTGCTCTTTCGCGCCGATTTCGTAGCTGATAAATTTTAGATACCATTTGATATCATCTGCACTGATGCCCCTAGTTTGGGCGTATTTGGCGAGGATGTAGTTTGGGATTTTGACATTTGCTCGCAAAAACTCGCGCGCCAGCCGCTCATACGCGCCGCGCCCCTTCACGTAGGAAAATCGCCCGAAAACAAACGGTAAGCCCGTCCGCTCGCGCCACGCCCGCCCCAGATCGTAAAACGCCTCCTCGCCCTCCCGCAGATACGCCTTTAGAGCGCGGTCGCCGATGAGCACCTCGCCCCCAAGCCTCAGCACTCCGGCTAGCGCGTTTGAGCTCGCAGACGCGGGGTCGGGACGCGCGGCGGTGCCCTTTCGCACGAGCACGCTTTTGACGTCGCCTTTTGCGACGATGCCCAGACTCACCTTTTTGTAGCGTTTTTTGCGGCTTTCGATGCTTGATATCACGGCGGCGTCGATCCTGCGACAGCGCAGATCGCGGTTTAGTTTGCTCGGCACCCCTTTTTTAAATTCGATGATTTTTTTATCCTGCGAGCTTAGGCGCGAGCGCTTTAAAAATACGTGAAAAGGAAGCAAATTTAGATAATCAATCTTGCCAAAAATCATAAAAACTCCGAATTTATAAGGATTTGCGCCGTTTTAAAACGACCAAAATTTAAAGCCAAATCCTAATGCGTAAAAATTTCATAAAACTAAAATCATCGCTCGCGGCAAAAGATACGGTCGCGAGCTTTTCTGCGATACCGCAAATTTAACCAAATCGCGCCGTAAAATACGTCCGCGCCAAAGCAAAGCACGATAAAGGCGCGGGTCTGGCCGCCTAGAAAGCTCGCCCCAATAGGCTACAACGCAAAATCGTCAAAAACGCGCCGAACCGTTCGCTCAAACCAAAGCCGACATTTTGCGCGGTTAAATTTGAAAAAGCGGCGACTCCGCACGGGAAATCGCCGCTAACTACGTAAATTTAAGCCCGCAAGCGCTATTTTGCTTCGTTAAATTTGATATTCGTGCTCTTCAAGCTCGTCGTTTAAGAGCTTCGTAAATCTCGCCGCATGCGCCTCTATCGCGCTATCAGGCACACCCGGCTCCACGCCGCAGCTAGCGAAAATCCGTCCGTAAACGAGCTCGCAAAAGTCCGCGCAGCACTGAAGCGGCAGCAAAATCTCGTTTAGGCTAAATTTGATCGCGCCGTGCTTGGAGTATTCGCCTAGGCCGCCGCCCGTGCTCACGGCGATTTGCAGCTGTTTGCCCGCGATCTTCGCGCCCTGCCCGTAGGCGAAGCCGCGGCTAAGCACGTAGTCGATGTAGGCCTTTAGCATTGACGGCACGTTAAAGCCCATCATCGGAAACAAAAACACGATGCGATCGGCGCGCAAAAATGCCTCCTGCTCTGCCGCGACGTCGATTTTAAGGGCGTCGGTGCCGTATAGTCCCTCTAGGTGGCGAACCTCGGCACCCGCGCTTTTGGCTGCGTTTGCCAGCGCCTTGTTTAGGCGAGAGGCGGCGAAATTTGGGTGGGATAAAACTACTAGCGTTTTCATTTTGGCTCCTTTTTTGATAAATTTTAGAACGTTTGCGATTTTGGGGCGTTGAATTTAAGCTTACCTGCGCAAATCAAGCTCGCTGCGGCGCGGTTTTTGACTCGAACTTAGCCGCTAAAATCGCGCTAAATTTGATCCAAAGCCTAAATTTTCGCTCCAAATCGCAAAAGTCTTATTTTTGAGAAATTATATCATCAAAAGCATAAAAAGGGATTAAGGCGGGCGCAAAAATAGCCTCTGCAAGCGGAGCTAAATTTAGCCCAGCAAACGGTCTTAAACGCGTAAAATCATCGCTAGAGGCGGTGCAGTCTGCCGCGCGTCTATTTACTCGTCGGTTTAAATCTGCCCGAAAACCAAAAATGGGCAACGTTTAAATGCCGATTAACGTATGAAATTGATTTTTGGCGGCCGGATCGGTTGGGTGTTTTAACCCCAACGGGGTAAATTTACACCCAACTACTCCGCTTACTACCTCGCTTGTTTTAGCGAGTTTCAAACCCCAACGGGGTAAATTTACACCATAAAGCTTTTGCAGCCAAACAGCGCCTTATCTTTCAGTTTCAAACCCCAACGGGGTAAATTTACACCTAAAGCTCCGCCCGTGCTAGCGTAGGTGTTTGCCTGTTTCAAACCCCAACGGGGTAAATTTACACGGCGCTGTAAGCCCATTGATCCGCGGTCTGCGATTTGAGTTTCAAACCTCAACGGGGTAAATTTACACGGGAAAGCCTAGATCAAAGCAACCGTTGGGGCGGGTTTCAAACCCCAACGGGGTAAATTTACACCGTTAGCTATTGGTTCTTTAAATCAAAATTTGGCGTTTCAAACCCCAACGGGGTAAATTTACACAACGCGGGCGAACTAATGAGCGACATTGAGCGGCGTTTCAAACCCCAACGGGGTAAATTTACACAATATCAGCGCCAAAAATCCAAGCCAAAGCATTATAGTTTCAAACCCCAACGGGGTAAATTTACACAAAAGGCTTTCATAAGTTCTCAATTCAAAACACCTTGTTTCAAACCCCAACGGGGTAAATTTACACCACTCCCACGGCGGGGTAGGCTCTTTATCTCGCCAGTTTCAAACCCCAACGGGGTAAATTTACACGCCGTATTTATTTTTATTTGGATCGGTACAGTCGTGTTTCAAACCCCAACGGGGTAAATTTACACGCTCTATGCGGGATTTAGATTTGAGGAAGCCCAAAGTTTCAAACCCCAACGGGGTAAATTTACACAAATCTAAAATCTATTTAAAGGCTTAAAATGCAAAGTTTCAAACCCCAACGGGGTAAATTTACACCTGGTATATGAATCTCTAGAAGTATCTGCCCAAAAACAAGTTTCAAACCCCAACGGGGTAAATTTACACAAAGGCAAGCAGTTCTCATCTATGGCAATGCACCAGCGTTTCAAACCCCAACGGGGTAAATTTACACGTAATCGCCTTTTATCAAAATAGCCAAAATCAAAGGTTTCAAACCCCAACGGGGTAAATTTACACCAAATTTAAGTCCTAGAGATGCGCAAACTGCGAAGTTTCAAACCCCAACGGGGTAAATTTACACTACAAAGTGCACGATCTCACAACGATAATATGTTTTGTTTCAAACCCCAACGGGGTAAATTTACACTAAAAGGCGAGCAAGGGAGTTTGTTTTGATAGAACGTTTCAAACCCCAACGGGGTAAATTTACACCCATAAGCGCCGCGAAAAAGACGCTGGAAGCGGTAGCGTTTCAAACCCCAACGGGGTAAATTTACACGCTTTTTTGGCTGCCTCGTAGGCTTTGACTAGGCCGTTGTTTCAAACCCCAACGGGGTAAATTTACACGAATGGAAAAAGTTAAAGCCGAGTTTCTTTCCGAGTTTCAAACCCCAACGGGGTAAATTTACACGCACGCAGAGAAATAATTGGTCGTCGAAAGGCAATGGTTTCAAACCCCAACGGGGTAAATTTACACAAAATCAGGGTTAAAAAGCTCAAACAAATTGAAGGGTTTCAAACCCCAACGGGGTAAATTTACACTATCTCGCTATTTGTCATCTTTCCACTCCTCGTGTCGTTTCAAACCCCAACGGGGTAAATTTACACTCTACCTAGAATTAGGTTGCACGACATCAGACATTGTTTCAAACCCCAACGGGGTAAATTTACACCTTGCCGCTTGCCAGTGCTTTCTTAAAAACATCTATTAGTTTCAAACCCCAACGGGGTAAATTTACACTTTCAAGCAGTATAAAGCTTTTTGTGGAAATGCGTTTCAAACCCCAACGGGGTAAATTTACACTGAAGTGGAGATTATAAACGAATTTAGGTAGTTTGTTTCAAACCCCAACGGGGTAAATTTACACCTTCAACTTTGGCGCGAGCGCTTCTTTCGGCATCGTTTCAAACCCCAACGGGGTAAATTTACACAACGTATCATCAACTCCGCCAGAGGTCATATTATGTTTCAAACCCCAACGGGGTAAATTTACACCGCGGGCTTTTATCGGCGGAGTGCCAAAGGGCAAAAAGTTTCAAACCCCAACGGGGTAAATTTACACGGGCTACACGATTTATCCAGGCTTAGATAGGAAAAGTTTCAAACCCCAACGGGGTAAATTTACACCGAAAACCCCAAACTACTAAAGGATAATCTATGAATAGTTTCAAACCCCAACGGGGTAAATTTACACCGAAGTCGCGCCTAGATTTGCTTTTTTGCTACCGCGTTTCAAACCCCAACGGGGTAAATTTACACTCTGCGCCGTCGGAAGTCCGCCCCCCTTGTCGCTTGTTTCAAACCCCAACGGGGTAAATTTACACCGGCTTGCCTGATCGCAATAACGTTATAACGCTGATGTTTCAAACCCCAACGGGGTAAATTTACACAAGCTTTTTTTGCTTGTTTTAAATCTTTTGATTTTGTTTCAAACCCCAACGGGGTAAATTTACACATAGTAGAGGAACTCAAATCAGAATGAAAAGGGAGTTTCAAACCCCAACGGGGTAAATTTACACAGCGCCAAAACACTCATATTTAAGGCTGTTTGCGATAAAAGTTTATATTTTTAGGCCTTAAAATAGCCTAAATTTAACCGCTCGAAAAATCTAAAACGCGAGTATATCGCTATCTGCAAAACTTACAAAACGCTTTATCGCCGTAGCGGGCAAGATATACAAGCAGAAACAAGCAAATATGGGCCGCAAAAGTAAAAATCGTCATAATAAATATAAAGTGGATAAAATCTATACAAAGAGTAGCAATGCTAAAAAATAAAATATAAAAGAAAAACAAATAAAGTAAATAAAAATACCGCAGCAAGCATGGCAGCTCTAATCAAATTTCGCTTGCGGCGAATATAAAATACGGGCGCGGGTTTTTGTAGTCGTCGAGAGAAATTTATATTTATAAGGCTAGGGTTAAACGAAGCGCAAATCCGCTTAAATCCGCGCTAGCGCAGGACGCCCAAGCAAGGCGCGCTAAACCGGAGTAATAAAATATTGCCCTAAAGCAAAATAAGCAAAAGTCGGCAAAAAATACCAAACTTCGCTAAAGCTTGTTTTTTACGAATGCAAACGACTAAAGACATCTAATCTGCAAGATTTTAGCGGTTTAGATTTTTTAGGGACTTTGTTTGCTTGCCGCACCCAAATCCTTGCTAAATTTCCGTGTTATCATTTATTAAATATAATTAAAGCGAATAAACTATAAAAGCTAACTATAACCTAACATAGCGTCATCTTTATAAACCGTACCAAAAGAGCTGGCTAAAAATAAACTAGGTCGCTAAAAACGGCAAAATTGGCACAAATTTAACCCGTTAGGGTTTGAAACCTGCCAAAACGATAAATCGGCTATGTAAATTTTGGGCAAAATTTAAACCAACCATATAACTCGGCGATCTTACAACACCGGCGCAAAACTCAGACGATGACCCCGCAGCGTAAAGCACTCACGATTCGGTAACTTAAATCTACGCGGTCTTATTACGCAAACGACTTAATGCTAGACCAACGCAAATTTAACGTCAATCTAGCAGAATTTTTGTAGCATCTAACATCGGCGTATTTGTCTAACTCAACCTTGAATTTCTAATCGCGAGGTCGGGTTTATTTTCTTACGAATTAACGATATTACCCAGCCCCCAAAGCCCTGCCAAAGTAAAATGCGGCGACTTCTATCCCGTGCGCTATTAAGCTTTAAACCCGATATGCTTTTTTGGGCTAATCTTATATAAATTTATCCGGCCGTACTTTGGTAGGTTGCCGCAAAAACACGCTAAATTTAAAATTTAACCCCGTGATTTAGCAGTTTTCTCACGCCCAGATTCGTGTCGATGCCGGCGATTATGGCGTTATAAATATACTCTTTAGCTTGCTGGACGGCGCTTTCTAGGCTCTCGCCGCGAGCGAGCAGGCAGGCTAGCGAGCTAGAGAACGTGCAGCCCGCGCCGATGATAACCAGCGGGTCAGCTAGCGGCGTCTCGAAGTTTTGCACGCTGCCGTCCTTGCGGTAGAGCGTGTCGATGCTTTTGCCCGCGATGATATGCTTTTTCACGATCACGTCGCACGGCAAATTCGTAAAATCATCGCCGAAAAGCACGTCGGCTTCGCGCAGGTTCGGCGTCGTGACGGCGGCAAATTTCATTAGTTCTTTTAGTCGCTCGATGGCGCTATCTTTGATGAGTTTGTGCCCCATTTTCGAGACGCAGACGGGGTCTAGCACCACGGGAGCGGAGTTTTTTTCTAAAAAGCTCTGTACGACGTCCATGATAGGTTCGTTAAAGAGCATGCCGATCTTGACGGCGTCGAAGCTAAACTCGGCCGAGAGCATCCCCAGCTGATCGGCGATAAAGGATGGATCTAGCGAGACGATATTTTTGATCTTGTCCGTATTTTCGGCCGTTAGCGCCGTGACCGCCGTCGCGCTATAGCAGCCAAAGTGCGCGCACGCCTTAATATCGGCTTGCAGTCCCGCGCCGCCGTTGCTGCATGAGCCTGCGATGATGAGGATTTTTTTCATTTTTTGCCTTTTATTTTTAAATTTTTAAAATTTTGTTTTATGTCGTCGGGGTTTAAGAGCGGTGAGAAAATATGCGTTATATTGCTATTAATTTTTACCAACATATCGCCCGACCCGAGTAGTTTTTCCTCTCCGCTTTTATCAATACGAGGTCTAATATCGATAATGGCACTGTCATCTAAAAAATCAAGAGACAAAACAGAGATATCAGAGTCGCTCGCATTTTTAAAATTTAAGTTATTCACGCCTTTCAAAAGATCTTTTTTGCCACTATAGACTTTCGAGATTTATTTTCGTATCGCAAGATTATAGTGGATAATTTCTTAAAAAGCGGATATCCTTTACTCCCAAATAGCTTCAAAATGCTTTTAAAATACAGGCTAAAGTAAGTCAAAAACTTTCAAAGGAGTTTTTATAAAATAGAAGGCGCCTTATTAATAAAGCTAAGCGCAGATACTACGGACTTGCCTTGCTACCGCAAAGTAAATGGATGTTTATGCTAAATATATCTAAACTTAAAGAGATATTTTTCAAGCCAGGCAACGGTAGCGACTGCAACAAAATTAAAAAGAGTATTTCTTGCTTCGTTTAAATTGGCGTATTCTACTTTGCTTCACTATGTTTGTTGTTTTTAAAGCGTAGCTACGAGTGAAGAAAAGTAGAGTTTTAGATGCAATAAAAAGCAAAACAATCATGAAGCGATGTTCCTATAAAAAGAGCCGTATCGTATTTTAAAGTTGATGGGAGAAATTTGACCGACTTGCCTTGAGCCAAAAACGATATGCTTTACGCTACGGGTAGATACTGCCGAATTTATAAAATTTGGTATGCGAGCTAAATTTAGGATTCTAAGATTTATGAGATAGACTGGAATTTAACAACAAGTCACGTGATTGTCTAGTGGCTTTATCTTGCAATTTTGAATGCTGTAAATTTTATATTTTGCTTGCGGCAGACTCTAAAAATTTAAGAGGAGTAGCACGCCGCTACCGCCTCTAAATTTTAGCGTTATACTTTTAGAAGTTCGCTCTCTTTTTCTTTTACGAGAGAGTCGATCTTTGAGGTGTAGCTATCGGTAATCTTTTGGACTTCATCTTGTCCTTTTTTGCTCTCGTCTTCGGTGATTGATTTATCTTTTTCTAGCTTTTTAACCTCGTCGTTGGCGTCTTTTCTGATATTTCTGATACTGACTTTAGCTTTTTCGCCAAATGCCTTAGCGTGCTTTGCGTTTTCTTGGCGTTGCTCAACCGTCATCGGAGGGAAAAACAGCTTCACGCTCTCGCCGTCGTTGTTCGGATTTACGCCGATGTTTGCAGCAGAGATCGCTGCAGTGATAGTTTTTAGCATCGGTTTTTCCCACGGCGTGATGCTGATGGTGCTAGCATCGCTCGTTAGTACGGTGGCTACTTGATTTAGCGGAGTTTGGCTGCCGTAATAATCCACGTAAATATTATCGACTATGCTTATATTTACCTTGCCTGTGCGAAGCGTGCTGAAGTCGCGTTTTAGGCCCTCGATACACTTGTCGCTATGCTCTTTTTGCTTTTTGTAAATCTCATTCAGCATTTATATCCTTTACTAAAATTTTTGTCGTCGTTTTTCCGTTTACTTTAAGGCTCATTCTTACTTTATAGCGGTCGATTGGCTTGTTAAATTTAAGCGTCATCTGTCCGTTTTCGAGCTTAACTTTTTTTGTTTTTTGCCCTGTCATTGAGAAGTAGCCATGCGTCGCGTTCTCGTCGGTTTTGATGATAAGTTCGCTAATCTTATTATCCTTCGGATAGTCTTGCGGAAGTATCCATTCGGCTTTTAAAAATTTACTAGCAAGCGCAGACGGCAGATGCGTGCCGTTCATCGCAGGGATCCTATCTAGCTCGTGTAGATCGCTATCTGCCGCAACTGCGCCCGAGTTTTGGCTGAGTATCACTTCTATGCCGTGTTCTATCGCGACGTCGCGCACCCTGTCATTATATTCGCCGAAAGGATATGCAAAATATCGCGGCTTATAGCCCATATTTTTTTCGAATTTACTTATGCCGTCCTCAAAGTCGTTTTTTAGTT
>ERZ773087.629-NODE-629-length-25267-cov-16.445502_pt1 | contig 25267 bp, 16 predicted proteins | sample MGYA00511375_ERZ773087 | MGnify/ENA primary metagenome ERZ773087 (study PRJEB29015, sample SAMEA2737995) | human oral metagenome | biome: human oral; feature: human-associated habitat; material: dental | place: China | collected 2063 ...
AGCCGCCGCTACCAGGCCGGCGGCCACGGCACGGGCACGGGCGACCAGCTCCCGGTAGGTGGTGACCCGTCCATCAGCGGTTCGCAGGGCGGGACGATCCGCATACCGCTCGGCAGCGGCCAGCACCTGGGCCACGAGTGTCGTGTCGGGCAACCGCCAGGTCGCCGCCTCGGCCCGGTCCCGACGACGCGCGATCACCCCGGGACTGTCGACCGGGCAGAGGATGGCGAGGTCGTGGGTGACGGCCGCAGTGATCTCGGCGACCAGCGCGCCGAAAAAGTCGTCGAGCAGCCCCTCGGGGAACAGCTGCTCGAGCGCGTCGCATATGATCATGAAACCGTCGACGGTGCTGAATACCTGCAGGTCGATCCATACCTGCGGGGTCTGGGAGATCATGTAGCCGATCTGCCCGAAGGCGTCGATGAACTCCTCGTCGACCAGGGGACTGCCCAGGTTGCAGGAGAACACCACCGGAGCCAGCACCTGCTCCTCGCGCCGGGTGCGCAGGTCGCGCAGGACGCGCACGGCCGAGTACCGCGAATGGGCGACATCCTCGTAGAAGGAGTCCTGTATTGCGCGCAGGTCCTCGATGAAGGTGCGCGGCCGCGTCTGGTCGATGCTGGTCAGAGTCAGCGTGGTGAAATCCGCGACGACGTTCTCAATCGCCGGATCCGGATCCCGATTGAACAGCGGGACGGCCATGAGGAACCTCTTGTCCTCGCTCCACTGCCCGACTGTGCGGGCGTAGGCCGTCAGCAGCACCATAGAGGGCGTAGTGCCGTGGGTCTCGCAGACCTGCCGCAGCGCCTCCCACGTCCGCATGTCGAAGGTGTGGGCCCGGCGCACGAAGCGGGGGTCGCCGCCCGCGTCGGCCCCTCTGCGCAACGGGAGCCGAGGACCGGCGGGCAGGTCCTCCAGGCGGTCGCGCCAGTACGTCCGGTCCTGCTCGATGGCAGCCGCGTTCTCCCGGGCTTTTCCCGCCAAGTACCGGGCGAAGCTCCACGACGGGTCGACATCGGGGGCCTCGCCGGTCGCGTAGTGGTGGGCGAGATCGCGAAGAATGATCTGGAAGCTCTGCACGTCGCACACGAGCAGGTCGATGTCGAAGTGGATGATCGCCCGGTCCGCGGAGAGCAGGCTGACCTGCAGGCAGGCCACCTGGCCCTCGTCGATGGCCAGAAGGCGGTGCGACAGGTGCTCCCTGATCCCGGCCAGGCTCTCCTGGAGGGAGTGGTCGTCCAGGCCGGTCAGATCGTGCACCTCGACGCTGGCGTTGACCGGCTCGGGAAGCACGTACTGCTTGCCGTCGCCGGTGTAGCAGGACCGCAGCATCGGATGGGCGCGCAGGATCGTCGTCCAACTGTCCTGCAGCCGGGCGACGTCCAGCCTGCCGGCCTCGACCTCGACGTAGCCGTGGGTGCCGACCCCGCCGAACTGCAGGGACTGCCCGCGGCCGACCCAGTAGGCGTACTGGACGTCGGTCAGGTCGAAGGGCTCGTGGTCACCCGCGGGCAGGTCGGCCTCCCCAGCCTCCCCGACCTCGGCCTCTCCAGCCTCGGCCATCGGAGCTTTCGCGGCGCTCGCGGAGCCGGCATCTGAGCCGCCGTCGTCGTGAGGTGCTTCCGCCGCATCCGCCGCATCCGGAGCAGCCTCGGCGAGCATCGTCGCCCACTCCTGGACCGTCGGACGCCGCATGAACGAGCCGAAGGACACGCGGTAGCCCTGCTTGATCCAGCCGGCGAGCAGCCGCATGGTCGGCAGCGATTCGAGGCCGAGGGCGAGCAGGTTGTCGTCCTCGGCGATCTCGGTCCGCCCGCCGACGATCTCCTTGAGAGCGCCCAGCAGTTCGTCACGGATCTCTTCCTTGGTGAGCACGTCCTTCTCCTCAGTCCTGTCGGTCGTCCGCGCACGCCTGGGCCATCACACGCAGCAGCTTCTTGTCGGCCTTGCCGATGTTGGTCAGCGGGATCGCATCGACCACGAACACCTGATCCGGCACCTTGTAGCGGGCGACCCCCCTGGCCATGAACTCCTCGCGGACGGCCCCGCGATCGATCTCCTTCTCGACAACGAGGGCGGCGACGGTCCTCTCGCCGAGGGCGCTGTCCGGCATCGCGAACACCGCCGCCCCGCGGACCCCCGGAATCTGCCGCAGCAGCTGCTCGACCTCCTGGGGGGACACGTTCTCCCCCAGTCGGTTGATCTGCTCGACGACCCGCCCGCAGATGACCAGATCCCCGTCCTCGGTGAGATAGCCCCGGTCCCCGGTGAGGAAGAAGCCGTCCTCGGTGAAGCAGTCGTCCCCGGCGCGGGATCCGGAGTACCCGAAGAAGGTGTAGGGGCCCTTCTCGATGACCTCGCCCGGCTCCCCCGGGCCGAGGTCGTGTCCCTGAGGGTCGACGATGCGGAGGATGTCGGCGTCGGAGATCGGCTTCCCCTGGGTGCTCAGGACGACCGGGGTCGGATCGTCCAGACGAGTGAATGTCGTGATCCCCTCGCCCAGGCCGTAACCCTGCTGGATGATCACGCCGAGCCTGTCCATCAGCCCTCTGCCCAGGTCCTCGTCGAGCTTCGCAGCGCCGATGATGACCTGTCCGAGGGACGACAGGTCGGCCGGGTACCATTCGGCGGCCTCGTACCAGACCTCGGCGACTGCGGGGACGACCGCGGTCAGGGTCACCCGGTTCGCCTCGATAGCGGTGAATGCCTCGTCGAAGGCCGCGCTCAGGCACATGACGACGGTGCCGCCGCCGAGCAGGGTGCCGATCAGTCCGGGCTGGGCGAGCGGAAGGTCGTGGGAGGTCGACAGCACCGCCATGTACACGGTGTCCGGCCCGACCCGGCAACGCCGAGCGGCGGCTCTGGCGTTGTAGGCGTATGCCTCGTGGATGCGCGGGATGATCTTCGGCTCACTGGTGGTGCCGCCCGACAGCAGGTTCAAGGCGACGGCTCGGTGGTGGGGCCACCGCGTGATCGGGGCGATCGGCTCCTGCGGGACCGCGCCCGGGTCGGGAAGCAGTATCCGCGGCACGGCGCCCGCGCGGGGCTGCCCGCCGTCGGCGCAGATCATCCGGAACCCGAGCTCGTCCAGGTCCATCTGCTCGACCATCTCAACGCAGTCGAACCCGAGCTGGTCACGACCGCCGATGTAGGCGACCGGATGCAGTTCACGGGCCAGTGCCCGCACCTCGGCCTGTCGGTGCGAGGGCAGCATGAGGGTCGGGACCGCCCCGATGCGCATCAGCGCGAACAGGGTCACGACATAGGCTGCGCTGTTGGGCAGCTGAACGAGCACCTGGTCGCCCTCAGCCAGGCCCCAGGCGACGAAGTCCCGGGCGAACCGGGCGATCGCTCGCTCGAGCTCCGCGTGGGTCAGCCTCGCGTCATGAGCCACGACGGCCGGGTGGTCGGGACGGCGCAGTCCGGCCTCATGGAGCTCCTGGCACAGGCTCTTGCGCGCCAGGTGACCGCTGTCCTCGTAGCGGGTCAAGACGTTGTCGATGTTCATGTCGCGCTCCTTCAGACGAATTCCGCCCGGATGGCGCCGGCGCCGACACTGCACGCGAGCAGATCGTCCGCTCCCGCCAAGCGGCAGATCTCCACCGCGGTCCGGGTGCCCTCGAACTCGATCCGGTCCATCCTCGTGATCCCGTTGGGGTGCGGGGCGTCACGGTGCGTGTCGGCGGCGAATCGGGTGACGAACATGGGGATCGCCCAGTCGTCGGGGCACAGGCACCGACAGGCGAGCCTGCGTCCATGGGGGTCCTTCCGGGAGATCCGCGCAGTGACGGTGCGGACCCCGCGCTCCTGGCAGATCGCCTTCAAGCGGCCGAAGTCCTCGCGATCGACCTCGAAGACGACCCGGGAGTAGCCCTCGGGCATGCCGGCGACCGCATCACTGGTATCGACCATCTGCCCATGTCCGATCAACCGCAGGTAGCAGCGGATCAAAGCGGGCATGGTGACCCCGGTCCGGATCTCCAGGTAGGGCCCCTGGGAGAAGTAGATCAGCGCATTGCTGGGATTCTTCGCCCGCCCGTACTCGACCTCGAATCCCTGCGCGCGGAACTTCTCGACCGCCGCCTGGAGATCGTCGGCCTTGTAGACGATGTGCCCGACCGCCATCATGATGATCACTCCCCCCGCTCGAAGGCAGGCAGCAGGGAGCGGAAGTTCTCCTCGAGCAGGCAGGTGGCGTGGGATCCGGAGATGGTGCGCACCTCCAGCTCGCCCAACGCTGTGGCGGGCCAATCGACGTCCCCGCCCAACTGCGGGTAGAAGCCCTGGATATCCCCGGCGGGCTGGAGCACGAGCACCTCGCCCATGTAGATGTCGGGCACGTAGCCGATGGTTCCCCGCAGCGAGTGGCGGAAGACGTCGTAGAGGATGTCGAGCATCGCCCGGGCCGACTCCGCCTCGGCGTCGAAGCCGCGGATCGCCGAGTAGATCCTCTTGCGTCGGGCGCGCGGCGACAGCTCCGACATCGTCGCGAAGAACCTGCCCACCGCTGCGAACCGGCCGTCGAGGGCGCACAGCTCGTCGTCGGTGATGTCCCGGTTGACCCCGTCGAGAATGTGGTACAGGCCCTCGGTGAGGGTCGGGAAGTCGAACTCGGCCCCCATCGCGGGCAGGTCGGCGTCGAAGACGCAGCCGTAGGCGAACTCGCACAGCAGCTCGTTCGCCACGCGGTGCGGGCACAGGTGGGTACTGATGCACACCACCCTGCCGACCTCGCGGCCGAGCTCGGTGAGCACCTTCGCGGTCTCGAGGGCGAAGAACCCGCCGATGCAGTAACCGACCAGCTCGTAGCTGTCCATGTCGAGGGCGAGCAGCTCCTGGGCGTACACCCGGGCCCGGTCGCTGATCAGTGACCGGGTCGGGCAGTCGAGGTAGTCGTCGGAGTCGCCGGCGGTGAACCCGACGTGGGCGAGCCCCGGATCCCTGTCGAGCAGCTCCGGGACCAGGAACTCGTAGTCCTTGAGGCGCCCGGTGCCGGCGTGGAACATGACCCGGCAGGATCGCGCCCCCTGCGGAATCCGGTAGATGTGCAGGCATTTCGAACCATTCGGGGAACCGCTCGCGATGGTAGACAGGGCCGGCATCAGGGCGGGGGCCTCAGGAGCCTCGACACGGTCGGGCGTATCCGCAGGGGCCTCATGAGCCTCGTCATCCCGGGGCGCCGGGGCGCCGGAGCCCGCCATCTCGGCGATTCCAGCGATCGTGGGATGCTTGAGCATCTCGCGCATGATGAAGTCCCAGGTCCGATCCTGCAGGCCGGGCACCTCCCGGCGCATACGGGTGACCGCCTCGGCCATCAGCAGCGAGTCGCCGCCGGCGGCGTAGAAGTCCTCCTCGCGACCGATCTCAGAGACCTCGAGAACCTCTCTCCAAACCTCCGCGATCCGGCTCTCCAGACCTTTGAGCGGCTGAGCGGCCCTCGGGTCCTCGACGGCGCCCCCGGACTCGTAGGACTGGGCGAGAGCCCTGCGGTCGACTTTCCCGTTCGCGCTCAGCGGCAGCTCATCCATGATCCGCACCGATGCGGGAACCATGTAGCCCGGCAGGTTGGCCCGCATATGGGCGAGCAGGTCGTCCTCATCGACCGTGGAGGCAGCAGGGACAGTAACGGCAACGGAACCAGCAGGGCCGGCAGGGCCGGCTGAGTCGGCGGGGTCGGCGGGGTCGCCGACGACGATCAGGCGCTGACCGCACTCACGCAGAGGATCCCCTTCAGCCGGGTAGTCGGCCAACCGGCGCAGGCCGGTCGCCTCGTACACACGGTCCCACTCAGCGTCGTCGATGAACACCTTGTGCGAATCGGCGCGGTGATCGGTGAACGGAACCAGGCTCATCTTGATCGAGATGGAGATGAGGGCCGCGTAGAGCTCGATGACCGGCTCGACCATCACGATCACACCGCCTCCGCGCCGCAGCTGATCGAGCCGGGCGAAGGCCTCCTCGATGTTCACCGCATTGTGCAGCACATTGGCGCAGATGATGACGTCATAGGCGCCCGGCTCGATGTCCTGGGAGGCGCAGTCCACGTTCACGTCGAACAGGCTGTAGGTCATGAAGTCCGCGAGATCGCGGTCCCGATAGGTCTGCCTGGCATTGCGCAGGAAGAAGGTCGAGATGTCGGTGAACCGGTACTCGATCACGTTGCCCGGCAGACGCCCGACGATGTTCTCCGTGGTCGCGCCGATACCCGCGCCCACCTCGAGGATCCGCACCGGACGGTCCCCGCGGGATGAGACGATCCCCACCACAGCCTCGGCGACCGCGGCGTTGATCGCCTTGCTGATCCTGTTCTGCCCATAGATGGCACGGGCGTTCTCGGTGTCGCCCTTGGGGAAGAACAGATCGACGGGGTTGACCTCGCCGCGCAGTTGGCCCAGCAGGGTCGTCGCCGCATGTCGCTGGTAGGCGAAGAGCACGGGGCTGTTGCGGACTCGGTTCTCCAGCTCTTCGAACCTGTCCCAGCACTTCTCGATGCGGAACCCGTCCAGAGCCTCCCGGGTAATGGAATAGCCCTGCGAGTCGGAGGCGACGAGCCCCTCGGCGACCAGGATCTGCAGCCAGCGCCCCACGAGGCCGCGGTACTCGTCGTCGGGGGCGATCCTCTCGGTGATCTCCGCCAGGTCATGGCGCCTGCCGGGCACCAGGAACACCCCGGCCCCCTGGAATGCCGCCAGCAGCGCAGCCAAGGATGCCTCATTGCCGGCGCGCGTCCACTCGGCGATGGTCGCTGAATCTGCTGAATCTGCTGGGTCTGCCGGGTCAGCCGGGTCAGCCGAGGCGTCGGCGGGCGCCCAGCGGCGCTCCAGCATGGCGCGCAGCGACTCCCCGGCCGGAGCACTCTCGCCCCGCCTCTCGTACTCGCCCCGCCCTTCCTCGCTCCGCCTTTCCCCGCTCTGAGGACCGGCCCCGATCCCCTCGACCGTGGACGGGGTCACGAAGGCGCGCAGCCTCTTGCGCCCATCGACGTCCTGGGTGATGACGACGGCCCGCTCCACGCCCTCATGACTCTCCAGCACGGACTCGATCTCACCGGTCTCGACCCGGTAGCCGTTGATCTTCACCTGGTGGTCCGCGCGTCCGTGGAACTCGATCACGCCGTCAGCGCGGTAGCTGCCGATGTCTCCGGTGTCATAGACGCGGATGCCGGACCTGTCGGAGACGTAGAACTTGGCAGCGGTGGTCTCCGGGTCGTCGAAGTACCCGGTGGCGAGGCTGTCGCCGGAGATGTGGATGCGGCCCGGGACGCCGTCGGGGCATTCGCGGCCGAACTCGTCGAGGACCCACACGCCCTGGTTCGACAGGGCCGTGCCGTAGGGGATGGTCGCATCGGGGGCGTGATCGGTCATCGGGTGGAAGATCGACCAGATGCCCGCCTCCGTGGCGCCGCCCAGGCTGATGAGTTCGGCGTTCGGGAACTGCGGTGCGGCAGCGGCCGGCAGGGTGCGCACGATGAGATCCCCGGACAGCATGACCAGGTCCATGCCGGGGTCGGGCGGCTGCCCGGCCGCCTCGCGCTCCTGCAGGAGCATCTGGAACAGCGCAGGGACGGTGTTCCAGGTGTCGACGCGGTTGTCCGCCATCAGGGCGATCCAGCGGCTCGGGTCCCTGGACTCCGATTCGAGCGGCAGGACGAGGGTGCCGCCGCTGGCGAAGGCGCCGAAGATGTCGTAGACCGACAGGTCGAAGGACAGCTTCGACAGTGCGAGCACCGTGCGGGGCCTACCGCGCCCGAGGCGCTCGTTGACGTCGTCGATGGTGTTCATGGCCGCCGCATGGGTCATGACCACGCCCTTGGGCGTCCCGGTGCTTCCCGAGGTGAAGATGATGTAGGCGGTGTCGTCCACGGGACCGGATTCCGGCACCGCCCCGCTCCAGGATCCCGCCTCCAGGGCGTCCACGTCGATAACCGCGGGGTGCCCCTGGGACGGGGTGTAGAGGCCGTCGGCGATGATCGCCGCGGGACGGCACAGCGAGATCATGCGATGCTGCCGGGCAGGGGGCTGATCGTGGTCGATCGGCACGTAGGCGGCGCCCGCGGAGACCACGGCGAGGGCGGCGGCGACCTGCCACACGCCCTTGCCCAGGACGATGGCGACCCGATCTCCGCGGCCGACACCCGACAACCGGGTCTGAAGCGCCTCGACGTGGGCCGCCAGCCGGTCGTAGCTGTAGGTGGTGTCCCCCCAGACGAGCGCCGGGAGCTCGGGGGCGCGCCGCGCCTGCTCCCAGAAACCGTCCTGGAGACTGCGGGCGATGCGCTCCTGCGCGGTGTCGTGGACGCGCGCGCGTATCTCCCGAGTCCCGGAGCTCAGGCTCACCACCTCGTCCTGGTGCCAGGTCTCCTCGTCGTCGACGAGGCGGTCGAGCAGGCCGGTGAACGCCGCCCACATGTCGTCGAGGATCTCAGGAGCGATGACGCCGTCGCGCACGTCCCAGTTGACGTTGCAGGTCGCGTCGTCCTCGAAGGCCTGGCAGTCGATCCACACCTGCGGGGTTCGACTGACGCCGTGGACCAGCTCGTACGCCTGTCCCTCATCATGGCGCAGACCGGCGCCCAGGGCGCTGGTGAACACGATCGGAACGATGGCCGGCGCGCCCTTGGCGCGCCCCAGCTCCCGCAGCACCTCGACCCCGGGGAAGGCGGCGTGGGACAGCTCGTCGAACAGCTGCTTCTGGGTGGCGCGGACCCGCTCGAGGAAGGATCCCGGCCGGGGGCGGCAGGCATGGACGACCACCTCGGTGAAGTCGCCCACGATCCGCTCAACCCCCTTGATGGCCTGGTCGCGGCTCATCGAGGTGACATTCACGCAGAAGTCGCCGCTCGAGGACCACCGGCGGATGACATCGGCATAGGCGGTCAGCAGCACATTGGACGGGGTGACGCCGTTCCTGCCGGCACGGCGGGTAAAGGCTTCCCAGGCCTCGGGTCCGCATTTCCACACGCGTCTGGTGAAGCGCGCCGGTTCGTCGTCGCTCGGAGCCGACGCATGCTCGAGCGGCAGCGAGGGCTTGTCCCGCATCGTCTCGATCGCCTCGGCCCAGTACTGCTTGGCGCTCTCGTACTCCGCGGAGCCGGCGGGGTCGGCCGCCCGTCGGGTGCGCGCCATGATGATGTCGCGGAAGGTCGCCTCGGCCAGGGGCGCCGGCCGCCGCCCCGCGTAGAGGTCCATCAGCTCCTGGGTCATCACCTTCACGCTCACGAAGTCCGCGATGATCATGTCCACGGAGAACTGCAGAATGCTGCACGCATCGAACTGCAGCAGCCGGAATTCGTGCAGCGGCCAGGCGCCCAGCGGGTACCTGCGATCCTCCAGCTCGCTGCGGTACCGCAGGTAGTCCTCATCGGGGGTGCGCGGATCGTGGCCCCGCAGGTCGATCTCCTCCAGCACCGGCCCCTCCTCGAAGGGGACGACGCGCAGGGAGTCCGGAGGGATCACCACGGCCGAGAGCATGTCGTGACGGCGGATCAGCTCGTGCCAGGCGGCCTCCAAGCGCTCGCGGTCCAGCGGCGGAGCGAGCAGTTCCGCATAGCTGTGGCAGCCCGTACCGCCCAGTTCGTAGCCGGAGTACTGGCCGGTCGCGTAGGCCCGCTGGATGTCGGTCATCGGGAAGGGCTCGAAGCGCGCCTGCTCGTCGTGGCCGATGGCGTCCCGCTCGCGCAGGTGGGCCAGGACCTCCTCCTTGCGCGCCTTGAGCGCGGCCAGGTCCTCCCGCGTCAGGACTCCCTTCGGCGAGCGGTAGCCGAGCCGGTCGCCGTTGGCCCACAGGGCGACTCCCCGGGACTGGAACTCCTCGATCATCTCCGCGATGTCCACAACAGACCTCCTGCAAACTTCGATCGTGACTTAGGGGTGGTTCAGGGCATTCAGGGCATTCAGGGGCACCGTCACCGATGCAGGTGGGCGGCAAGCCGGGTGAGCTGCGCCAGGTCGAGATGGGTAGACGACAACTCGGCTCCGAAGGCCCGCGAGGGGCCGATGAGCTGTCCGACGCGTGTCCAGATCGAGCACAGGGCGAGCAGGTACTCGGCCTCGTGCGCCCGATAGCCGGGGTCGTTGAGCTCGTCATAGATGACGTCGAGGCATTCGGCGATCGCGGCCGGCCAGATGCGCTCGTACTGGATCCGCCTGGTCACCTCGGGCTCGACGGCGAGGCTCTCGTGCAGCCGGAACGAGCTGAGGCTCTCGTCGGCGTCGACCTCGAGGACGCCCGCCTCGTCCCGGGGTCCGGCGGCGTTCGGGTGCCAGATGATCGGCCCGTCGCTCTCGGTGAGCACCAAGTTCCCGCCGGGGGTGAACACAGTGATCCTGTGACCGAGGTGCACGAAGTCGTCGGGGGCCTCGGGGTTCATCCTGTTGACTACCTGCAGGCGCAACGGGGTGTTCCTCACCGACCCGGTGACCGTGGTGAACACCCCCAGATCCTCAGCGCGGTCATTGAGGTGCCACGGGGTGAAGCCACCGGTGATCCGCCCGATCATGTCGAGCATCGAGTACAGGAAGTGGATGCTGCACTCGGCCTCCAGGTGGAGGATTCCGTAGCGCTCGCGCAGCACGTCGACCATGCGCAGGTACTGCTTGATCGTGGAGCTGTGGCGGTAGAAGGTGTTGAGCCAGAAGCTCGTGCGGGCACGTGCCGCCTCGCGGTAGCAGGCGACGGCGTCATCGCGGTGGATCGGGTGCTCCATGAGGACATGCTTGCCGGCGGCGAGCAGCTGTCGGGCGATCTGCGACCCCGCGCCGCCTATGATCCCCGAGCGGACCACGACGCAGGCCAGGTCGAAGTCCGGCAGCTCATCGATGCTGGTGCACAGCGGAACGCCGAGCTCCGCCGCGAACCGCCTGGACTGCTCGCTGCCCCTGGACATCATGGCGACCAGCTCGTACTTGTCCGGGAGCGCGCGGACGCCGGCGGCATAGATGCGGCCGAATGTCGTGCCGCACACGACGACTCGCAGGGTATCCATGGGATGTGGCCTTCCTAGGGTGGTGGCGCACAGCCGAGACGCCGACGACGCCGACTGCAGCCACCCAGGGGGAGTAGGGATTGGTTGGGATTAGTAGGGATTGAGCATCCGGGGACGCCGGATCATATGAAGCCCGAGTCGTCCTCCTCGGCCCAGTCGGGAATGGCCGAGACACTGGTGGGCGGCGTCTCGCGCACCTCGATGCCGCTCATACCCAGGGCGTCCAGGACCGCGGGGACTCGGAGGAACTCATGCCCCCACTGGACCCCGGGGGCGCACCCGGCCTCCAGTGCCAGGAGCACGGCCTGGACGACCAGGATCGCGGTCAGGATGCTGCTGTTGTCGGCCCGGACGCTGATCGAAGTCCTCACGGGCCTGCCGTCGACGGTTCCACGAGCGGCGACCTGCAGGATGAACCAGTGGTCCCTGCCGGAGTCGAGGTGCGACTTCGCGGCGTCGATCTCGGCGAACAGCTGCATGAGCTCCTGGTGGTCGTCGAGGTCGCCGTGGGTCATCGCCTTCAGCAGCAGGTGCAGGGAGTCGCGGTCGGGGATGACCAGCAGCCCGTTGAGCCGCCGGATCCGGCAGTCGCGTGCGACCATCCGCAGCTCGTCGGTGACGAAGACCGAGCGCAGCACCTCGGCGTCGTCGGGAAAAGCGTCGGTGTCCTCGGCCTCCCACCGGCTCGCCTCGTGATCCGCCAGTTCGCCGTCGATGATCATCCGGTTCGGGTGCCCGTAACCGGCCCGGGTGCTGAGGATGATGTCGGCGAACCCCGCGACGCCGCCCTTCTCGCGGCCGCCGCAGCACACCATGACCGATTCGCAGTCGTCGAGGAGCCCGGCCAGGTGACGCGTCAGCAAGCCGCTGAGCCCGGGCGTGCAACCGACGTTGATGATGCGCGCCTGCTGGCCCGCATCGCCGTCGAAGGCGTTGCCCCCGAACGGGTCGACGTAGATCACCCCGGCCGGCAGCGCGGCGGCCACCGCATCCCCGATGAGGTAAGAAGGGCCGGCGCAGTTCACGACGACCTCGTGACCCTGGGCGAACTCGCGGATGGTCTCGGGGCGACGAGCATCGATGATGGCGGTCCGCTCCTCGGGGCTTCGCCTGGTTCTGTTGCCGCACGCGACCTCGCAGCCGGCCTGGCGCAGGAGCTCGACCACGAGGCCACCGACCGCGCCGTGCGAGCCGATCACGCCGATCCGTCGGCCACTGACTGCGTCATGCAAAGCAACTCCTCAACGACGGCACGGCACCCGAGCAACGATCCGAAGGCGCACCATGAGAGAGCCCCTCATGCGCCCGCCTCGAGATCAGAGGCAACCCTTAGCTAGGCTCAACTTACCTAAGTGATTTTCGGGCGGTCAATGCCCGTCGATGAGCCCGCCCTGCCGGTCGAGACCGCACAACGGCGCCGATATGACTGAATAACGGCGAGATATCGGACCCAGTGGGCGCGGGTCACGAAATCGCATCGATGCGAGCGCACCTTCCGGCGGTGATTGCCGTGGCCGCCGGGTTCAAGCCGATGGACTCAGCGCTGCGGGGCTCAGCGCTGTGGCGAGCTTGTTCATGGCGGAGGCCGCGGAGGCGCTGACCGTGGGGCCCACGGCAGCCAGACTGGCCATGAGGGCGGCGATCTCGGGCAGGTCCAGTTCGATCGGTCCGACGGGGGCGTCGTTCTCGATCGCGACGCCCCCTCCGCGGCCCGGGACCGCGATGATCGGGACTCCGGAATGGATCAGGCGCTCGATGTCGCGGGCAATGGTGCGTTCGGTGACGCCGAGTTCGTCGGCGAGACGCCCGTGGGTGAGCCTGGTCCGGCTCGCGTGCAACCGTTCGATGAGGTACTGCTGGCGCTCGACTCGTCGCAGAGTCAGATGAGAGTCGCGAGATGCGGCCGCCGCCCGTCCAGGGGATTGATTCACGAACACCAGAGTAACCATGACATAGGCGTGTCAGGGTATCTGCATAGTGTGGCTGTCATGAACCACAAGATCCATGAGAACCACGAGATCCACGACATCATCGCCCGGGAATTCTTCGACTCCTACACCCGCGCCCTGCTCGATCGCGACGCGAAGGCGATCGCCGAGCATTACGCGGTGCCCGCACTGATCGAGTTCCCCGAGCAGGCCATCGCCGTATCCGATGCTCGCCAGACCGAGGAGTTCTTCGCCGGGGCCTTCGGCCAGTACGAGGGCGTCTCCAGGAGCGATGCCGCGGTGGAGGTTGTCGCAGCGACCGGGCACAGCATCTGGGCCGACGTGAGCTGGCACCACCACGGCGGCGTCCCGGACGAGCGGAGCATGTACCAGCTCGTGCGCAACGACGATAAGTGGACGATCGCCGTCCTGACCCCGCTGGACGCCTGAACAGCGCACCAACAAGACGGACGCCGAGACGAGCCCCCGCCCAGGACGGCGCCGCAAGCGCGCGTTACCTTGTTGGTGGTTCCGGATGGTCCGGAGCCAGGCCAGTGATCGTGGGCATGATGTCTTGTCCCTGTCTGTCCAATGATCCGTGGTGTTGTCACCCACGGCAGTCGGGCGGGGGATGCGCTGATGAGGGGAACGACCCACCGCAAAGCAGTTGAGGTTTTTCTCAGGCGTGGCTGAGGGACCGGCGCGCCCAACCTGGTCATCGATATCTCAAGAGGAATCTCATGGAGATAGAGGACATCAAGGTCTTCGTCGGTATCGATGTGGGCAAGGCCGAGCACTGGACCACCGCCCTGGACCGGAACGGCGAGAGGCTGTTGGACAAGGCCCTTCCCAACGACGAGGCCCACCTGCGCGAGATCTATGAGCACCTGGGCAAGTCCAGCACCGTACTGTTCGTGGTGGACTAGCCTGCCACTATCGGGGCCCTGGCAGTGGCGGTAGCCCAGGACATGGGGCTAATGGTGGGCTGCCTGCCGGGACTGTCTATGCGCCGCATCGCGGACCTGTCCCCGGGAAGCGCCAAGACCGACAAGCGAGACGCGGCCGCCATCGCCCAGACCGCCACTACGATGCTCCACACCCTGCGAGCCATCAGCACTTCGGACGACGACACCGCGGCACTGAGCATCCTCACTGGTTTCGACTTGGACCTGGCACGTCAGGTCAGCCAGACGGCCAACCACATTCGGGGCCAGTGCGCACCCAGATCCACCCGCCCTCGAGGCCGTCCTGGAACCCCACCTAGAGCACGACGCCTTCTTGGAGACCATAGCGGCCTAGCCCACCCCCACCGCACTCGCACTGAAGAAGGCCGGCAAAGCACGTATCGCTGCCAGGCTGAAGAAGCACGCTGTCCGGGCCCACACCGCCTGGGCCCAACAGATATGCGATGCCCTGGACAAACAGACCGTCACCGCTCCGGCACCGACGCCGCCGGGGCGGCGTTACCCCACCTAGCCCGCCAACTCATCGCCCTGCACACACAAAGAGCCGACATCACGGCCCAGGTCGAAGCCCTGGCGGGTGGCCCACCCTCTCTTGCCAGGTCCTGACCACCCGCGCCCAGCATCGGGGTCCCGAGCGCCGCCGCATTCCTGACTGAAACCCTGGGCAAGACCTTCACCACCGGGGCTCAACTGGCCTCCGACGCCGGTCTGGCGCCGGCGACCAGGAGGTCGGGGGGCCTCGATCAAGGGCAAGCACGTCTCCCACAAAGGCAGCAAAAGACTCAAAAGAGCCACGTTCGGCTCCGCCTTCGTCTCCCTCAGATCCGACCCCGCCAGCCGCACCTACCACCAACGCAAAAGCGACCAGGGCAAGCGCCTGGGCCAAGCCGTCCTCGCTCTAGCCCACCGCCACTCGACACACCACACAGCGGCACCCCCAATCCTTTGCCCGTTTTGTTATTGGCTGGCTGGGTGCTCACCGTAGGGCCCCTGACCGTGGCAACGGGCCGCAGCCAGGGGGCCAGACCATCTTGGTGCTGCACTGGTTCATCCAAGCCGCCGGCCTAAGGGACCTAGCCCGCGACTGCGAAGTGTTCCTGGCCACCGCCTACTCGTACCTACATAAGGCGATCAATGTTATAGCTGAGCAAGCTCCGGGCCCAATCAAGCCCCTCCAGCGCCGCCAGGAGACCAGTAAACTCTACGTGCCTGGGCAGGACCTCGATACCCACCAATGCTCTACGCGCCAAAACCCAGGGTAAGGGGACCGACCTATAGTTCTCCGGGAAACATCATCACCATGGGGATAACATCCACTTCCTGACCGATCACACGGAGCTCCCCTATGTGAGCCAGTCCACTCGTCCAGCTCGGCCCATGGCATCGTCACCAGCCCTGGGGTGGCGAACAAAAGGGGTATACAGGTGCCAGGGCCGGGATCAAGCGCAAGTCAAGGGCGAACCCAAGCCCGACGAGGCACCCTGTGGCGCAACTACCTCATCACCAGACTATGAGCCCTGGTTGAGAGAGCCAACGTCCTGCTCAAAAGCTACAGCGCCTTCAAACATGTTGCCTGCTCTCACTCATACCTACCACCCAAACCACCCTCGAAAAACGATTCGCGTCGAATGACACGTCGCCACATAGCTAGAAAATCGCTTAGGCGCATCGGTGTGAAGTTTGGGCTCTTCCCCGACATAACTCAGCACTGCCCTCTGAAGCAGAGATTATTTTACGGATCTCCCAAGGACGCGATCAGCGTTAACCACGATCAAAACTCTCACTTCAGCAGGGCTAGATTTCGGCGTGACAGCTATAACGTGTCGCCACCTAGCCGAACACAACTCGATTATCCACCCAAATCAAGAGCAGCAGGAAAAGTTCTACGCAACATATGAGCCAACCGATGGCGATCGCCCACGTAGGCGGGTCACCTACGAATTGGAACTTGAGGTCCGATTCGTAATATTTACCAGTAGATTGCAACGAAGTCGACGTCTAGTAGCCGTGGATTATCATCTTCTAACTTTTCATGCACAGTCGGCGCGATCTGAGCCGAAGAAGCTTTCTGCGGGAAAAACGAAAGCCCAGCCTCTTCTCGCGCAGCGGTTCGGAGGTCTAATGCTTTGGCCGGCGCGACTTCGCCATCAGTCATCTCAAGCATCCGTTTAGTCAATACCGAAAAGGCGCTGGTCTGATCTGACACGGTTACCGATCGCGTCTTCAAATCATCAATAATCAAGGTGATACGCTCTTCTTGCTCCGGTGTGAGCGTTACACCGAGATCGTTCAAAAGCGCAGACTTGTAGCAAGTTAAGGCATTGGCCAGCTTCAAATCCAGGCTGCCTGCATTGTCCGAGGAAACGGGCTTACTGAACGATACACGGCCAGCGGCGTTAATCTGGTCGATAAGGTTCGGCGCCACCTCCGTGAACAGATCAGCCAGCTTGACGGGAGTCCATGAGTCGTGCAGGCCAGACCGCGAGATGCGAGCGAAAACCGTGAACTCGGCATCCGAGAACAGCACCCGGCGGAGGTCTTTCCAGTAGGCCTCCTGCTCGGTAACCCCAACGATCTCCAGCGGTCGGGCCTTCAGATCAAGCTCCTCGATCAGTTTCTTGTGGACGATGTACTCGGTGTCGTCGATGTCGGCTACGACATAGTCAACCGCTATCGCACGGATCGGCACAAGTCCAGCAAGCAGTCGCTGCAGGATCTTGTTGATCGGCTGAACTTCCCGGAGCATGGCCAGACCACGCTCGGCAGCGAACATGTCGGGATAGTCCTCCGACAGCGCGGTAAACTCGGAGACCATTGTTCCCAGGTGGAAGATCGGGTCAGCGCCGAGGCGAACACGGACTTCAATAAGGCTACCTCGTTGCAGTTCGTTCGTCGAGGCCATCTTCGACGGGTTGTCGATTTTCTTGAGGCCGTCGACATTCTTGGCAGGGTCGGCCACCATGATCGGTTCGATGATGCGGAGCCCACCGATCTCGTGCAGGTCACGGAACCTGGACTGAACGGTGGCCTTACGAGAGGTCTGAATGGTGCTGCTGTTGGTGGTTTGGTAGCGGGACTTGATCTCGGCCTTAGCAATGAATCCGGGATTGCCTCCCGCCGTCCCGTCAACAGACGCTTCGTTCCCTTCGCTGGCCTGCTCCGACTTCGAATCGGTAATCTCGCCCTTCTGCGAGGCGAGCAGGCTCAGGAGACTGACCTCGTCAAGATAGATGAACTCACGCAAATCTGGGCGCGTGGCGTCCACGGTCTTCTGGTGCGGTACGACGGACTTCTGGCTGCAAAATATGCGACGCCACCATGCTCTCTTGCTCATACTGCAACCTCAGCAACTATCGAACGGCGAGGACGCAAAGAAATCCGCTCAAATGCCTGGACGAAGTCCTCTGCGGCAACTTCCTTACGACTGTCGCCGACTGCCAATAGTGCCGCTTCCGTCCAGATGAATGTCAGCTCGGCCGCCGACCAGCCTTCGGTGAGATCTGCAACGTCTTCAAGTGGTAGGTCAGGGGCGATCTTCAAATGCTTTCCAGCGACCTTAAGAATATCGTATCGATCCGAACGAGTAGGCAAGCCGAACTCGATCTCCCAGTCGAATCGACCCGGGCGGGTGAGCGCCGGCTCAAGAGTATCGACACGGTTAGTGGCAGCGATGACGATGACGTTCTTGCCTTTGTTATCGAAACCGTCCATAAGGGTCAGGAGCTGGGCGACGAGTCGCTTCGAAGCCTCGTGCGAGTCCGAGGATCGTTTCTCGGCAATGCTATCAATCTCGTCGAAGAAGATTATAGCTCGGCCGTTGTCACTATTGGCGGCAGCATCAAAAATTTTGCGGAGTTTTCCTTCCGTATCGCCAAGCCATTTACTAATGATTTCAGGACCACTGATGGCATAGAATTGAGCATTCGACTCGCTGGCGATGATGCGAGCCAGGTGAGTTTTACCCGTGCCGGGATGACCGGCGAAAAGGACTCCTTTGATCGGGCGGGCGCCGATTTTCTCGAGCTGTTCCCAACGCGCAAGCTGTGTCTCGATAAGTTCCTTGGCGCGAGCGACAACGTGCGGGTAACCGCCAAAGTCTTTGAAGGTCGGCCCCGCACCTGCCTCGTCAATAAGGTATTCGGACTCGACATTCTCGGTGTCGTCACCAAGAAAGCTGCTCTTGATTGGACGCTCCGAGAGGATCGACAGCACGCCCTGCGTATCGTTGTACTCAATGACGTTCCCGACCTTGACGGCTATACCGTTTAATTTTCTTACTCGCCGAAGGTGGCCGATACTGTCATCGACCAGCACGTCACTTTCACCCAAGACGCGACGTACGGTCGCGATCTGACTAGACTCTTGCCAGAGGTCAGCAGGCACAAAATCCCACTCATTCTGCCCCAGAATGATAACGTCATCAGGCTTTATAGTATCACCTTTTTTCAGATTACATTTTCTCCCAATCTGCCCTTCTTGGGTCCGAAAGTATATGCATATGTTTTTGCCATCGTGATCTACATGAAGTATTTTGAGTAGATTACCTACAAGACTTTTACATTTCACGACTGCATCTCCCTCAGATTTTTTAGTTGATCAAATAAACCCGCATCCGGAGACAACTCGCATGGAACCTCCAATGTCGCCCGTGCATTTAACACAAGGTTAGCTGAAGTTACAGACAGCGAAGAGGTCTCCCCGTCGATTGCCCATCGATTCTAGCACGAGACTTGTCGAAGATCACCTACCCCTGGCACACATGGACGCAAGCCATCGGCTCATTCGTCTACATGCCCATTGACCGCACACTCTGAGGCACAGATTCGCTCAGGTGTAGCGTGATTACTTGATGAGGTTCTGCATGATACAGAATCAGCATATCTCGCTGGACGGCCACTCAATATAATGGCGAAGGAAGTCGAGAGCAAGTATAATGCGGTTATCGCGCCTTCTTCGCAAATGCGGATAATGCTACAGTAGCAGTCACCAACTTGGGAAAAGGTAGCTGAATGCCGCACAGATAAGAAGTATCGCTTGAGAGAGCCGGGGTGCTGCTAGATTATTCAGCTGGCACTGTTGGGACCCATCTGCTCACCACTAAACGTGCTGTGTAACACCCATGAACGACGGGTCTGCACGACCAAGCCGACTCATAGACCTCGAAACGGCTTTTGGTCATGCTCTGCATATATAAGACGGCACCAGCGATTAGTATAAGCAGAATTCATAAATGTCTGCGCGCCTCGCAGTACACGAGAATCATGCGCAGCCCTCCTCATCAACGCGAAAGCCGACCAGGTCATCCACCTCACCTGTCCTGCCATCGTCAATGAAGACCTCGAAGGTCTGGCCTCTCGTCCAGGTAGCGTGCCATGAGCGCCCGGATCGAGTCTTTCCGCCGGTCGAAACCTTTCCTGATCGAACAATCAAATGAGTGTAGGGACGCGCGGGTACGGCGACATCTCGCACGATGCGAACAATCGGTCACCGCCGTCGATTAGTCGGCCGCCCGACAGACGGTCATGAGCGTATGGTCGTTCAGCCACATCGAAGTGTCGCGAGGTCGGGGCGCCGTCATAGTATTAGAAAGTGCTTTCTAATACTGCTGGCGACGCACTGCGGATGCGGCGCAGGGGCGGGCTGCCGTGGATATGGGGCGAGCCGGTCACCGACACCCGGCTCCTGCCCCCTGTCGGTGCGGCGGATGCTCGGCCGGCGGTGCGCTCGATTGTCGTGGCCGCGCCGGCGGAGACGGTGTTCGGGTGGGTGTGTCAGTTGCGTCGCGCACCGTACTCCTACGACTGGTTGGACAATTTCGAGCGGTGCAGTCCGCGCGAAGCCGATCCCTCATTGACCGGGTTGAAGGTTGGCCAGTCCTTCATGACGATCTTCGAGTTGGTCGGGTTCGCGGCTCCGTTCTCGGTGAGGTTGCGGATGAAGGAGGGCCGGCCGACGGCGGCCTTCGGTGCAATCGACCTCACCTACAGCATTGAGGTGGCGGACGCGGAGCGCACGCACCTGTCGGCGGTGATGTGGATGCCACCGATTGGACGAGTTCTGGGCCGCGCCCGCCGGTATCTGCTGGCCTGGGGCGATCTGGTGATGATGCGCAAGCAGCTGCGCACTCTCGCCGCCCTGGCCGAACGCGATACCAGCCACGCGAAAACGAGGCATTGACATAGGCAGGGACGCTTGTTCAGGGGCTCTCTTGTGTTTGCGCAGGTTGTGTCTGTTGTGCGGGGGTGGGCGGTCTTCAAGGGTCGAGGCTGGGAGGCGCGATTGGTCGAGCCCGGGGCACCTCCCAGCGAAGGCCGGGGGCGGCGGGGGTTCCGGCCGTCAACGGAGGCTGCTGCCTTCAAGGCCGGCTTCGTCCCTGATGATGAGGACCCCCCTCGCGATCAGCCCCGAACTCGCGTTGGCGGCGCAAGCCCTCGTCCACGACGATGCTCACGCGACCTCGAGCGTCCCAGCCCAGCCCGACTCGCTGCGGGGATGGCCCTGCTCTGATGTCAGCGTGGCGCAGTGAGGGTGCCAGGTGTCCAAAACGGAGGAGATCAGCCCGAGCTGATGCAGCGCGACACCGAAACCCCACTGAAAACACGCCGAAAACACGCCGAAAACACCAGGCACTCGCACGGTTTGCTGGAGATAACCAGGCCACCGAGGTTTTAATCCCCTCCGTTTTGGACACACCCGGCCCGACAACCCCATCAACCGACCCCATCAGCCCCTCCCCCAGCTCACCCCACCGACACCCCCCGGGGAACAACACGTAGAGGCCCACGAATAACCCTCAGGGCGCCGAAGTATGAACTATGACGACGAAGCGATTCTCGACACGGAATTACTCTTTACAATAACCGTATCCTTTCGCTAGCCAGAATCGTTTCTAGGAGGCTCTCATGATCGTCTGGGAAGAATGCTCGGATGTGGAAGTGGCTGCGTTGGTGAAGGCCCTGCATGAAGCGAGATTCGCCGACGAGCCCAACGACCCACTGGTGTGGCAGTCGCCCATCGTGATCGATCTGCACGTGCAAGCACTTACGGAACAACAACGAAGAAGTGCTATCCGACAACGGCGAACTGGAAGCATCGATGCGCAGGAGCGGTTCTTATGGCGGAACCGTCCGGAGCAGTCGGTTGTGCTGCGGAGAATTGCCCAGGACCCGACACTCATCCAGTTGATTCGCAAGGATGGTGGGCAGACGCTACGCGACCTGTTGCGCCCCTTCATCCTCGACGACGCCGATGTGCAAGCCCTCTTGGAGCGGGTTGAGACCGCTGAGCCCACATGAAGCGCTGGAGTTGATCGTGCCACGGAGTCGCGTGACGACAGCCGCCCCCGCACCCCGCCTGCCAGATGGTCGGTGGCTGGAGGTCTTCTCAAGCGATCCACTGTTCCTTTGTTCATGCGGACCGCCACTAGTCTTTTCACCGCCCCCTACCGCACCAGAATGGGTGCACCCCCTTCGGGCGCGGCAGCCGGCCCCTAGAGCAGCACAACGGAGCCACAATGTTCCAGTCAGCCACAGGCCGACACTCACCGTCACTGTCGTCAGCGCCGTTGCTCTTGCCCTCGAATTATCCTTGTCAATCGGGCTTCCACATCCAGTCCATCATTTGGTGTCCGCTTGTCCTGCCACGCAGCTCCGTCCGCAAGCCAACGACCTCGATAACACACAACACTGGCCGGTGAAGAGTCCTCATAACCCCACTCAACACCGCAGCAAGGACAAACCTCGAACGAGGGGGATCGGCCACTCAGTCCCCACGGTGGATCAGACGGAAGATAGCCGCATACGAGACAATAGACATTACCATCGCTGAGCATTAAATAATCCAAACTCATAGTATAACCGTACTGAACAGGATCAGGTTTGAAATATACCCTCGGAGCATCCAACGAGTCCATCGCCACCAACACCGGAGCGCTGATCGGATTCGTGGTCATCAAACTGCCGCACACAGACGACAAGCAATGAAACATAACCGAGGCTCCGCCCGCCCAGGCACAGCCACGATCGCACGCAACATGTGGCCGTGGACCGTGGCCTCGGACTACCGGGAACCAGCCAACCAAAGACTGGACATGCCCCCCACTCGCCGGTTCGGTGAGCAAACAACGCCTCATCATCCGGCTTGGCGACGGCTAACCCTTGACAACCGCTGACGTCACCGTATCCCACACGGGCTCCCTCCTCGCCATCACAGCACCATGACCACAGGAAGCAGCCGCCCCGTGGCCGCTCAAACCCGCCAATCCCTCATAAACTCCCCACCCCAGATTCAACAATTCCACCATTCGCCCTGGAGACATCCCGTGAGCACCGACAAACACACGACGAATCGACTCGTCATCGTCCGGAATACAATCCTCCCCGAGGTTTTCATCCATGGTACTCGGGAAGGTTTTCTCGAACTGCTCAACTGGCTGGGCAACCCTGTGGACATGCTTCCGTGCAACTGCGAACAGCAGGAAGACGTGCCTCCAATCACCGGGTTCGTGTGGTGCTCGATCGACGCCAGCATCCTCACCATCAAAGTCCATGATGGAACACTTTGTTTTGAGGGAGCAGGTGAGGAGCGGTCCTGGCTGGCGGAAATGGTCGAGTTCCTACTGGCTGACGGCCGCGAATCAACGGGGCTCCACGTTGAGCACTATCCGGGGCATCCCGTGTTTTCTGAAGACAGCGCCCCACTCGTTCTGGCCCTCACATCGCAGACGCACTGATCGCAGGCCCAAGCCAATAGGTGACGCCGGGATAGGTCGTGCGAGCAATCTCGATGAACTCGGGAACCGGGTCTACTCCCTCAATGTCCGCGTGGTGGCCGGCCAGGTAACCGGTGCACTGGCCCGGACCGCAGCCCACATCGACGATCAGCCCCGAGACGGCTTGCCCACGCCGGCACGGTATCCCGATCACTCACCGCGGTGCGCTCAATGCCCCCAAGCAGGCTCGCATATTCGACCGCGCGAGCGGCATCGGCATCACGAACCGGGCTGATCGACACGACAACAAGCCTACCGAGACCGCGTATCCGCCTCGCCATCGCCCGGTGGTCCAATGACGCCCCGCACAGGGGCGGCGAAAACCGAAAAAGCCCCTGGTGTGAACAACGGCCATTCAGTGAGCCCCACCGAACAGATCGAGCTGCGCCTTGATACCCCCGATGGCGCCAAGAGCCTCACCCAGGCCGGGGCCAGCCGATAGACCGAGCGCTTCGCCGAGTATCCGACCAACTCGAAACCTCCAGCGACGCACACTGCTGAGCCCCGAGAACGATCTACTGCTAGTCGCGCGTCAGACGGCCCTAACTACTCATTTCTGCCGAACTCAGACTCGGGAAGTGATACTGCTTTAGGGACCTGCACAGCACCATCCGGCTTCCGGCTTTCGAACCACTCACCCGCAATACGAAGTTTCATATCTCGATACGCATCTGATTCCGTAGACGCCAGCCATGAGATGACTCGCGCCACAGGACCGATCGCAGCTATGGCGATGCCAAGCACTGACATGAGCAGCATTGCACTGGCCCGATACGATACCAGTTTTATCTTGGCGCTTGCTCGGGAATCTAAGCCATCACCCCCACGACGACAAGCTAAATAGATGAGCATCCCCAAGATCGCAACAACGCTCACCGCATACGCGATGCACCGTGTCGACGAAAGAACCCAGTCGGGGGGACCGAACTGCCCAGCGACCATGAGAAGAAGCCAGAAAGTGCCGGGAGCCGGCGCACCGAGTAGTGCCCGAGCCTGCAGATCAGCATCCCAGTCGTCCCTCCACGCGTTGTACAAGGGCCCGAACACCATGAAGATCAGAACCAGAGCCACGAGCGCCTCAACAATGTGCTGCGCGCCCGGGTTCGGGCTCGCCAACACGGGCGGAAGCCCAGACAGGAAAGAATCAGACGCCGAGCGCACACCCACCAGACGCAGCACCTCGGCAATGACTTCGCTGGGACGCTGATCCCTGATCCAGGAAGCCACCGTAATCAGGGCCGCCGCACATGCGACCCACTGGAACATGATGTCTTTGTTGGTCTTCCAGTTCTTCAGGACTTCCGGAAGCGCCTTCACCGCATCAAGCATTCTTCTCTCCCTTCTGCGACACGACCAGTCTCCCAGGAGCCACTGACACGTCTGACTCCGCTTCCGAGACGACGGGCAAGCGCACCCGAGGGAGGCCTGATCGTTGGCCTGGCTGCAGGTGGAGTTCTCGAGCATCCTCAAGCCCGGTCCGCCCGCCGTGGCCCTGAATCCGGTGAACGATGCACGGCCAGCACCCAACCGGCCGCAGGGAATGGCCAAGGTCGAAGTTGTCACGATCCGCGACAAACAAGGCCGGGCGCCTCCGTGGCGCCTGAGAAAACCGCATGATTTCAACGGTCTATTCAGGACATCGGGAGGCTTCGGGCGCGTTTGTCCCGAATCTGGACACTCGAACAGATAACCACGTCCAGGGCGGCTGAGGCGCGCGGGCGTGCGGTCACGGGACCTTGCTCGGTGCTTCAGGGCATGTCCGAGCGGGAGCGACGAAGCCCGGGCAGGCGCCCGAGCCACCACATCCGAGACACCATAATCTCGATGCGGATTGCGACCGATCTCGAGCCGGAGTACGACCGATCTCGGTGAAGGGATACGCAAATTTCGGTGGAGCTAGGGGGATTCGAACCCCCGACCTTCTCATTGCGAACGAGACGCGCTACCAACTGCGCCATAGCCCCAAGGACTCGAACAGCTTAGCACCATGGCGATCAGCGACGCAAGCCGACCACGACCACGTGCGGGACACCACGGATAGGAAGAAACGCAGCGATTCGCCGGTCTACGCCACGCCGTTACCCAACACTACGCCACGCCGTTACCCAACACTGCGGAACGCGCATGAGGCTCGATGAATGGGCAGCGCCAGCACAGCGTCCAGACGCTACGTATTACGCAGGAACGTGCTCGCGTACGACGCACCGGACTGGGAACGCTCCGGACCAATAGACGACGATGAAGCTGGCAACCGCGAGGACTCACGCCCTTGTCGGCGACAACCGTTTTTCAGCGCCCGCATGCAACCCTTCCATCAGCCCCCGCATGCAACCCTTCCATCAGCCCCCGCATGCAACCCTTCCATCAGCCCCCGAAAGCAACCCTTCCGCCAGCCCCCGCATGCAACTGTTCTCGGTCGAGGCTATCTAGGTGGGCCCGCACGCAACCCCGCCATCAACCCTCCTGTATGCAACCCCGCCATCAGCCCCGGCATACGACCGCGCCGCGAGCCCGAAGGCCCGCGGCGCGGCATCAGCGGCTGAAAGGTCCCCTATTGGGCGCGTCGCGCGTCCAGGACGGCATCCAGGTCCAGGGCGACGGCCTGATCGGCGACGACCTC
>ERZ773087.631-NODE-631-length-25210-cov-47.589426_pt1 | contig 25210 bp, 25 predicted proteins | sample MGYA00511375_ERZ773087 | MGnify/ENA primary metagenome ERZ773087 (study PRJEB29015, sample SAMEA2737995) | human oral metagenome | biome: human oral; feature: human-associated habitat; material: dental | place: China | collected 2063 ...
CCGGCGGCAAGGGTGGCCCGGAGCGCACCGACGCTGTCGACCGCGCCGCCGCCATCCGCTCCATGGAGGCGGCGGCTGCAGCCGGGGTCAAGCGCTACGTCATGGTCTCCTTCCTCACCGCCTACGGGGAGGTGTCCGTGGACCACCCGTTGCGTGCCTACGCCATCGCCAAGATCGCGGCCGACCGCCACCTGCAGACCACCGACCTGGACTGGACGATCCTGGGGCCGGGCCTGCTGACCCTGGAGGAGCCCACCGGAGCCATCACCGTGGCCCGCGTTCTCAAGGGCACCCCGTCCTCGAAGGCGCCGACGTCCCGCGGCAACGTGGCTCGTGTCATCGCCGCCGTGCTCGCCGAGCCGGCCAGCATCGGCAAGGTCATCCCCTTCTACGACGGCGACACCCCCGTCGCCCAGGCCGTTGCCGACGTGCCCCAGGAGTACGCCGACCTGTCCTGATCGCCGTCCTCGTGGGGCGGGTATCAGACGGACTCCGGCCCACGCTCGTTTCATGAGCGTGGGCCGGAGTCCGTTGTGGCAGCAGGCGCGGCGGACTACTTGCCGTCGCTCATGGAGCCGGATGTGGGGCTGTCGGACATCTTGTCATCCGACATCTTCCCGTCGGACATCTTCCCGTCCTCGGTCTTGTCGTCGCTCATCTTTCCGTCGGACATCTTGCCGTCACTCATGGTGCCGCTCGGGGTGGAGGTCTGCTCCATCTTGTCCTTGTTGGCATCCATGGAGCCGCAGGCGGCGGTTCCGGTGGCGAGGGCGGCAACGAGCAGGGCGGCGGATACGATCTTGCGAGTACGCATGGGAGAACTCCTTGGTGACGTGGGTTGGCGCGTGGGCCGGTGAGTAGTGGCGCACCGCAGGGGTGTGCCGTCACCAGGAGTTCGGAGTCTGACGAAAATTGGATGGGGTCAATAAAGCGACCCTCGTCACATTGTGTCAATGTCACATCAAGCGCTTGGAACGCAGAGGGTTTGACGACCTATTTCGGCGTGATGTCAGTGCCGCAGTTGCTAGAACCTTCTGGCAGCTCTCCGGTCTGCTTCCGTGTATTGACGGTTCGCTCCGCGGAACTGCTGCTTGAGACGATCGAACCATCCGGTCGGGACAGCATCGCCGGTGCTATTGGCCTTCGGTGCGGATGCGCTGACTGCTACTGGCTCTGCGGCGTTGGCTGTGGTGGCGCTCAGGGTGAGTCCGGTGGCCAGAATCCCTGCGCTCAGGGCCAGGGCGAGGAAGCGCTTGGGGGTAGGTGTCTGTCGCATATTGACCTCCATTAAGATTTTCTGTGGCAGTCGCACCCTAGCAGGCCTGCTTCGGTCTTGGTGGTCTTCGCTTCCTGGGTTCCGACGGCGGTGAGGGGTTGTTTGTCAGTGTGACGGGAGCGTGATGTCCGACGGCGTCTGTTGGTGCGTCAGTGGTTAGATGTTGATCCGGCGCAGTAGCTCGGCTGGTGGTAGGGCGTCGTCCTCGTGAGTCACGCGGATCTCAGTGGTCATCGTCTCCGTCGACCCACCGCACTGGATATACGTAGCCCGCGCCGGAGAGGGACGAGGAACATCATCAATGCGCCACACCCCCTTAGGGAGACCCCACGCCGCAACAGAGAACACGTACTTCCCGTCCAGGAACTTTGGGGAAGTGAGGCTCCGCGCTACCCGCTTCGCAAACTCTGCGGAGTCTGCGGCACGAAAACTCTCTGGGGCCGTTGTCGCCGTTCGTCTGTCCGGAGGTGCTGGCCGCGGCAGTCCAGTCAGGCCGTGTGAGCCCCATGGCTGGGAGCGGGTGGGGCTGGCTTTCTGGCTTCAGCGGGCACCGTACTCCTGTGGGGTGATGTGCGGCCCGGCAGCAGGGGAAGGCGGTGCACCTCAGGCTGGCGCCGAGTGCAGTGAGCTGCTTATGTCGGTTCTACAGGTCGTCGCGGCGGGCCTCTTCGAGGATGGGGGGCTGCCGGCGCGGCCCATGAGGGCGACGTCAATTGACTCCAGTGAGGCGGCCACGGGGAAGTGGTCTGCTGCGATGACGCTTTCGGAGGTCATGGCCTCGACGCACTCGTCCAGCTCGAGCTGGGTCTGGCCGGCCTTGTGCAGGTCGCCGCCCAGCAGGTCGGAGGTGGAGAAGATCGTCATGTCCTGGAAGAAGTAGGGCCAGCCGTTGGAAGCCAGGAGGAAGCCTCGGTAGGACTCCGGCAGACGGAAGCCCAGCTGAGCCTCGGCGCGGGCCACAGTCTCCTCCGTGGCGTGCAGGTGCGGTATGGCGTAGTCCCACAGGCCCTTCCAGTCGGCCTCCATCCTCGCCTGGACGATCATCCACCCCCAGCCGATGTAGTCCTGCCACGTAAACTCCCGCACCCCTTGACTCGTCTTACCGGGAGCGTCAGCGGCTGTGTCAGCCATGGCTCTCAGTCTCCTTTCCTCAATGAGGAGCGCCGTTGGTTTGCACTCTCCTGTGTGTCCGGTAAGCACCTCGGCGGGTCGTGTGGTCCCCTTGCGCCTGGGCTGGGTGCAGAAAGACTCGTGGTGTTGGAGTCCATTGGGTGCGAATCGGTGGGGGTCGAGTCGGGAGGGTGCGGCCCCACCGTCGGTGGGTCTGTCAGTGAGGTGCGTGCTTGCCGGTCGGCTCGTGCGAGTGTCTCAGGGCAGGGGTAGCCGGCAAGGACAGCCGGGATCGCCTCATCAGGTACCACAACCAGAACGCACGGCGTGCGGACACGTCGGTGTCCTCGCTGCCGTCGACTAGGCCCTGAGCTAGGCGCAGCATCTCCTGGGCACTGTCGTCGCCGGGGAAGGCTCGCTCCCACAGGGCGGGACGTGACGCAGGCACAGCATCTTCAGCTCCGTGCTGCAGCGGTAGGAGCGCTCAGCATCCATGTCGATCATGCGACGACAACCTCTCTCAATCCACTATCAACTCTGAGTTGAACAGCGTCACTTCTCTCTAGTTACCGAACCATCAGCGCCGAGCACCAATGTCCTTTTCGGGTCTGTGACATACCAGTCGCGCCCTTCATGCTGAGCCATCAAAAGAACCAGCCCCGCACTCAGATGCCCCTGAGGACGCTTTCCCCTTTCTCTGTTGTTGCATAAACAAGCATTCTGCCGTCCGGCTCATCCATCGTCAGAAGCCTTTCTGGGGTGATTGTCCGAGAACTTGCGGGGTCGCCTGGGTGGAACACAGGTTCACGTGAATTAGGATCCCCTAGCCACACCTCGATCATCTCGTCGTTAATTAATTGAATAAGAATCCCGGTTGTTCTAGCAACGGCGGCGTCATCGTCGTTCAACCCTTCTCTGTCCTTCACGGCATTGAACGCTTCAAGGCCACTCGTCTCCGCCTCAGTTCCCATGAACAGCACTTCAGCAACGACCGACTCAATCATAATGCAGGGTGTCACTCAGTGGAACTCGGTAGACTTTTCGATTCTCTGGCACTCGAATACATGGGTTCGAGTGTAGTGGATCTTTAGTCCGAGGCTTGCCTGGTTCAAAAATGACTTGCGCGCCGTTACGATGGGGCTTGAGCTTAATTCCATCATGCTCTTCTCTTGGGTGCCAACAATCCGGTCGTCGGGAATGATATCAAGAATGTCGTCGACTGGACGCCCTCGCATGCTCTGCACGTCAGGGAACGGGCATCCGGGGCGCGGCTTGTTTCTGCCCCCACTTCGATCGGTTTCTCCGCAGCTTCCGTCACCCTTGTGGGCGGTGGGGTTGGGCTTGCTGGCTTGGCGGGGATGCGGGCGAAAGTCGCTGCGACGTCGTCGAGCAGGGTGCTGGCCTTGTCCAGCAGATTCTTCAGGTTCCTGGCTGTCAGGACGGTGCTGGTGATGTCCTTGGCCAGGTGGTGACCCAGGAGGAGACGTCGTTGATCGCGTCACGGACCAGGTCGTGCACCATCCGCACGATCACCGAGGCCACCGTCAACCCACCCGAGATCGCACCAGCCACACCACCAGTCATCCGCAGGTGCTGGGTGTGCCCTTCCTGTAGGGGCGGTTTCCTGGCCGACGACGTAGTAGCTACTTCGCCAGGCTTGGCGGTAGGCAGATTGTTGTGGCGGGTGGTGGGTACGCCTCAGTTCCTGTTGAGGCTCACACGTGGTCGCAACGACCGTCTCTGAGCCGTGTGCAAGACAAGTCGGGCTTAAGGCTGCGACAAGCAGTCTGCTGGCTGGGAGCGGGTATGGAAAGATTCGTGGTGCTGGGGCCAGGTCGCGAGAACCGATTTGGTCCCAGTACCACGAGGATGGAGGGGCTGGCTCTCTGACTTCAGCGGGCACCCATATTCCTGTGGGGTGATGTGCGGCCCGGCAGCAGGGGAAGGCGGTGCACCTCAGGCTGGCGCCGAGTGCAGTGAGCTGCTTATGTCGGTTCTACAGGTCGTCGCGGCGGGCCTCTTCGAGGATGGGGGGCTGCCGGCGCGGCCCATGAGGGCGACGTCAATTGACTCCAGTGAGGCGGCCACGGGGAAGTGGTCTGCTGCGATGACGCTTTCGGAGGTCATGGCCTCGACGCACTCGTCCAGCTCGAGCTGGGTCTGGCCGGCCTTGTGCAGGTCGCCGCCCAGCAGGTCGGAGGTGGAGAAGATCGTCATGTCCTGGAAGAAGTAGGGCCAGCCGTTGGAAGCCAGGAGGAAGCCTCGGTAGGACTCCGGCAGACGGAAGCCCAGCTGAGCCTCGGCGCGGGCCACAGTCTCCTCCGTGGCGTGCAGGTGCGGTATGGCGTAGTCCCACAGGCCCTTCCAGTCGGCCTCCATCCGCGCTTGGTTAATCATCGCGCCCCAGCCGATGTAGTTGGGCCACGTCCACCCCGGAACACCCTGACTCGGTCGGCTTTCCTCACTGGGCGCGCCAGCGGTGTCATTCATGGTCTTCAGTCTCCCTTTCCCGATGAGAGGCGCCGTCGGTTTGGATCCTACTGGACAACGGTCATCCTGTTCCCCCAGGAGCGAAGCTCACCAAGAACGACGTCGTTCGCGACGTGAGGAACAGCGAGACATTTACCCACTGTGAAGAGTTGGTATAGGCAACGGGAGGTTCTGTTCTGGTGAGTGCAAAACGGTGGGGGTCGAGTCGGAAGGGCTCGGCTCCCACCGTCGGTGGGTCTGTCAGTGAGGTGCTCGCTTGCCGGTCGGGTTGTGCGAGTGTCTCCGGGGCGGGGTCAGCCGGCAAGGACAGCCGGGATCGCCTTATCGAGATACCACAACCAGAACGCACGGCGTGCGGACACGTCGGTGTCCTCGATGGGCTGCCAGTTCAAAGCCCCAGCGGCTGCACTAGCGCACGTATAACTTGTCTCAAGTGAGTCTGGCAGGAGCTCATCGTCGTCTAAAGTATCATCAGATACGTCATATTCAGGGTTGCGGTGCGTTGCAGAACTGACCGCATGGACGGCGCCGTCGGCGACAAATACTGCTGGCTGCGTTATGGAGTTGTAGTCCTCAACCTTATCGTACACATCCATGAGAAAACGATCGCTACGACGCTCGGCTTCTTCCACGTCAAGTTGACGCTCGACTAATCTTTGAGCCAAAGAAAGCATTTCTTCAACTCTCTCGTCGTCAGGAAAGGCCTGATTCCAGTAGTGCTGAACTTGCCGTGCGCACAGAATTTTCAATTCGATTCGATGCCGGTATGACCTGTCGGCGCTCTCTGGGTCCAGCATTGCCTTCCAGATGCGAGCGCGAGCCCCCGGAGAAAGAATTCCTTTGACATTATCTTTCGACTCAAGTTCAGTATGAGCCGCCACGATCTCCCGATTCACGGTATCCATATTAATCATCTTAGTTTCCTCCTCTTAAAAGTTCATCCTTGCTCAAGAAGTCGCAGGGCTAACCACAGTGCCGTCGGCACGGAAGATCCATGTTCCGTCAGGGTCGGTGAGTCGCCAGTCTCGACCTTCATGTTGCGCTAACTTAGCAAAATACCCCTGACGGTCAGGACACATCGCTTTCGGGACTCCGATTTGCGGCTCTTTAGCAGTCAAAGACAACTGCCTCTCTGCGTGTGATGCGTAGTATCGGCCGTCAACGCCGTGGTCGTTTGCTCCCGATTTCTTCACGTCGTGTCCGATCTTTTTTTGTTTAGCTAGTACATCCTCAACATTGGGCTCCTGAAAGCCAGGTGGACGGTCGGCGCCCCATCCACTGAGAGCCTTTACGTGGTCAGACGAACCAGTCTTGTTGTCAAACTTTCGTTTATCGGGTAGACCCTCTTTTGCCTCCTTCGCCCTGTCGAAGGCTTCCTGGGACTTCTTGGCGGGATCGTCGCCTCCTCCGCCACCATCTTTGTCGCCCTTACCTGGTGGGGTTCCTCCTCCGTCGCCGCCGCCTTTGCTGGGTGGGACGGCGCCGTCAGTCCCCTTAGCGGCGTCAGCCGCGTCGTCGGCGTGCTTGGCTCCCTTGGCGTCGTTGACTGCTGGAGAACGAGGACGCTGGTGTGTGACTGCGGTGGGCCGGTCTCTGCAGTAGGAAGACGTCTGGTCGTGGTAGTCGATCAGTAGTGGTGAGTGGGTCGTTTCTGCTGTCTGCCGGAACTGGGACGGTGCCATGTATGAACCGGTGTTGGTGGAGTTGTCAGGAGAGGTACTCGGGGTACTCCGCATAGGGGTCGTGCTCGCGATGATCCACCCACTGATCAATGACCTGCTGGGACGTGATGCCAGGAGTCAGAACGGTATGACCATCAAAGTTGTCGGTGGTAAACCACAGCACCAGATGGGGGTCCGGGTTAAGGGACCTCACCCAAACGGCAATGTCGGCGGCCTCCTCAAAGTCTGCCCCGTCAACAGATATGAGCTGACCGTCGCTGAAGTGACTGATAATCGTCGACGCCCCGTCCGGGTCAAGCACAATGTCTGCATCGGTCTTGAACTTATCAGAATCCATAAGCACAACCTTACAGTCTGGCCAGCGCCGCTTTCCCTCGCTGAGGAATGTGTCAGTATCGGCGATAACGCGCCCTGAGTTGAGAGTGGTACAAAGATAACTGACACCCATTTTAACTCCTCCTTCTAGGTTTATGGTTTCAGTTGGATGTGCAGTTCGACGTCGGGGCCGAGAATCTCTCGGGCGCGCTGACCAAGAAACTCTACAGACTCCGGGGTGTTGGTAACCAGGGTCAGACTAGAGACAGGATTGCCCGACGACCTTATCACCTCACCGTACCGCGCCATCTCGCCGTCGAACTTATTCATGAGGAACTCGGGACCCTTGCCTTGATAGAGGGCCTTGTCTCCGCCTCCTGTGGATCCATCGCAGCCGACACGGCGTCAGCGGTGGTGGCCGCCACCGCCAGGCCACCGGCGACCCAGCTCTTGGACTCAAACGCCTCCTTAAGATCAAGGCCTGGGGTGCGTGGTGTTTGTCAGCGTGGCGGGAGCCGGGTGTTCGACGACGCAGGAAAGGTGTTGTGGCCCCGCGCCGGGTGGGTGCGGGGCCACGGTGATGTGGTGGTTAGACGTCGATTCTGCGTAGCAGGTCGGCTGGTGGTAGGGCGTTGTCCTCGATGTAGGCCCGGAAGACGGGGACTGCCTGCTCGCCGGTGAAGACCTCCTGGGGGTGGACCTGGATGGTGTAGGGCTCGGGGCCTCCGTTGTCCCAGGACACTGTGGTCCACGCCTCGGGGTCGGTGACAGGCTCACGAGCCACTGTGTACTGCTCGTAGGAGCCGTCGTCGTGAGTCACGCGGATCTCGATGGTCATCGCCTCCGCGGATCCACCGCACTGGATGTACGTCGCGCGCGCCGGAGACGAACGAGGAACATCATCAATGTGCGTAACTCCCTCAGGTAACGCCCAGACTAACATGGAAAAGTGCTTCACCCCGTCCATGAATTTTGAGCTAGATACACGTCGAGTTGCTCGGCTGGCGAATTCTTGTGGAGTTTGCGGAAGAAAGAAAGTCTCAACTCGTCCGTTCTTGCCATTTGTTTCGTAGGCGAAGCGTCTCATTGTTGTCTCTCAACTCTCTTTACTTGAACCTCGGTGACTTTGATGGTTCGTCCGTCGTCCAGCGTGACGACGGCGGGGTTGTCTGGCGACACCATGTTATCCGCTTCTCGTTGGGTGCCGCTATATGAGGAGCCTCCGCTCTTTACCTCCAGACCCACCCAGGTACCATCCTCACGTTGAACAAGTCGGTCATAGTAGCGTCCCTGCGGAGCCCCTTCAATACGCGCAAGCCGCTTGTACTCGATGACTTCGTTCACCGAGACTCCATCAGCGTCGAGGTCGTCAAGGTATTCTTCCAGTCCTTTCGCTTCGCTGTCGTCGTACATGTGCGCTCCGCCATTGTCTTTGGCGTAGCGGCCTTTGATGTCGCGACCGTCGCCACGGTCGGCGTACTCGTTTACCGGCTCGCTCTTCGTCTTTGCGGTGGCGGCGGTGGTGGCGGCTTCGGCGGCCTCGTCGGTGTGCTTGGTGGTGTCGGTGGTTTCGTCGAGTCTTCTTCCCCAGCGGCCTTCGTTGGGGTTGGGGCGTGAGGGCCTGGGGTTCTTGGGGGTGTGGACGGTGGGGCTGGCCTTGCCGGCCTGGCGGGCCTGGGCCATGGTCATGCCCGGTGCGCCGGCCAGCGCGTGCTGGGGGCTCAGGGAGGATGCGAGGTCCTCGAGGGCCTCCACCTTCTTGGTGACGGCCTCGCTGGCCTTGGCGGGGATGCGGGCGAAGGCCGCGGCGACGTCGTCGAGCAGGGTGGTGGCCTTGTCCAGCAGGTTCTTGAGGTTCTTGGCTGACAGGACGGTGCTGGCGATGTCCTTGGACAGGCGGGTGACCCATGAGGCCACGTCGGAGATGACCGACTGGACCACCCAGGGGGCCGCCAGACCCGCGGTGATCACCGTGATGGTCGCCTTCGGCAGCAGCTTGCCGATCACGTCGGAGATCGCGTCGCGGACCAGGTCGTGCACCATGCGCACGATCACCGAGGCCACCGTCAGCCCACCCGAGATCGCACCAGCCACACCACCAGTCATCCGCAGGTGCGATGCGGAGCCAGCCTGCAGGGACTTGAACGTCGCCACCGCCACGGACTCCTGCCCGGCCAGACGCCCCGTGCACACCGTCTCCAGGTCATCGGCGCAGGAGTTCAGCTTGGTGGCGATGTTTGTCCACGTCGAGGCGGCCGCAGCCACCGCGTCACTGTCACCGGTGAGCTCGTTGAGCCACTTGTTCAGGCTCCCCAGGTGCTCAATGACCCATGCTACCCCGGCGGACATCGCCTCACCCAGAGGATCCATCGCAGCCGACACGGCGTCAGCGGTGGTGGCCGCCACCGCCAGGCCACCGGCGACCCAGCTCTTGGACTCAAACGCCTCCTTAAGATCGAAGCCATCCTCCAGCAGACGCGAGCCGGTCCAGATGTTCTCCGAGTCCTTTACCTCGGTGACAAGATCGTTACCCATCACCGATCACGCCCCCACCCGGTACGCACCGGAAGCAGCGTCAGCGTCGGCGCCCTCCAGGGCGGTGGCCGTGCCCCGCAGACCAGTGGCGCTGTTACGCAGCCCCTTCTCAGCCGAGACCATCATTGCGTCGGCCGCGGTCTTCACCAGCGTGTAGGCCGGCAGGAACAACGGCGAGCACATGAGACCAAAGGCGTTGTCCCCCAGCGCCGCACCCGAGGCGTCCCGGGCCTGAGCCACACCAGCAGCCACCGCATCCGTATCCCCAGCACCCGAACGCAACGTCCCACCATCAACCCGAATATCAGTCATGACAGATCTCTTCCTACTTTTTTGACGTCAGTTCATTGACAACAGTCAGCACCGCACCAGCCCGCCCAGATCCTCCTGAGCAGGCGGTATCGGTCACCTGGAGCTACCTACCTGGGAACACCAGACCAGGAGGCGTCTCACGCCTCTTGTTCCGCTCGGCCCGCTCGGCTCGTCGGGTCACTCCCACCTTCGGGCCGGCCATCTGCTCATAGGCCTCCAGCATCGTCCGGCCAAGTCCGGTGTCCACTCCAATGTGCCGGTCCACGATCGCCCGGATCCTGCTGGCGGCCTCACGCCGGCCAGTGTCAATGGCCTCCATGACCGCCTCGGAGAGCTGGCCAGGGTTCAGCACCTGGCTCGCCGCCGTGAAGCGCACATCCCGCACACGCCCAGCGGCGTCGACCACCACTGTGACCTCGCCGCCCTTGGACGTGCCCTCAACCTCCAGTGAGTCGGCCTGCTCGCGTACGCGCTCAGTGCCCTCGTTATTTCGCTGCGCCTGAGCCACCTGCTCAGCAATCTGGGACAGACGCTCCTCAACCAACCGATCAGACATGAAACCCACCATAACCAGAACCTCGGCGCAGAAGTCGCCCCCCAACCTGTCAGGATATTAACAGGGGGATAACGCCCCACCCGTCTCGACATCTTGGATCCGCATCTGGTAAGGGCCGGCAGGCATGGCTTCCACTCACATGGTCGGTGGCGTCCAGGCGAGCTGGAGAGTACGTACACCGTCGCGGCTGATGAGCCGTGCCCGCCCGGCCGGACCGGGCTGCGGCTTCTGCCGCCCCAGCAGCGGCCCCTCATCAGGGTTGCCGGGGAGCATGATGCCCGGCGTGGACAGATCGCCGAGTGTCTGCATGATCGGCTCGTACATGGCGCGCATCGTTCCGCCGATGCGGCGCGTGAGCACCAGGTGGAGACCGATGTCCTGAGCCTGCGCCAGCAGGGGCTGCAGAGGTGCGAGCGGGTTGGACGTATTCGTCGCCACCAGGTCGTAGTCGTCCACGAGGAGATAGATCTCCGGCCCCCTCCACCAGGAGCGGTTGCGCAGCTGCTCAGCCGTGACATCGGGGCCGGGCAGACGCCCTTGAAGGTAACCCGTGAGGTCGTTGATCTCGGAGACGGCCGTATCGCGGACCGACAGGTACGCGAGCAGAAACTCCTCGGGAATCTCTCCCAGCAGGTTACGGCGCAGGTCGATGGCGAGAATACGCACCTGGTCCGGCGTCTTGCCGCGAACCAGCTCGCGGGCCAGCGCCCGCAGGAAGGTGGTCTTCCCCTTCTTGGCATCGCCCAGCACGATGAGGCTGGGGTCCTGCTGCATGGCCAGCGTGACCGGTTCCAGACGCGCCTCGTCGATACCGATGACAGGTCCGGCGTCGGCGGGAACCATGGCCTGAAGCTCGGTCAGGTCGATCTGGGTCGGCAGCAGCCGCAGCTTAGGACCAGGCGCGCCCTGCCAGGCGTTGGCGAGCTGCTGGCAGGCATGGTGGATCCCCTGTGCCAGGGTGGAGTCGTCGTGGTCTCCGTCGATGCGTGGCTGCGCCAAAAGCATGTGGCGAGCCTGTCGATCCAGTCCGCGCCCCGGCCTGCCCTCGGGCACCTGACGGGCGATCTTCCGGTTGATCTCCGAATCGGCCGGGTCACCCAGGCGCAGCTCGATCCGGGTTCCGATGGCATCGCGGATCGCCGCCCGCAGGTCCATCCATCGGTTGGTGGACAGAACGAAGTGCACACCAAGCGCCAGTGCGCGCGGTGCCAGGTTCTGCACCTCCATGGAGATGTCCTCGAAATCGGTCTTGAGGGTGGCCCAGCCGTCGATGATGAGGAAGACGTCCCCGTACCCGTCGTCGACGCGCCCCGCAGCCCGCTCGCGCCGATAGGTCTGAATCGAGTCGATCCGGTTCGCCCTGAAGTACCGTTCGCGATCGTCGAGCAGCGAAGCGATCTCCGCCATGGTCCGAGCCACGATGTCGGGCTCGTCGCGCGTGGCCATCCCGGAGAGGTGGGGCAGGTCCAGCATTGTCGAGAAGGTCCCGCCGCCCAGGTCGATGACGTAGAACTGCACCTCGGCGGGCGTACGAGTCAGGGCCAGCGCCATGACCAGTGAGCGCAACGCCGTCGACTTTCCGGACAGGGGGCCGCCGACGACGGCGACGTGACCGCCGGCGCCCGACAGGTCCACGGTGAGCGTCTCTCGGCGCTGCTCCAGAGGCACGTCAGTGACGCCCAACGGCACCACGAGATCGCCTCGCGCCCGCCACGACGGCGAGGTCAGGCCCAGGTTGCGGTCGACCACCAGATCGGGGACAAGCGAGTCGAAGGTCTCGCTGATCTCCAGCGGCGGCAACCAGATCTGGTGAGCTGGGACTCCGTGGCCGGTCATCCGGTCCACTGCGATGTCCATGGTGGTGCTGTCGCTATAGGCCGCGTCCTGCGGGAAGGCCTCGGGCTCCGGCGCAGCGGGCTCCTCGGCCTCAATGACCATCTCCTCAGGAGCGATCTCCACCTCGACGTCCTGGGCGGTGAATGGAAGAACCTCGACGGCGCCTCGAGCCACGCCGGCCGTCTTGGCGGCTCCCGGTAGCTGCAACGCCCGCGAGGCGCGTCGAGCCGGGGGCTTGCCGGCGACGTAGGAGGCGCGGAAACGGGTCATCGTCTCGGTGTCGCTCTTGAGGTAGCCGCTCCCCGGCAGGGGAGGCAGGTGGTAGGCGTCGGGGGAGCCCAGAACCGTGCGGGACTCGCTGGCGGAGAAGGTGCGCAGACCGATTCGGTAGGACAGGTGCGAGTCGAGGCCGCGCAGGCGGCCCTCCTCCAGTCGCTGAGAGGACAGGAGCAGATGCATCTGCAGCGATCGTCCCAGTCGTCCGATGGCCACGAAGGTGTCTATGAAGTCCGGCTTGGCGGACAGGAGCTCGGAGAACTCATCCAGGATGATGAACAGCGCCGGAAGCGGGTCACCGTTGTGCTTGCCCTTGACCCGATCCTGCTCGTAGTCCATGACGTTGGCGTAGTTCCCGGCGTCATGGAGCATCTGCTGACGACGGTTCATCTCACCGCGCAGCGCCTCGGCCATACGGTCGACGAGCCCCAGCTCGCTCTCAAGGTTGGAGATCATCGCCGAGACGTGCGGGAGGTCGGACATTCCGGCGAAGGTCGCACCGCCCTTGAAGTCGACCAGGACGAAGTTGAGCTGATCGGGCCCGTGAGTGAGCGCCAGAGCCAGCACGAGCGTGCGCAGCACCTCCGACTTACCCGAACCGGTGGCTCCCACGAGCAGACCGTGAGGTCCCATGCCGTTCTCTGCCGACTCCTTGATGTCGAGGACCACTGGCTCGCCCTCGGGAGTCACGGCGAAGGGCACGCTGAGACGCTCGGCGCCGGTGCGCTTGACCCACTGGGTGTCTGGGTTGAAGTCCCTCACGTCTCCCAGGCGCAGGAGCCGTAGCAGGTCCTCGGCGCGCTCGGGATCGGACGTTCCCACTGGCGCCGAGGAGGCGACGTCCTCCCCTGCCGCCTGGTAACGCGCCACCAGGCGACGGGCGACGGCCTCGGCGCCATTGATACTGAGGGCATCTGCCAGCGCCGGACTGGGATCCTGTCCTGCGAGCTCGATGTTCATGGGGACCGCTGTCTCGTCGAGAGAGCCACTCAACGCGGAACCCGGTTGACCGCCGGAGGGACGCAGGACCAGGCGCAGGCGGTTCGGCAGCACCAGGGGCTGTTCGGCGCGCTCGGAGATGCTAATGACGGTCACGCCCTGAAGCCCACGGTCGGCCGTCATCGGGGAGCTGGGAGGGAGCGTGCCGCCGTCGACCAGGACGATGACATGAGGCAGAGGTGACTCTCCTGCAGCGGAGGAGAAGGTGCCCCGCGCACTGAGGTCCTCGGGGAGCTTGTCCGTGAGCTCGTCCAGCGAGTGCGCCATGAGCCGTGACGGCCCGACGGCGTCTGTCACGGAGTCGGACCAGGCGTGGGGCGCCCACTTCACCCAGTCCCACTCGGGCTCCGCCTCCTGAGAGGTGAGAACGACCAACTGCACCAGACTGGGGGAGGTCAGCGCCAGGATGTGCGCGAGCATCGCCCGGACCTGGGCGCGAGCCTCGCTCAACGGGCCAACCACCTCAATGTGAGAGAAGGCGCTCAAGTCGATGCCGAAGGGAAGGGCATCAACCTCGGTGTGGGTGGACACGAAACGGTGCATTGCTGACAGGCACACCGGGTCAGGAGTGTTGAGAGGGCCGACCTCCTCGGCCTCAATGGTTGCCGCCAGCGGCTGCGAGGAGCGGCCCACGCGGATGAGCAGATGGTCCTGCCCCTGGCGCCGTTCCCACACCCTGGCCCCGTGCTGAACCAGGTACGGCAGCGCCTCGGGCTCGGGCAGATGACTGACAGCGGTGCGACGCTGGACCTTGGCCGCCTCCCGGACCTCGGAACGCACCTCGGAGATGTAACCGAGGTACTCGCGGCGCTGGTTCGTGACGTTGTTACGGTGCTGATGGATCTGGCGGTACACGTTGAGCACGACCATCGAGAGCATGGCCACAACCATCCCGCCGCTCATGAACAGCATGCGCGTGTTGTTGTTATTAGAGATGGCCATGAATACCATGACGCCCATCGAGCCCGTCAGCGGCAGCACCATCGTCAGCGAGCTGCTGGCATCCTGCGGTGTGATGGCGTTCGGTGGGGCCTTGAGCTCGATCGTCTCGGTCGACGCCTCGGAAGTGTCGATTGTCACGTTCTGCTCCTCGGTGTTCATGGGGCGGGGAGGGTGTGCTGTCCCTGGGCTGGAAGGGCAGGCGTCGTGAGAAGTAGCCGACCGAAGTGAAGCCCACCCAACTGGGTGCTGACGTCATAGTATCGATAGAGTCACGATTGTCTGCACCTCGGCGGACCCTCTCCCCAACCCCCGGAGTTCTGATCCTCGGATGAATGCGACCAGCATCCGTGTCACCCTCGTCCATGAGGGCGAACGGCTCGATGTGGCGGCACGCGCAGGTGTGTCGGTTGGTGAGCTCATACCTCCGCCGAAGGCTCACCAACCCAGTGGGTTCCTCATCACAACGGCCGATGGAGCCGCGGTGGACGCCGAGGCGGCCGTGGGAACCGACGTTCTCGAGGGTGCTGTGCTTGTCACGACGCCGGCTCGAGCCGGTCTGCGGAGCCATGGCACGACGGACTCCGACCTCGAGAACGTTCTGCGCTCATCGGTCGGGGAGACGGCGGTCATCCTGGTAGCGGTTCTCTGTTTTTTCCTGGGAGGGCTGCCGCCATTGATCGGGCACGGCCGGCTGCTCCCGACCGCGTTGCAGATTGCGGGAGCCTGCCTTTTGATGGTTCTTCTGGTCGCTGCGGCTTTCAGACCCTCCGGGCGGAGACCTGCAGTGCGCGAGGCGTTGGGGGCGCTGACTGTCCCTCTGGCAGGGGGAGCCGCGGGTGCCCTGCTTGCGCCCGTCTCCAGTCCGGACTCCCGGTTGCTGGTCGCGTTGCTCACGATGTGGGGAACGGGAGTTGCTGCTCTGGTGCTGTGGATCGTTCGCAAAGGCGTCGGTGAAGCGGTTTCTGCGGGTGCCTGGCTCTTCTTGGCCTCTGTCGGAACGATGGTTCCGGCTGCGGGGATCTCGCGTGTTCCCGTGCTGGTAGTGCTCGTGGCCGTGGGGGCCATCGGCGGGCTGTTGATCCCAGGCTTTGCTGTACGGGTCCCCAACCAGCAGCTGCTGGATATGACGCAGTTGCGAGTCATGGGACGTTCTGTACGTCAGCCTGAGGCGCCTGTCTCTCAGGATGTGTCTCCTCGCTTGGTATCGCAGTCCGTGGATCAGACGGCGGTGTCCTCAGTTGCTCTGGAGATCGCCTTCGGGAGCCTGGTGCTGCTCGGCCTGCCGACGACGATCCAGGCGGCGATGGCCGGCGGCGTGACGGGATGGGGGGCTCGGGTTGAGCTCGTGTGCGTCATGGTGCTTCTCCTTCTACGTCCTCGCACTGCGCACTCCCGGGTGCTGCGCCTGATGCCGCGGCTGGTTGTTGCCATGGCAGTGGTCCTGGTGCTGGTCCTGTTCTGGGTCGACGGCGGCAAAGGAGTCATGACGCGAACGTGGAGCGAGGTAGTCGCTTTCATAGTTTTCCTCACAACAGCGGGCACTTTCGCTGTAGGGATGTTCCTCAGTACCGTTCGGTCGGCATGGTGGGGTCGGCTTGGTGACATCTTCCAGGCCCTCGCCGCCCTGGGGACTCTCCCAGCGGCCGTGATCGCAGCAGGACTGATCGACGTTATGAGGCAACTATGAGAATCACGCCAACACCCGTCGCGTCCGCGCCCAAGCGCGTGCTGGCTCGCCGCGACTGGCGCCCTCTCACCACCGGGGAGGCGGTGGTCGCCGTTGTCGTCGATTTCCTCCTGCTTGTCGTCGTCGTTCTCGTGCCTCTGCTGGCGCTCAACGTCAGGGCGCTGCCCTGGATCCTGCTCACTCAGGTGATCGCGGTGCAGAGCCTGGTTCTGGCGCGTTTCGGGAGAACGGCGGGACTGGCAACGGTGTTGGCCACGGTGGTGGTCCCGCAGCAGGGGGTCGCTCCGGGGATCGGACGAGCACTGGCGCGAGTTCTTCTCCCGATCCTTCTCCCGTTTCAGATTGGTCGCCGAACGTCGGCGGGTCAGCAGGACGAGGATCGGGAACGCCTCCTGGATCGTCTGACCGGGACCATGACTGTGACGCGTCGGCCCACGCCGAAGCAGGAGCGCCGACGCTCAGCGGTGCAGACTCGTTCAGAGCCGCGTCGCGTCAGGCGAGGCTCGAAGGACGGTGCGCCGTCGCCCGTGGTTCCTGAGGCCGCGACCAGACGGCGCATGAGAGACGGAGGGCGACGACCCTCCGCTGGATCAGTGGCCGCAGGCCCTCCCATGCTTCAGCCTCAGGCTCCAGCGGTGCGGGAACGTCCCTATCTAGCCGGCCCGGCTGCCGTCTCCGACTCAGGTGCTGGCCGGTCGCGGTTTGCGCCGCCTGTCTCTTCTCCTGCGGCGCCTGTCTCTTCTCCTGCGCCGCCGCCCGCAGCCCCCTCTCCGGCGGTGCCGATCCCGCCACCGGACTCGCCGCCCCCATCCTCTGTCCCCGCGGAGTCCGGTCCACCTCCGGCTACTCCGTCAGTGTTCGCAGCGCCTCCTGGGCCTCCTCCGACGTCGTCGATGCCTACCCGGCGTGTTTCCGCCACTCGGTCGGTCTCGTCCAACGCTCCGATCCCTCCGTCGGCTCCGGTTGAGGCGAGCGCCCCTCTGCCGCCGTCACTCCCACCACGGATTCATCCGGGGCGACGGAAGGTGGTGCCCCCCGTGCCCCCCGTCTCCCCCTCGGATGCGCCGGCATCACCTTCAGTCAGTGGAGCTCATTCCACCAGCCGAGGAGGGGCTCCGAGCGGCGCCTCGCCCGTCTCCGGAGGGGTGGCCGGTTCAGCGCAGGACCAGTCTCCGGTGGTGCCGCCCCTGGCTGCTGCTTCACCGGTGACACCTCCGGGCCCTGGAAGACTGGATTCCTCTATCCCCTCTGGACCGATCTCGGTGCAGCCCGTTGCTCGCCGACCGGGGAGATCCGATGCTCAACGACGTCGTCCCAAGGTGTCCTGATGGCAAAGTCTTGACGTCGAGGGGCGTGTGAAGGCGCCCTGAAGCCGAGTTCTTTTCATACAGCACGCGAAGGTGCCCTGAGCCTCGAAGAAGGCTCAGGGCACCGAAGTCTGTCGGGGTGTGGAGAGATCAGGCGAAGGTGCCTGCTGCCTGGTGATCGGTCGTGTTGTAGTTCTCGGACGAGGTGTTCACGTGGGTGCCGAGCTGCTGGATCAGCTGCTGCCGGTCACACATCGCTGCGTTGCATTCGCTCATGGTTGCGGTGTACTGCAACTGTGCCTCACCGGACCAGCCGCTCTGGGTGGGACGCAACTCGGCATCCATAGCATCCAGGTCGGCCTGGGACTGGGCTGAGCCCTGGGCCATCGCAGCGGCAAGCGTGTCCAGTGATCCGTAGTTAACAAGCATGTCCGACATAATTATCTCCTGACAGTAAGAATTAGGTGTGGGTGCGAGGGGGTCAGGCAGGGAGGTTGTGGTAGCCGCCGGCGTTGGCGCCAACGCGCTGGGCACCGGCTGCGGACTCCGCTTCAGTGCTCTGGTACGCCTGGTCGGTTGACTTCAGAGCGTCGGAGAGCTTGGCCAGCGCCTGGTCGATCCGGCGGCCGTCCTCTGCGTACTGCTGAACGACCTGAGCGACGGCGGCCGCACCTTGGCCCTGCCAGCCGGACTGGGAATCGGCGGCTGCGGCCTGAACCCGCTGACTGATCGCGTTCTGCTCGGCGCGGTGCGTGTCCACGGTCTGGCTCGCCTTGGCAAGTACGCCACTCTCTGACTTTAGATTCTCGGCCATGAGGCTCCTCTTTCTCAGGACTGCTTGTGACAGCCGCTGCGGGTGAGCAGCGTTGACGGGGAACGGCCCTGTGACAAGGGCCTCGAATTGTTCAGATGCTGCTCTCTGGCTCGCCCAGACTAGCGTATGGCAACCGATCGCGGCATTAATTCACGTAATGTGATCGAGATCGGTGTGGGCAGTCTCGCCGCAGGAGTCTGCCCTGTTCCCCTAGGCTTGACACCCGATTCGTGATCTACGATGGAGTGTCTCTCGGCTGCGTCCGCAGTTGGTGTTGACCCGTCCTCGTCCCGCTCTCCAGGAGAATCGCCTTGCCTCCTCCCGCCTCGCGTGTCCGGCGCGGCTCCTCCCTCATGCCCGTTACCGTCGTCTACGAGCGCATCCCGACAGATGTCTCGTTGCCGGTCGACCTGCCGCTGGTTGAGGTGGTTCCGGCGCTGGCAGAGAGGCTTGAGGGGTTGTGGGAGGATGCCTCGACCTACGGCCTGTGTCTGACCACGCAGTCGGGCGCTGTTCTGGATGACTCCCTGTCGCTGGCGGATCAGCGAGTTGACGCGGGTGATGTTCTGACGCTCGACCTGCGCAGCACGGAGGCGGAGCACCGCTATGACGATCTCACTGAAGCGGTTGCGGCCGCCGTCGAACGACAGCAGGTCGCGTGGGAACCCAAGGACACGATGTCCTTGTCGGTCGGGGCGACATGCCTGCTCTTTGCTGCTGGAGGCGCACTTCTCCTGCGCCAGGGGTCAGGAGGGTGGGTAACACCGGCCTGTGCGGCGGTTGCCGCAGTGCTGCTGATCCTGGCATCACTGGCCATCAAGCAGATGAAGGGAAAAGGTGCCTGGGCGCTGGTCATGACGGCGGCGGCATTGGCCGGCGTGGCGCTTCATACTGGGATGCCGGGGCCGCCTACTGGAATGAGGATGGCTGCGGCGGGTGCTGCTGGCGTCACAGTGCTGAGCGCTTGCATCCCGATGCTGGACCGCGATCGTCCACTGGTTGCTGGCCCGGTGCTCGTGGGCGTCGCCATGATGGTGACTGGACTGGGAACTCAGGCGCTTGGCTATCAGCTGGCGCCGGTCCTGGCACTGGTGAGCGCGACCGCTGCAGGCGCCTCGCTGATGACCCCGTGGCTCGCGCTCGCCTCAGTTCCTGTGACCATCAGCTTGCCCGACCAGCCCGAGGGGTATCACCGTGCCGAGGACGAGGGGCCGATCAAGGCGGCGCTGACATCTCGCATCCTGAACATGCACGGACTAGTGCTGTCCGTGCGCATCGCCTGCTCAGTGATCGTGCTGGCCTCGGTCCCCTCTCTGGCCTCGGTCGGTTACGACGGTGTCGCTCTGGTCGCCGCAATCGCGGTCGCTGCGATGCTGAGCACGCGAGCGGTCCGGTCGCGCGCGGATGTGACAGCCGGAGTCGTGGGAGGCATGCTCATTCTGGCGACGCTCGTGCTCGTGATCGTTCTCAGTCGAGCCAACTTCATCATGCCGATGGCGGTGCTGGTCGGGGTCGTAGGCGTTGTGGTCCTCATTCTGAACGTCCTTGGGCCGAGCTACCGCCCGAGACTGGCGCGCGTCACTGACGTCATCGAGATCCTGGTCCTTCTCTTCATCGCGCCCCTGGCAGCCCTTGTTATTGGGGTACTGTGATGGCTTCCAATAAGGACATCCTCAATGCGCAGCGATTCAACCGGCAGCGCCTCGTCATGGCCTTCAGTGCGGGAACGCCTGAGGGGAGAGAGCTGGAGCCGCGCAATATGCTCCGGCCGGTGCTGGGCGGGATCGCGGTGGCACTCGTCATCCTGCTGGTTTCATTGGCCATGGGCCGGTTCACCTCTCCTCTGCCCAATGGCTGGCAGAACAACACGCTTGTGGTGGTCAAGGGCGAGGGGACGCGCTATGTCACCATCCGCGGACGTCTGCGTCCGATCACGAATATCGCCAGTGCCCGGCTCCTGTCAGACCCCGGATCCTTCAAGCAGACCACGACCGGTGCGGACGCTCTTGACGGGATCGAGAGGGGCTCGCAGGTGGGGCTCGCCGACGCTCCTGAGTCGCTTCCCGCCGCCAAGTCACTGGTCTCTCGGGGATGGGCCGCGTGCTCCTCCACCTCAGGGGCGACGTCGACCTTCGTCGGTTCCTCGCCCTCAGGCATGGGCGCAGTAGGACATGCGCTGGTCTCGGTGGATGGGAGTTACTACCTCATCGCCAATGGCAGTCGCCATCCGATTCCCTCTGAGAATCGTGACGCCATTCTTCTCGCCCTGGGACTGGACTCCGCCCCTGTCCTGAAGGTGGATGCCACCTGGATCAACCTCTTCTCCCAGGGCAGTACGATCAAGCCCTTCTCGTTGTCGGACGCTGGTGCCCGAGTGAGCACCTTGTCCTCCTCGATCACCAATCCCACCGCCGGCTCACTGCTGGTGGTCTCTGACGGATCGGGGGCTCAGCGCCACTACCTGGTACGGGCTGACGGCCGAGTGGCTCGTCTCAACGAGGTCGAGCTCGCGATGTACCAGCTCGGTTCCCCCGGCGTCAGTGAGCAGCAGGTCAACGCCTCGGACCTGAGCCAGACCAGCACGACGTCGTCGTCGGCACCCTCGGACTGGCCCGACACGCTGGGCAAGGGCGTCTCGGAGAATCAGAGCGCCTGTGCTGTCCTCCAGGTCAATGCCTCGGGTAAGGCGACCTCAACGATCAGCGCGAGCAATCAGATTGAGAAGGGAGGAGTGACGGTCAAGGGAGGAAGGGGAGCCCTGGTGCGGGCAACCTCGGGAGGTTCCGCCGGCCAGATCTTCCTTCTCACGGATGCAGGCCGCGTCTGGGCTCTGGGAGGCACCAGCGCAGACACGGTCAAGCAGCTTGGCTACTCCATGAGCAATGTCTCCGACATTCCCTCCCCGTGGATCTCCTTGTTCCCGTCGGGGCCGGAGCTGTCGAAAGCTGCCGTCTGGAAGGACGTGTCGGACAAGTGAAGCGCTCCCCTCGTCTCCTCGCAGTCTGTGCTCTCGCAATGGTCGCGCTGGTCACGTTCCCCATCATGGGGATGGCATCGTTCGCGAGTTCTGGTGCGGCCAGAGGAGTCGGTGCCGCAGCCGGCGGAACCATCCTGCCTCGTTTTCCGATGCCAGGTTACTCATCGTCACCGTCACCGACGCCGGAGCCCGCTCCAGCTCCCGCTCCTTCCGAAACCGCGGCGCCGGAGACTCCATCGCCGACGCCGTCGCCAACACCGTCGCCAACACCGGAGCCGGAGCCGGAGCCGACGGCTGCCACCCAGCCCGTCCAGACCGGTCCTCCACCGATCAATGCTGATGTCGCTGACTGCCAGCATGGTCAGGGGTCACTGCTGAAGAGCGCCCCACCGGCGTTCAAGCAGATCGGTGTGGAGCACGCCTGGAGCGTGACAGAGGGGCAGGGCGTTGTGGTGGCAGTTGTCGACTCCGGCGTGGATGCGACCAACCCCCACCTTCAGGGAGCGATGGCTCCGGGAATCGATCTCCTTGGCCAGGGAGACGGACAGAGTGACGAGGACGGCCACGGAACGGCCGTGGCCGGGATGATCGCTGCCCGCCAGGTGGAGGGCTCCGGAGTCGTGGGGATCGCCAAGAGTGCCACCATCATGCCGGTTCGTGTCTATCAGGGGGTCTCCGAGGACCAGGTGAAGAGGGGCGTCGGCCCGACGCCCGCGCGTACCGCCCAGGGCATTCAGTGGGCGGCAGACAACGGCGCTAAGGTGATCGTCGTCGGCCACATGCTCACGCAGGATGAGCCCGAGGTCCAGGCCGCAGTGAACCATGCGACCGCGGCCGGGGCCATGGTGGTGGCCGGGGCTGGGGCCAAGGAGAACACGAGTCGCCCGAGCAGCGGTGCGACGGCGTCCACCGCGCCTCCCGCGACTGACGCGAACGGGGCCGAGCTGCGTTACCCGGCCGCCTACTCGAATGTCCTCGGAGTGACGAGCCTGGATGCCAGCGGCGGCGTCTCGAAGGAGGTGCTGCAGGGCTCTCACGTTGATGTGGCGGTTCCGGCTCAGGCCGTTCCCACCACGTTCTTCGATGAGGGGGACTGTCTGGTCTCCCAGAGCCGCCCCTCGCCCTCGTTGGCGGCTGGGTACGCGGCAGGTGTGGCCGCCCTCGTAGTGGCGGCGCACTCGGGGGAGACGCCTGCGGACTGGAAGTACCGGTTGACGGTGACGGCGATCCGACCGGAGCCGGCGAAGTTCAACCCGGCCACCGGTTGGGGACTGATAGCGCCTTATGCGGCTTTGAACTTCGTTAATGACGGCACGGCGGTGGGACCGGAGAACCCGCGCGGCGCCCACCCGGTGCCGACGCCGTCGCCGAGCTCGCTGAGACCGATCGTTCCTGATCCGGCGCCCGGGCGCCGGGCACGGATAGCGGGGGCCACGGCTGCCGTGGGGATGGTGGTCCTGGCCCTGGGGCTCGTAGCCAGCAGGGTTCGGGGGCGAAAACAACCCTTGGGTTGAGTGTCGAGGGGGAGAAGGTTCTGGAGCCTCAGGCGCCGCCGCCGCTTCCGAAGAACAACCCCGTCGAGTGGGACAAGGATCGGCGGGCCCATCAGGCCCTGGTTGACAACTACAACACCAAGAGGGCGCTGTACGACTCACTGGCCAGTGAGGCCAGTGATGTTCGTACCAGAGAGACCGAGACGCGTCAGGCCTTTGCGGACGCGTGCTCCGCGGTCATTGGCAATCCGGTGTGGAAGGAGCTCAGGGGTGCTCTCTTCCCGGATTTGTCGGCGGGCGGTGATGTCGCGGCGGGTAAGGCGGCGATCTGGGCGAATTCCGTGGCACAGAGCACTGCGACTCTGGCTGAGGGTGCGGGCCTCAAGGCGACTGATGCCGTGGTTAAGCACCCCATGCGGGGCAAGCCCAACAAGTGGGTGACGTCCCATGAACCCAGGAGGGGTACGCCCAAGGGTGTGAAGCCCTACATGGTGCGAAATGATCGCCATCTCAGTAACTGGGAGGTCCCCAAGGGTAAGAGCGGCGGCTGGGGAGGCAAGACTGTCGCTGCTGTGAAGAAGGCAGCGCCGTACCTGGACAAGGTCAGCAAGGGGTTCGTGGCGGTCGACGTTGCTGTCGGCGGCTACGAGCAGTGGGAGAAGGACTCCCACAACCCCTCCCTCCCTGAGCGAGGGCAAGAAGGTTGCGCGTGCGGCAACGACTGGAGCCGCTGCGGCAGTGGGTGGAGCGGCTGGGGCGAAGGCCGGCGCAGCCATCGGAGCGACGATTGGTGTGGCCGGCGGCCCCATTGGAGTCGCTGTTGGAGGGGTCGTCGGAGGTATCGTCGGAGGGATAGCGGGTTCCTGGGCCGGAAAGACAATTGCCAACGCATTCAACAATACAGTTCTTAAATGACGATCGCTCAGGCTTTAGAATTAACTACTTCTGAGTTGGTGGCAGGCGTTACGGCTGCGGTTGTCGGTGGTGTGACGTTGGTGAACTGGTGGTTTGTCACATTCCCTGATAGCTGGCACGGCGACTTCCAACGGGATCTCTCGAAAGTTTGGTTCAACCTCGGACGTAACACAGGGTCGCTAATAACTCCTGCTAGCGGAATAATGATGCTGTCCGGTAGTTGCTTTTTGTTCTTGGCCGAAGGAGGAGTTGAAAGCGCTTGGTTGCTAACCTGCTCGGGTGTGATATTTATATCGAGTATGGTTTTCGTCGTGCTGGGTCTGTTTCCGTTTCGGTTGCCGGGGTGGATGTATCCGGAGTGGCAGTTGGCGAGGCGTCGTCGTCGGGCGGAGGAGGCTGCACGGGCTGCTGGAGTGGTTGAGCGAGTGGGCTCCGGGAGTGAGGTCTCCTTGTCAGCCGGGTCTGAAGCGCACTTCAAGAGCTGAAGGCCTCAGTCCCAAGGACTTTTTACAGAAACTACTTGGACGTGTGTGCTAGGCATAGTGGTGAATTGCCGGGGTGGGTGAGCCGCACCGAGTGACGGCCAGGGAGGCGGGACGGATGAGTGAGTCGGTGCGTGTTCAGCTGGCGCCGGGATGGCAGCCGATGGCAGCGGATGAGCTGCCTGCGGGGCTGTTGCGGGGTACTGAGGACACGGTGCGTTATATTGCGGCGGCTGTGCCTGGGACCCTGTGTTGTCTCCCCACTTCTGAGACGTTTGAGTGTCATGGCTTCTGAGGCACTCGCTTGGGCGGGAACCCGGGCGGGCTGGTGGTTCTGGAGGCGAGGGTGGTGCCGAAGGGACGAGGCGTGACTGGGTGTCGGTGTCCATGGTGCTGACATCAACCCTGCATCGGCGATGCGCACCGGGGAGAAACCGCGGCATTCCAACGATCCTCGCTGCGTGTGTTGACGGCGGGGTCGTTGATGTCAGCGCTGTGGACACCGAGCCGTGGGACTGATCGACTCTGCGGGGTCGTGGTGGCGGAGCCAGACTCGCACCTCGGGGTCGGCTGTACTTTCCCCTGCACGGGCGCCTTCCGGCTCGTGTGCAGGGGCCCGGAGGTCATGGTTCAACGCCAGCTCCGGCCCCAGCCCCCTCCCGCCCCGAGTCGACCTACTCCACAGGGGCGGAGCTGAACCGGTCAGGGGTTGTGCGTACTGTACGACCCCCGGCAAGCCCCTCAAACAGTGTCTCGGATGTCACGACATCCGAAACTCTCTGAAGTCATGAGACAACACAGTGGGGTAAGGGTACGACCTGGCGGCTTAAGGTACGACCGCGTGCGCTGGCAACTGGGCGGGCTCACTGAAGGTCTCGGCGGTGTGCTGTGAGGCCTCGGTGTCACGATTGGCGACTTTTGGGGCGTTGATCGGCTGACGTGCCCGATCCTGTACTGCTCTGACCTGGGCATACGTTCCAGAGCGCGACGGTCATCGGCCAGGGGTGCTCCTAAAAGTCGCCCACAGTGACACCGCACTCGCGGAGCGAGCGGGCGGCCTACCTTCCGACCGCGTGCGCTGGGGATGAGTACCCAAATCCCGCCCAACCCTAGGAGAACCCACTTCCGACCGCGTGCGCTGGGGATGAGGGTTAGTGGCCTTGGGCTTCTTCGGCGTCGTCGGTGAGGTAGGAGGTGATGCGGACG
>ERZ773087.635-NODE-635-length-25082-cov-7.666360_pt1 | contig 25082 bp, 24 predicted proteins | sample MGYA00511375_ERZ773087 | MGnify/ENA primary metagenome ERZ773087 (study PRJEB29015, sample SAMEA2737995) | human oral metagenome | biome: human oral; feature: human-associated habitat; material: dental | place: China | collected 2063 ...
AAAGGGGAAATACTTCCCATTCCTACAATGGAAATATGGGTTTGCATAATAGTTAAAAAAGTTTTAACATTTGATTGATAAAGAGCAAAATAAATAAATGCTATCTTTGCCCTTTATTTAATAAACAGAAATACGCATGAAAAAGATTGTACTCTCTTGTGCCGTTGTGCTTGCCCTTTCTTTGGCAAGTTGTAAGAACAACAATGCAAATGCAGAACAAGCCGCAGACCAAGCAGCTGCTGCTGTAGAACAAGTGGCTGCCAATGTGGTTGCCTCTGGTACCTACACCGCAGAACCTTCTTCCGTAATAGAGTGGGTAGGAAAGAAACCTACTGGCCAACACACAGGAACTATTAGTTTGAAAAGCGGTAGCCTTACCGTAGATAATGGTAATATCACAGGTGATTTCACCATTGATATGAACTCCATTACTGTAACCGACATTACCGAAGCCGACGGTAAGCTCGACCTTGAAGCACACCTCAAAGGTACAGGTAAGGAAGATGGGGCTGACCACTTCTTCAACGTAAAAACCTATCCTACTGGGACTTTCAAGCTTACTTCCTTCGACGGAACCAATGTAACTGGGGATCTTACTCTAAAGGGTAAAACCAAAACTATTTCTTTCCCTGCTACCCTTACCATTGCCGATGGTGAAGTAACCCTTGAGTCTAAGCCTTTTGAAATCAACCGTGTGGATTTCGGAGTGAATTACGCTTCTAAGTCTGTATTCGGTGACCTAAAGGACAAGTTCATCAATGACGAAATCGAACTTGTGGTAAAGGTAAAAGCAAAGAAATAATCACACGCTCTATTTGAGAAAACGATTATGCCAACTATGCTCCATGGGTGTTTCCCATGCATGTTGGTACTCATAAAGGTTGGTAACCAAGTTGTTAAAAACAATAGTTTGGTTATCCACCTTTTTTTGTTGGGCTAATTTCTTGAAATCTACCAAAGGTACATAGTAGATTTCACCCTCATGGCGGTAACTTACATTCATTTTGTCCAAGAGCAAAAGATTGTGTTTGCGTTCCAAGTCTTGGATAAAGTGAGCCAAATCGTCCAAAGAGCAGCCGCCTATATGCTGGTTCTCATCAGCTGCAATGACGATAAAGCGGTCATAAGGAATCTCAAAGGCACACCGAACCGACTGTCCATGCGATGCCCATGAGCTAAGGTATGCCTTGAGGTCAGCGCTGATCTGTGTGCGTTCCTCTTCGGTCAGCAAGCGATTACACGGATAGATCCATACCCGTGCCGTATCTTGTAAAGTGTTGAAATCAACTAACATAATGTATATTTTTGCAAAGGTACGAATTTAATCATTACAAGACCGTATTGCATTAATTATTTACCCCATTTAAATTTCTTTTATTTTTATTTGGATTTGCACTAAATAAAACGTACCCTTATACCGATATGCTCTTACACGACATGGGGGAAGACCTCGCCGATGGTCGTCCTGACTTCCTGGCCAATGGTCGCGAATGGCGTACCCGCCCGCTCTGGGGCATAGGTCTGCAAGACTTGGTAAGTGGGCACACACACTTTATGCACGATGGTCGTGCTAAGAATATCACCGAGGCTATTCTTTGGCATGGAGGCGAAGCGCTCCGTTCTAAAGAAATCTTTAAGAAACTCACCAAAAAGGAACGAGCCGACCTACTCGAATTCCTTAATTCTATCTAGTTTTCATAGGTCAGTAGTCAGGGGTCAGTTTCAAGCGCTGACCTCTGATTACTACCTTCTGATTGCTAAAAAAAAATTTGTTTATATGTCTGAAATGTTATATATTTGCGCAAAATTAGAAAACCTTAATTAGTCATTAATCATTGACAATTAACAATTAATAATTAACAATTGATATGGATCTTTTTTTGAGCATCTTTCCTATTGTGCTACTGATTTACCTTATGGTAAAGCGCAATGCTTTTCCTTCGTATGTGGCGCTCCCACTGATAGCAGGTTTGGTATATCTGCTACAGATGTTTTACTTCAAGAATGAGTTTGTACTACTCAATGCCAATATCGTTTCGGCGATTATTTCGGTATTCACCCCTATTTCGGTGATTTTCGGGGCGGTATTCTTCAACCGTATGATGGAAGCCTCTGGGGCTATGAATACGCTTCGCCAGTGGCTGGGCAACATCAGCCCGAATCCTGTAGCACAGCTGATGATTATCGGCTGGGCTTTTGCTTTTATGCTTGAAGGGGCTAGTGGCTTTGGTACCCCTGTGGCTATTGCAGCGCCTATCTTGGTAGGCTTAGGGTTTAAACCTATGCCAGTGGTCATGCTCGCTTTGGTGATGAACTCTGTACCTGTTTCTTTTGGAGCGGTCGGCACCCCTACTTGGTATGGTTTCAAAACCCTCTTGGATAGTGGAACAATTAACGGAGATGATGTTTCCAAAATAGGACAAATCACTGCGCTTATTCACCTTATTGCAGGTTTTGTGATTCCAGTATTGGCTTTGCGCTTTATTGTTTCTTGGAAAGAAATCAAGCAAAATGCACTCTTTATTCTTATTAGTATCCTCTCTTGTACCGTTCCTTATTTCTTAATTGCCCAGTTCAATTATGAATTTCCTTCCTTAGTCGGAGGGGCTATAGGACTCTTTATCTCGGTATTGGTAGCAGGCAAGGGCATAGGATTGTCCAAAACAGCAGAGGTACAAGAAAAGCAATCTATACCAGGCAGTACCCTTATCAAGGCTTTTACGCCTACCCTTTTGCTTATTGTGATTCTGATCATCACCCGAGTAAAGCAGCTCCCTCTCAAGGCGATGCTCAACGATGCCACTGAGTGGTTCCAGTTCTCCTTGGGTGAAATGGGAGTGTTCAAAGTCAGCCGAGGATTGATCTTCTCCGTAGAAGATATCTTCCGAACTGGGGTAAGCGATAGCTATAAGCTCCTCTATACCCCTTCGCTCATTCCTTTTATAGTTACTGTGGTACTTTCCTTCTTTATATTCCGCTTGTCTTGGGATAAGTGCAAGGACATCTACCTCAAGAGTGCCTTCCAGATGCAGAAACCTTTCCTTGCCTTGGTAGGTGCTATGATTATGGTGAAACTCATGATGATTGGCGGAGAGGATTCCATGACCCAAGTCATTGGTAAGGGATTGGCCAATGCCACACAGCAGCATTGGGTGTCTTTTGCTTCCTACTTAGGGGCTTTGGGGGCGTTCTTCTCAGGTTCCAATACCATTTCCAATGTTACCTTCGGTGCGGTACAGTATTCGGTAGCCACCGCTACAGGGCTTTCCGTACCACTGATTTTGGCCTTACAGTCAGTAGGGGGTGCTATGGGAAATATGGTGTGCATCAACAATATTATTGCAGGTTGTTCCGTCCTAGGTATTGACAATGCAGAGGGTAGTATCCTTAAGAAAACGGTTATTCCTATGCTCGTCTATGGGATTATTGCCGCCATTGTAGCGCTATTTTTATAATGAGTCAATCAGCAAATTCGCTCATTAATTTAAGTTTCGCAAGCTTTATAATTTACTGATTCTCAAAACATCCCCCTACCCCCCCCCTCAAGGGGGGAGTTAGTAAGTGATAGAGGTTCAATAAGTTATAGAAGGGAAATTTTCTAATTTGATAAACAAATTAGGCCATTTCAACGCCCTTAAAGCTCCCCCTTTGGAGGGGGGTGGGGGGGAGGTTTTTACAAACAATTGATTATCAACTGTTTATAATTGTAATAATAGCCTAAAAATGACTTGCGAAACTTAAATCATTAAAAATATAAAAATACTGTGAATACAAATATAATTCCTTTAAAAGGAAAGCTTAGTTTTACTCAGTATCAGGCAATTATTAAATTCTTAAATGATTTAGGGGTTGAAGTGGCAGATTCTGAAATAGACCAATACGATGATATTATCACTCAAGAGGATATAGAGGCTATTATGCTTTCTCGTAAGCAAATACAAATGGGATTAGGAATAAAGAATGAAGAAGCTCTAAACAGGAATCTATTGAAATCTAATGAATCAATTAGCAAATTAGCTCATTAGTTAAATAACTAAAAACTAAAAACTAAAAACTAAAAACTTTTTCGTATTTTTGCGCCCTAAAAAAAATTATATGACAGCTATTAGAAACATAGCCATTATTGCGCATGTTGACCACGGAAAAACAACCTTAGTAGATAAAATCTTACACCACTGCGCGCTCTTTCGCGATAACCAAGAAACGGGCGAGTTGATTCTGGATAACAATGATTTGGAACGCGAACGCGGGATCACTATCCTCTCTAAGAATGTATCGGTCAATTATAAGGGCACAAAAATCAATATCATAGATACCCCAGGCCACGCCGACTTTGGTGGGGAGGTGGAGCGTGTGCTCAATATGGCCGACGGGGTACTCTTGCTTGTAGATGCCTTCGAGGGGCCTATGCCACAGACACGCTTCGTGTTGCAGAAGGCTATTGAGATGAAACTCAAACCTATTGTGGTAATCAACAAGGTGGATAAGGAAAACTGTACCCCAGAGGAGGTGCATGAGGCCGTATTTGACCTTATGTTCGAGCTCGGTGCAGAAGATTGGCAGCTGGACTTCCCTACTGTATATGGTTCGGCCAAGCAGAACTGGATGTCCGAAGATTGGCGCAAGCCTACCACTACCATAGAACCACTTTTGGATATGGTAGTCAAGTATATCCCTGCTCCTGAGGTTACCCAAGGTAGCCTCCAGATGCTCATTACTTCCCTTGACTACTCTACCTTTACAGGGCGTATTGCCATAGGACGCTTGCACCGAGGTACTCTTGAGGCAGGTATGAATATCTCCTTGGTAAAGCGCGATGGTAGCATCATAAAATCCAAAATACGCGAACTCCATACCTTTGACGGCCTAGGGCGTAAGAAAGTAGAGAGCGTACAGGCAGGTGACATCTGTGCCATTGCTGGCTTGGAAGGTTTTGATATTGGCGATACCATTGCTGACTTTGAAAACCCTGAAGCACTGCCTACTATAGCTATTGATGAGCCTACCATGAGCATGCTCTTTACCATCAATGACTCACCTTTCTTCGGTAAAGATGGAAAATTCGTTACTTCCCGACATATCAAGGAGCGTCTCGAACGCGAATTGGAAAAAAACCTTGCCCTACGGGTGGAGGCTACCGATAGTGCGGATAAGTTTATCGTCTATGGTCGTGGGGTGCTACACCTTTCAGTACTTATCGAGACCATGCGTCGCGAGGGCTACGAACTACAAATAGGTCAGCCCCAAGTTATTATCAAAGAAATAAATGGTGTGAAGTGCGAACCTGTAGAGGAACTCACCATAGACCTACCAGAGAATGTCAGTGGAAAGGCGGTGGATTTTGTGACCCTCCGCAAGGGTGAAATGCTCAGCATGGAGCCTAAGGGAGAGCGTATGGTTATCAAGTTTCTTATTCCTTCCCGTGGTATCATAGGTCTTAGAAATCAATTGCTTACTGCCACAGCAGGAGAAGCTATTATCCATCACCGATTCTTGGAGTTTCAGCCTTTCAAAGGAGAAATACCAGGACGTATCAACGGTTCGCTTATCTCTATGGAACAAGGAACAGCCATTCCCTATTCCTTGGATAAGCTACAGGACAGAGGGCGCTTCTTTATCTTCCCTGGGGAAGATATCTATACAGGACAGGTAATCGGTGAGAACTCCCGTAGTGGGGATATGGTGGTCAATGTAACCAAGACCAAAAAGCTCACCAATGTACGTGCTGCTGGCTCCGATGAGAAAGTGAAACTCGCTCCGCCTATTAAGTTTTCCCTAGAAGAAGCCCTCGAATATATCCAAAAAGACGAATATGTAGAGGTAACTCCTAAGAATATGCGCCTTAGGAAGATTTATTTGGACGAGAACGAGCGCAAACGCCACGAGAAAGAGTTTAAATAGTGACTAATGACTAATGACTACTGACAAGTGACTAACTACTGACCGCATAGATAACTCAAAATTCAGAACTCACAGCTCAAAACTACAATGAAAACAACAGCACAGCGTTGGTATATAAAATTCCTACAATGGAAGACACAGTACCTCACACATAGGCAGTTTATACTACTGCTTTGTGCGTTGGTAGGGGTTGCTACGGGCTTTGCTGCACTGGCGATGCGCTCCTTGACGCACTTTATTGAGGAAGTGCTGGTGGGCAATATTATCCGCTATATTAACTATGGCTTCTATGTGGTTTTCCCAGCGGTGGGTTTTCTCTTGGTCTATTTGGTAAAGAAATATGTAATCCGCAAGGACGTCAGTCATGGGATTCCCTCTATTCTCTATGCAGTAGCCAAGCAAAAGGGGATTATGAAGCGTTTCCAAGCCTATGGGAGCTTGCTTACCGCCCCTATTACCATTGGCTTTGGGGGGTCGGTAGGGCTTGAAGGGCCTATGGTGGTTACAGGAGCAGGCATCAGCTCGCAGATAGCCCGCTTGTTCCATATCAACCAGTCCGACCGAATGCTCCTTTTGGCCTGTGCTTGTGCGGCGGCTTTGGCAGCGATCTTCAAGGTACCTTTGGCGGGTATTCTTTTCGCTATAGAGGTTTTTGGCTTAGACCTGACACTCTGGTCGCTGTTGCCGCTTTTTGTAGCCTCTCTTTCCGGGGTGCTGATCTCTTATCTGTTCTTTGGCAATGCAGCACTACTGCCCATTCAGGTCAGTGGTAGCTTCCTGATGCGCAACATTCCTTTCTACCTGCTTTTGGGGGTAGTAGGCGGCTTCATGTCGGCTTACTTTACCTTTGTCTATGAGTGGGTGAATCGTTTCTTTGCGCGCTTCTCCTCGCCCTATGTACGCTTACTTATAGGAGGGGCGGTGTTGGGCTTGTTGGTTTTTCTTATGCCACCACTCTATGGGGAAGGGCATGAGGTGATTAACCACCTCAAGGAAGGCCACCCAGAACTCTCCTTAGGAGACAATATCTTTGGTTGGGACTTGCATAATCCTTGGGTTATTATCCTGCTTTTAGCTGGCTTGGCTTTCTCCAAGGTAGTGGCCACCTCGGTAACCTTTGGAGCAGGGGGAGTAGGAGGTATCTTCTCTCCTATGCTCTTTATGGGTGGGGTGATGGGCAATTGTTTTGCTCGTATTATCAACCAAATAGAGTGGTTGCCACATAAGCTACCCTTGGCCAACTTTACCCTTATCGGAATGACAGCCCTGATGACTGGGGTACTTCATGCACCACTGACGGCTATTTTCCTTATAGCAGAGGTAACAGGCGGTTATGCTCTTTTTGTCCCAGCAATGGTCACAGCTGTGATTTCCTTTTCTATAGCTAAGTATTTCAACAAATATTCTATCTATACCATGGAGTTGGGTCGCAAGGGAGAGCTTGTTAATCAGGATAAAGACCAAGCCATTCTCACCCTTATGGATATGGGGCAGGTGATAGAGACCAATTTTGTCCCTGTCTATACCGATATGAATCTCAAGGGCGTGGTCTATGAGGCTGTCAGAGAGTCTTCTCGCAATATCTTTCCTGTCTTGGACAGAGAGAAAGGCAGCTTAGAGGGGGTAATTCTCTTGGACGATATTCGCCACCTGATATTTGAAAAAGAACTCTATGAGAAAGTCTCCGTCTTGGAGATGATGCAACCGCCTCCAGCCCTAATACACATGGGAGTGGATAACATGAACCAAGTTATGGATAAGTTCCAAAGTACAGGCGCTTGGAACCTGCCTGTGATCAAGGAAGGGAAATACATTGGTTTTATCTCCAAATCCAAACTCCTAACGGTATATAGGAGAAAACTGATTTACTTTAGTAACAATAGGTAGTGATTAATGATTAATGCCAGCAATGATTAATGCCAGTAATCATTAACCATTAATCATTGACCATTAACCATTAATCATTGATATTATGGTCGCTATACAAGGAACAGAAGGCTCATTTCATTATCAAGCAGCTCAGGACTACTTCGGCAGCGGGATAGATATCTTGGAGTGCCGCTCTTTTGATGCGGTGGTTAAGGCGCTGCTTTCGGGTCAGGCTCAGACAGGAGTCATGGCTATAGAGAACAGTATCGCAGGGGCGATATTGCCTAACTATGCCTTGATTGACCGCAACAATCTATACATAGCAGGGGAGTACTATATGAATATTCAGCACCACCTAATGGCGCTCCCTGGGCAAACCCTTTCCGATATTACCGAGGTGCACTCTCACTATATGGCGCTGTTGCAGTGCAAAGATTTCTTTGAGGACTACCCCCAGATAAAATTGGTAGAGGCTACCAACACCGCCCAAGCGGCTAAGGAAATACGCCAAGGACAACTCAAGGGGATAGCAGCAATAGCCTCCACTTCGGCTGCGGTGCTCTATGGCTTAGAGATTTTGGCCGAGGGCATACAGACCATCAAGCAGAATGCCACCCGCTTTGTAGTGCTCACCACTAAAGACCCTTATACCACTAAGGAAGGTATCAACAAGGTAACTCTCAAGTTCCAACTCTATGACCAAAGTGGAAGCTTGGCCACGGTGCTGAACGTACTGAGAGACTATCAGATTAATATGACCAAAATACAATCCCTCCCTGTGATTGAGACTCCATGGAAATATGCCTTCTTTGTGGAAGGGACTTTTCCCAATTATCAGCAATATAAGGAAGCCCTCCGCCTGCTTGAGGTTATGAGTGAAGACCTGAAGGTGCTGGGGGAATACCAAAATAATTACAAGTGACAAATGACAAGTGATAAATTATAAGTGATGAGTCATAAAACTAATCACTAATCACTAACCACTAACAACTAACAACTGAGACTATGACGATATTTACAGAAACGTATAAAGTACGTAGCACCCAAGTGAATTTGAACAACCAATTAGGCCTCTATGGCGTATTGGGTATGTTACAAGATATAGCCGCAGAGCATGCGGCGTCCTTAGGTTTTGGCTATAAGGACTTAGTTAAACAAGGTTTTTTCTGGGCACTGATCCAGCAGAAACTCAAGATGTATCAGTGGCCACAGTGGAATGAGCGGGTAACCATTCATACCTGGTCATTGCCTATTCAGGGTGTGCATGCCTTCCGCCAGTTTGAACTCTATGTAGGTGACCGCAAGATAGGGGAGAGTACCTCCACTTGGATTACCATGGATATAGCCTCTCGCCGCCCTATTGATATGACTGACCGCCAAGCGCTTTTTCACCCCCGTCGTGAAGGAGGGCTTGATATGCAAACTGAGCGTGTGATGCTACCAGAAGAGATGATTCATGTGGCCGACTTCAAGGTGAGAATTAGCGACTTAGACGTTAATTCCCATGTCAATAACGTGAAATATACCCAGTGGGCATTGGATATGATGCGTGAGCAAGACCATCGCCAGTGGGTGATTCGAGAATATGATATCAACTTTCTCTCCGAGACCTTCCTTGGCGATACCATGCAGGGATACAAAAGCCATGCTCACTTCCTAAACCCTGAAAAAACCTTGGTAGAAACCTATCTCTGCGCCCAGAAAGAAGGAGGCACCAAGCCTGCCTTTATTGCTAAGTGGAAAGCAGAACTAATTAACAATTAAAAGAAATGTACGACGTTATAGTAGTCGGTGCAGGACATGCAGGCTGTGAAGCTGCTGCCGCTGCCGCCAATATAGGGGCAAAGACCCTACTTATTACCATGCAACTACAGAACATGGCACAGATGTCCTGTAACCCTGCCGTGGGAGGCATTGCCAAGGGACAGATTGTCCGCGAGATCGATGCACTGGGAGGCTATATGGGCATTATCACTGACCAGACGGCCATTCAGTTCAAGATGCTCAACAAGTCCAAAGGCCCTGCCATGTGGAGTCCACGTGCCCAGAGCGACCGTATGCGCTTCTCGGAGGCATGGCGCTTACAGCTGGAGAAGCTCCCTAATCTTGATTTTTTTCAAGAAATGGTTACCGAGGTACTCATAGAGGGCGACAAGGCTGTTGGGGTTAAAACCTCCCTAGGCAGTGAGATACGCGCCAAGAGTGTGGTGCTCACCAACGGTACTTTCCTCAATGGGGTATTGCATATTGGTCTGAAGACCCTTGGTGGGGGTAGGGCAGGGGAGAAAGCCGCCACAGGCATCACCGAGTGCTTGGTAGCCCATGGCTTTGAAGCAGGCCGTATGAAAACAGGTACCCCTCCGCGCGTAGATGGTCGCTCTTTGGATTATTCCAAGATGACTCCCCAACCAGGGGACGAGAACCCTGAGAAATTCTCCTACTTGCCACTAACAAAGCCTCTTGCGCATCAGCTAGATTGTTATATGACCTATACCAGCGAGCAGGTGCATGATATATTGCGTACAGGCTTTGACCGCTCTCCTATGTTTACCGGCCGTATTCAGGGAGTGGGGCCACGCTATTGTCCATCTATTGAGGATAAGATCAACCGCTTTGCCGATAAGGATCGCCATCAGCTCTTTGTAGAACCCGAAGGCTGGCATACGGTAGAGATGTATGTCAATGGCTTCTCCACTTCTCTCCCTGAAGAGGTACAGTATGAGGCCTTGCGCAAGGTGGCAGGCTTCGAACAGGTGAAGTTTCTACGCCCTGGTTACGCTATAGAATATGATTATTTTCCGCCAACACAACTCAAAGCAACCTTGGAGACTAAGCTAGTAGAAAATCTCTTTTTTGCCGGTCAAATCAATGGGACGACAGGTTACGAAGAAGCAGGCGCGCAAGGGCTTATCGCAGGGATCAATGCCTCCCGTAAGGTACAAGAGCAATCGCCCTTTGTGCTTAAGCGCAACGAGGCTTATATAGGGGTACTGATAGATGACCTTATCACCAAGGGTACCGAAGAGCCTTACCGTATGTTCACCTCCCGTGCCGAATACCGTACGCTGCTCAGACAAGACAATGCCGATGCACGCCTGACCCCTATGGGCTATGCCTTGGGATTGGCCACAGAAGAGCGTATGCGACTATTGGAAGAAAAACAAGCCAAAACAGCCGCTTTTGTACAGTTCTTCAAAGAGACGAGTATTACCCCCGAAGAGGCTAATCCGCTTTTGGCCAAGTATGACTCTTCCCCTATGAAGCAGGGCGATAAGATGGCCAAGGTGTTGGCACGTCCCAATATCACCGTGGCCGACTTTATGGAGCTTCCTCAAGTAAAGGAGTTTGCCGATGCGCAACAGCTTAGCAAGGAAGTACTTGAGAACACGGAAATAGAAATCAAGTATGCGGGCTATATAGAGAAAGAGAAGAACAATGCGGACAAACTCAATCGCTTGGAAGATATTCGCATACCTGAAAACTTCAATTATGACAAACTTACTTCCCTCTCCTTCGAGTCGCGCGAAAAGCTTAAGAAAATACGCCCAACGACCCTCTCCCAAGCCTCTCGTATCAGTGGCGTTTCGCCAGCGGATATAAGTATATTATTAGTGTATATGGGGAGGTAACGACTAATGACTAGTGACAAATGACTAGTGACGAATGACAAGTGAAAAAGTGAAGCGTGAAAAAGTATCACTCTTCACTTTTTATTTTTCTACTGCTGGCGCGAGCGTATCGCTCATGCCCTATCGCTCTCCAATTTACTGCCTAAAACTAGTACCTTCTTAGTTGGTTATAGAGCTACAAGCTCTTAGTATTGTGGGCACGAGTTGCAAGAAACGCGCCAGCGGGGGGAGTGAAGAGTGAAAAATGTCTCTTTTCACTCTTCACTTTTCATTTTTCACTTAATTTGTCTGCAATGCTGCGGTCGTTAGCGAGGTGTTGGGTTTTGTTCTGACCTCCTAATTTGCCTTGGGATTTCATGTATTGGGCGAAGCTGCCTTTGGCCACGGGGGTAATGTGTAGGCGCTGGAGTACCTTGCCCTCTATCAGGTCTTTGTAATAGCTGTTTTGGGCTTGTAGGGCTTTGTCAAGGGTATTGGCGAAAGCCTCCATATCCTTGGGGGCTTGCTCGAACTCAATCAGCCACTCGTGGTAGGGGAGTTCCCCTGCGGGGGGATTGACCTGAGGCGCTACGGTAAATTCGCTCACTTCGCCTCCTTGTTGGGCAAGGGTCTCGGCGAGGGCTTCTTCTACTTCTTTGGCGATGACATGTTCGCCAAAGGCTGATATAAAGTGCTTGATACGCCCTGTTACCACGATGCGATAGGGCTTAAGGGAGGTGAACATCACCGTATCGCCCATGTTATAGCCCCATAAGCCTGCATTGGTGGAGACAATAAGCACGTAATTCACGCCCAACTGTACGTCCTTGAGGGAGATACGTTTGGGGTTTTCACTAAAGAAAGTATCCGCTTCGATAAACTCGTAAAAAATACCCGCATTGAGCAGCAGCAACATGCCCTTTTGCGTTTGCGTATCCTGATAAGCGAAGAAACCTTCGCTGGCGGGGTATAGCTCCACGCTATCTACCTTGCGGCCGATGAGGTGTTCGAACTTTTGGCGGTAAGGTTCGTAATTGACACCCCCATAGATAAACAGCTGAAAATTGGGAAAGAGTTCCCCCACTGTCTTTTTGGATTTCTGCTGGAGACGCTCGAAATACATCTGTACCCAAGGGGGGATTCCACTGATGAGGGTCATATTCTCATGGATGGTTTCCTCCACAATGGCATCAATCTTCGTTTCCCAGTCCTCAATACAGTTGGTTTTCCACGAAGGCATACGGTTGGTTTGCAGGTATTTAGGCACATAGTGCGCAGAGATACCCGACAGCCTACCCAGGCGGATGCCGTTTTTCTTTTCCAAGATAGGGCTTCCTTGTAGGAAAATCATCTTGCCTGAGACAAAATCGGCCTTGCCTGTTTCAGCGATATAGCACATGATGGCATTGCGAGCAGCCTCTATATGATACGGCATGGAGTCCTTGGTCAGGGGGATATACTTCGCCCCGCTGGTAGTGCCAGAGGTCTTGGCAAAATAAAGCGGTTTGCCAGGCCAAAGGATGTTTTCTTCGCCCTTTTTTACCCGTTCTATATAGGGAGCTAACGCCTCATAATCGCGTATAGGCACTTGGCGGACGAAATCCTCGTAGGAGTGAATCTGCTCAAAGTGATGATCGCGCCCGAAGGCGGTATGTTTGGCTTTTTGGATAATAGAGCGGAAGACTTTCTCTTGGGTTGCGATAGGATCAGCAGCCCAGCGGTCTATCTGTTTGCGTATATAGGCAGCCCACTTACGGGCGATAAAGCTCTTTAGACTCATGATAGTTGTGTTGTGATTATTTGATATTCATATAGTTAAGAGGATCTACAGGATAGCCCTCATGCCATAGTTCAAAGTGCAGATGGACACCCGTGGAGAGTTCGCCTGTATTCCCTACTTGGGCGATGACCTCCCCGGCGTGCACCTTGTCGCCTTGTCTCTTAGTGATGGAGGCGTTGTGCTTGTATACAGAGACGAAGTTATGTGGGTGTTCTATAATCAAAACGAAGCCTGTCTGTGCAGACCATTCTGCGAAAATAACGGTACCCTCGCCTATAGCCTTGACAGGGGTGCCTTCGGCAGCGGTAAGGTCGATCCCATAATGGCGTTTGTCGACCTTGAACTCATTGGAGATCATACCCTGGATAGGCGGGAAGAACGCCTTTCGGGTATTGGCAGTAGCCACGTCAAAGACATTGTAGCGTTCCTCATTGGCTACCTCTGAGCGGAGTTTCATTTCCTCTTCGCTGGCTTGGAGATCCACTTCCGCAGGGACTTGTTGCACCGCATTAAGCACGGAGTCCTTATTGATCTTATCGGGTTCTATATCCCCAGTGAGAACTTTTTGGAGCGAAAGGAAATAAGCGTCATTGCTGGCGATGCGCTGTTGTAGGGAGTCGGCATGGAAGGTCAGATCCACGATTTGTTTGCGTTGGTCAGCCTCGGAGAAGCCTAAGATATATTGCCTAAGCGGGGAATAGATGATCACCAAGGTCGTGAGGGTAATCATCAGGATTGCAAATAGGCTGCTATATACAAAGACATTGAGGCGGTTCAGGCGAAAGGTTTTGACCTCCTCCAAGGAAGATTCGTTCATGATCACGACTCTATACTTGAAGAGCCATTTGCCATGTATAATTTTGCTAAATCGTTCTTTAAAAGTCATTAGTAAGTTTTTAGTTGTCAGACGTCAGTGGTTAGTGGTTAGTGGTTAGTGGTCATCTGATAGGAAAGTGCAAAGATACAACATTTTGGGGGTGAAATCAAGGAAAAGTTTTTAGTTTTTAGTTTTGGGTTTTGAGTTGTTTGTGGAAGTAAGGCTTTTTCTTTCATTGCTGGGTATTTCTGAATTTATGCATTAAAATAATTTTGTGAAATGGGGATAATGTGTTATCTTTGCTATATCCTTTGTAAATCATCTCTTGCAGGGGAGTGCTACAAGCACTAAAAAAGACACAAGCTACAAGATAAGTACCAGCGGGGAATCAAAAAAATTAGAAATGAAAATTAAAAAGATGATATATTTATTTTTACTATCAGTTATTATTTGCTTAGCAATCGGTCTTCTATGGCTCTTTCGCAATCCGTCTTACGAGAGGATAGATAAAACATTTGTACAAGCATCGGATAATAGGATTAAAAAAGAAATACCTGCTCTTAACTTATCTTTTTTAGTAGATCAAGTAGCATATTCTGAACCTTTTTATTTTCCTAAAGGAGTGGGAACTGCTAGTTTTGCAGAGCACTTAGAGGCCATAAATTTAGAAATTCCCAATTGGGATAAGGAAGGATTATACGAGGTAAAAGCTTCTACCAAAGCAGGTGTTTTAGATCCTGCATTTTTAGTATATAAATGGAATTCAGACACTTCCAATACCCTTATTTTTCACCACGGAGCATCGGAATATCCTTTTTACGGGATTTTTTCTAACATTTTCAAAAAAGAGATGCTAAGTGATTTGGGTATAAACCTGATTGTGGTCAGGACTCCTTTTCACAAGCAAAAAGGGGCTTTGAAACAAGGGACGGCGACCTTATCAACTTTTATGGCGACGATGGCGACCAGTGTGAGATTGACCGAAGAGCTCATTCACACTTTACGACAAAGAGGAGTACAGACTATCGAAATCGGGGGATTCAGTTTGGGAGCTGTGATAACAAACAGACATCGGACGATGTATAATTCGGCTGATTTTTATGTGCCGATAGTAGGAACAGTAGCACACGAGAAGTTTTTTATTTTCCCAAAGAAAAATACTACTGAAAACGAAATGGAACGAAACAAAATTATCACACATCACTTAAATTTCTCAGCCCAATGGCAAGAAAATAAATCTCCAAATGTGTTTCCTATCATGGCTCGCTATGATTTGTTTTTGCCACTTCATGAGCACGCTCCTGCTTATGGGGATATAGAAGTGGAAATATGGAACACAGGACATTTGTCCACTGCCCTTTTCTCTGATGCAATGCGATATGTTTTGTTAAAGCGATTGAAGAAGTAAATGTAGTAGGCAGTTTCTCAGAAATAGGAAAATGAATAAAACAAAATAGGCTGTGTAACATGGAAGTTTCAATGTTCTTTAATAAGGGTGCTACGAGCGCTAAAGAGGAAGGTAGAAAGAGACTGTCCAAAAAGACTTGTTTAGGGGTCAAATGGCGATTTGCCCCTACAACAGCATCCGAAAGAGACTAAAATAAATGTTGTCAAATGATTTACTATATACTATCTATCGCGATATTTTTAGCAGTATTCTTAGCTAAAGGTATTACCATAAAAAATAAGTTTTTGATACTTGTTTTATGTGGGCTGGCTTTCTTTGTGTATGTAATAGCAACTTTTGACAGCGCATATTCAGAGGATAAAATGAGAGAGCGTAGCCTCTTCAGTAGAGATGTTATAGGGGAGGATAAAACAATTGCCAATGAAAAGGGGTCTATAATGTTCTATTATGATAGTATTACTTTAGATAGTCGTAAAATAGCTTTGATTAAGGACAATAAAGGTAATAATAGCATATATTATGCAGACTCTCTGTATTTTTTTTCTTATCACTTTATAGTTGATAAAGATACGATTGATGTAAGAGATATGAAGATAGATAGAGTAGTAGATAAAAATGGATTAGAGGTATCTGTTTATCAAGGGAATAGTGGTCATTATCAGTATGATTTCATTTTGAAAGAAAGGCTCTATCTTACCAAAGTATTTATACTGGACAAGGAAGAGAAATTAGATAGTATATTGATTGATCGTTTTTTGCCAATAAGTGATAGAGAACAACGCAAAATAGATTCTTTTATCAATGGTGATTTAGACTTCTAAAAATAATTGAAACTTTCATGCGAACAAAAGAGGAAGGTATGAGCTGCCATATAAGCGCTAGCGGGGGAAGAATGACAGGCAAAACAAAAGTAAATTATGAGAACCCAGTTTGTTATGTTTTTATTTTGTGTGTTTTTCTTTTTCTATAGAGGAAGCACACAGGAGCGTTTGAGTTATGAGTTTTATAATAAGACCGAACGCCTTGGAATTGGCTTGGTAAAAATAGAAAAGCAGCTTATAACTGTCAAAAATCAAGGACTTAGTAAGCATATAGAGGAGGATATGTATAATCCTAAGCATATAGTTCCCCTATTTTTTAAGCCTGATTATAATATCTTTTATGTGGTTTGTCTTGAAAATCAAAAGACATATTATAAGGTGCTATCGGCAACGGGTGATATCTATTTTGTATCCAAAGCAGAAGCCAGATTTGTGTCTTGGGAAGCATTTCTAAGCAATACTATGGGAGTAACCAACCTAAATTGGGAGCTAAATCCGCTGCAAGAGATGCCTTCTGAGCAATCTAAAATGATTAGAATCAAGGATAGGGAGGCTATATATCAAGTGATAAGTGTAAAAGGAGATTGGGTAGAGATACAAAATGAGCATGATGCTCATGAAAAAGGCTGGATTCGGTGGTGCAAAGCAGATAATTTGTTGATAGAGATTTATTTGCTGATCTAACATTTGTCATTATCTCACAAATCCTCTTTTAGACTACACAGAGCAAGACCCAATAAGCAACCTATCAGTATGATATAGGGGCTTACTAAGAACACATACATGGAAGGGGCTACCCATATACCGCTGGGGAGATCGGAGTAGAGCAAGTGAAAAAAGCCAAACCCTAAAATGACACTAGCTATGGGAGAGAGAATCCAATAGATAAGAATGAAGATCAATGATCTCTAGGGTAATAACGGTTAATATGTAAATAGTGGAGCGCTTTATAGGATTGAAAATGAAAAACAAATAGTTAGGTGATATGTGATTTTCAGTAGATATAGACTACTTAAGGATTTAGAACTTTTTTATTTTGCTAAGATAGATGCCTAATACGCATCCAATGAGTAAGATAAAGATACTTGTAAAAAAGAAAAAATACCAGAATACGCGCCAAGAATCGTTTGTTAGATGTCCATATATTTGCCCCATAATATAGAATCCTAAGAGACTACTTATAACAAAAATAGCATAGAACACCCCAATGCCTAACCAAAATCGCGCCCAAGGCGGTAGCTTCTCCCAAGGGAGGTACTCCCCAGCGAGGTAACCCAAGGAAAAAGAAATCAAAGAGGCGGGTAGGATGTTGGTCATCAGTGGAATGCTGCCATGCCCTCCTTTCAAATAAGTAAAGAGAAGGAGGGTAAGACCTGCAAAAATTAGGGCAACCTCTAAGTGTAAGGCAATGAATAGGTAAATGGTGGGACGCCTCATATTAGTGACTAATGACAAGTGACAAACGACAAGTGTTCAAAATTTTTTTGCAAAGATACGAGTTTTTAGTACAGATATAAAAAAAATCTCGTATCTTTGCGCTCAAAAAAAAGTTATGTTAGCAAATCATATTTTCTTGGGGGTGATAGGCGTTCAGCAAATACTCATTGTATTGGCTGTGGTCTTGTTATTTTTCGGGGGTAAGAAGATTCCCGAACTGATGCGAGGACTGGGCGGTGGTATCCGTGAGTTCAAGGATGCCATGAAGGATGGTGAAGCAGAGAAAAAGGAAGAACTTGACAAAAGAGAAATCCTTGACAGAAGCGAGCAGCTTAAAAAGTTAGAAGAAAAAAATTAGTAAACTTTTGGAACTTACACACTAGCGAAGAGAACTTTCATTCGGTCTTATAACAAGATCGGAGGGAAGTTTTTGTCAATTTGTCAATGAGCCAATTAGCAAATGAGCCAATTAGCAAATGAGCCAATTAGCCAATGAGCCGATGAGTCAATTAGCCAATTAGCCGATGAGTTAATTGACAAATCGGCAAATCAACAAATCAGCAAATCGACAAATTGGCAAATCAGCAAATTAACGAATTAGTATTATGACTTTATTAAAATCTCAAGTAATAGAAGCCCTTCGCAAGATCACCTCTCCTGGGGAGGGGGATAACCTGATAGATGCGGGGGTGGTGAAGAATATCGTGATTTTTGGTGATGAGGTGGTGGTAGATGCTACGATCTCCAACCCTTCCCTACAGGCGAAAAAGAAAGTGGAGGTAGAGATCATGAAGGCGATCCATGCCGAGGTATATGAAAAGGCGAAGGTGAAAGTCAATATCACTGTAGAGGCAGCACCAGCAGCGAATAAGAATGAGATCAAAGGCAAGCCTATAGAGGGAATCAAGAATATCATTGCTGTGGCCTCTGGTAAAGGAGGCGTGGGCAAATCTACCATTACGGCCAACTTAGCCATTGCCTTGCGTAAGATGGGCTTTCGGGTAGGCCTTTTGGATGCAGACATCTATGGGCCGTCTATCCCGATGATGTTTGACGTACAAGAGGAGCGCCCAGCCTCGGTAGAGGTGGGTGGTCGCTCTAAGATGAAACCTGTAGAGAACTATGGGGTGAAGATCCTTTCTATTGGCTTTTTTACTCACCCTGACCAAGCGGTTATCTGGCGTGGTCCTATGGCTAGCAAGGCGCTGAACCAAATGATTTTTGATGCTGACTGGGGCGAACTGGATTTTTTGCTCATAGACTTACCTCCAGGTACAGGCGATATCCACTTGAGCATCATGCAGGCTTTGCCTATTACCGGTGCGGTGGTGGTAAGTACCCCGCAGAATGTAGCCTTGGCCGATGCGCGCAAAGGAATTGCGATGTTCCGCCAAGAAACGATCAATGTACCCGTGTTAGGACTGGTGGAGAACATGGCCTATTTCACCCCTGCGGAGCTGCCTGAGAACAAGTATTATATCTTTGGCAAGGAAGGTGTGAAGTCCTTAGCCGAACGTACCGATACACCACTGTTGGGAGAAATTCCCTTGGTGCAGAGCCTACGCGAATCAGGTGATGTGGGACGCCCCGCCGCCCTGCAAGAAGGTACGCCACTGGCCAAGGCCTTTGAAGACTTTGCCCGCAACACCGTAGCGGAAGTGGTAACCCGCAACCAATACCTAGCCCCTACCGAGGCTATCCAGATTACTACCATGGCAGGTTGTAGTCCTAAGAAAAAGTAATGTACTAAAATTATCAAACATACATGCACGAAGTAACCGTCTATTGGGAAGGAGACATGCAGTTCACCTCCACCAACCCCAGTGGCAATTCATTCTTTATTGACACCACTCCTGAGAACGGAGGAGAAAACAATGGTATGCACCCCAAAGCCTTGATGCTTTCTGCCTTGGCAGGTTGTACAGGTCTGGATGTGCTGGCCTTGCTTAAGAAAAAGCAAATCATATTGGACAACTTTACCCTTGATGTACAAGGGAAATTGGCCAAGAATCACCCTCGCATCTATGAAGAAGTAACAGTAAACTACTACTTTGAGGGAGAAGACTTGGATGTAGAACAAATCACTCAGGTAGTGAGCCTTTCGGTAGAGAAGTACTGCGGGGTGATTGCCATGTTCCGTCAATTTGCCACTGTACATATCAAGTTGTTCTTTAATTCCGAGGAGCACCCTTATCATGCCGAATAAGCTAGTATGGGAGTACCTACCCGAACCCCCAAAGGAAGCGGTGAAGGGACTTGTCTACACGCTTTTTAAGGAAGAACTCCCATGGCATGACACCATAGCACGCCTGCTTTTGCAAAGGGGGATTAGCTCCTTTAACCAGGCGAAGGCTTTCTTCAATCCCTCCTTGGCCGACCTACATGATCCTTACCAGATGAAGGACATGGATCGTGCCGTGGAGCGTATCCTTTCAGCCATAGACCAAGAGCAGCCGATACTTATCTACGGAGATTACGATGTAGATGGTACCTGCTCGGTGGCCGTGCTGTATCTGTTTCTCTCGGCTATCTACTCCCATGTATTTACCTATGTACCAGATAGGTATAGGGAAGGTTATGGGGTTTCTACTCAAGGGATAGACTTTGCCGATGACAACGAAATACCCCTTATCATCACCTTGGACTGTGGGATCAAGTCTCATGAGCGGGTTGTCTATGCCCGTGAGCGTGGGATAGATATGATCATCACCGACCATCATACCCCATCGGACACACTTCCTGAGGCGGTGGCAGTGCTCAACCCCAAGCGAGCCGACTGCCCCTATCCCTACAAGGAACTCTGCGGTTGTGGTATAGGCTTTAAGCTCGTCCAAGCCCTCTGTACTGCTTTAGACCTTCCTTCGCAGACTGCTTATAGGTATTTGGACTTGGTGGCCTTGGCTACCTGTGCCGATATAGTTCCCCTTACGGGAGAGAACCGTATACTGGTACATGCAGGTTTGCAGCTAATCAACCAGCAACCCTCAGAGGTCATGCAGCTGCTGCTAGCCTCGGCCAAGCATCCAGTGGAGGTGAGAGACCTGGTTTTTGTAGCAGCGCCACGAGTCAATGCCGCAGGGCGTATGCAACATGCCGAAAAGGCGGTACGCTTGCTCACAGGTCAAGACTTAGATGAGGCCGCTACTCTGGAATATCTCAATACTCAACGCAAGACTACCGATGAGCAGATTACCGATGAAGCCTTGCGTATGATTGTCCTTGACAGAGAGGAAACGGCTCCTGCGACAGTAGTCTTTTCCCCCCATTGGCACAAAGGGGTTATCGGAATTGTCGCCTCACGGCTGATAGAGACCTATTACCGCCCTACCATTGTCTTTACCCAAAGCGGAGAGGTATTGGCCGCTTCTGCACGTTCGGTTAAGGGCTTTAATCTGTACGAGGTGCTTTGTGAGTGTCAGGACGAGCTGATACAGTTTGGCGGACACACGGCGGCGGCAGGTATGACGCTGCACCCAGATAACTACGAGCGTTTCAAGCAGAAATTCCAAGAGGTGGTGGAGCGCACTCTTCCGCCAGAGCTTCGCGCCCCTAAGCTGCTACTCAGTGGGGAGTTACCCCTATCCGACATTACCTATACTTTCTACCGTTGTCTGCAACGCTTTGCCCCCTTTGGCCCTAAGAATATGACGCCTGTCTTCTATGCGCATAATGTATTGGCCAAAGAAGTACGTAGGGTGGGCAAAGACTTTTCTCACTTGCGTATGATCCTCAATGACCCCAAGAGTAATCACGATTTTGTAGCTGTAGGTTTTGGCTTGGGCTACCAAGAATCGCTTGTAGAAAGTGGTGAGCTCCTTACCATTGCCTACCAACTGACCGAAAACTCTTGGCAGGGGAGGACAAGCTTGGAGCTGATCGTAAAAGCAGTGAAAACAATGACTAGTGACTAGTGACGAATGACGAATGACGAGTGATTAGGCACTAACCTCTGTTCTCTAACAATTATAGAAAATCCTTATACTTCAATAGATTTTTTCTTAAAAGTAGAATGATTATAAATTTCGTTTAAGGCGTAAAAAAGAACGGAGAAAAGCTAAAAGAGATAAAAAGAATACGTAAATTTGCGGTAGTTTTTTAACATATTATCCTTATGGAACAAGAATCCTTTCGCAATTCTATAGGTACGGTAGATACTTCAGGCAAGCGTGTATGGGTATTCCCTAAGAAACCCAAAGGGCGTTATTACCGCTATCGCAAGTATGTGAGCTATCTGCTATTGGCTATATTCTTCATCTCTCCTTTTCTAAAGATTGATGGAAATCAGTTTTTACTCTTCAATATCTTAGAGCGAAGGTTTAATATCTTTGGTTTTCCTTTTTGGCCACAGGACTTTTACCTTTTTGTGCTTTCTATGATTATAGGAGTGGTCTTTATCCTGCTCTTTACGGTGGCCTTTGGGCGTATCTTTTGTGGGTGGATCTGTCCGCAGACGATTTTCCTTGAGATGGTTTTCCGCCGTGTGGAGTATGCCATAGAGGGTGACCGCAATGCGCAGATGAAACTGGACAAACAGGCTTGGGACTGGGAAAAAATCCGCAAGAAGGGGCTGAAATGGCTCATCTTCTTTCTGATTTCCTTTGTGGTGTCCAATGTCTTTTTGGCCTATATCATCGGTAGTGATCAGCTGCTGGTAGAGATCAAAGAGGGACCCCTAAAGCACCTCAATACCTTTATTGCGCTGCTTATCTTCACAGGGGTATTCTACTTTGTCTTTGCATGGTTTCGTGAGCAGGTATGTATCATTGCTTGTCCTTATGGGCGCTTGCAGGGGGTACTTCTGGACAACAAGTCCATCGTAGTGGCTTATGACTACAAGCGAGGCGAGGGCGAAAAGGGACGTAAGAAGTTTCGCAAAAATGAGGACAGACAGGCCATGGGGCATGGTGACTGTATAGACTGTTTCCAGTGTGTACATGTGTGTCCGACCAATATAGACATTCGCAACGGAACGCAGCTAGAGTGTGTGAACTGTACCGCTTGTATAGATGCCTGTGATGAGGTAATGGTAAAGTCGGGTATGCCAAAGGGGCTGATACGCTTTGCCAGCGAAGAGGAAATCGCCAAGAAGGAGCCGTTCCGCTTTACCGCACGTATGAAAGGCTATGCTTCGGTACTTACTATACTCATAGGTATTCTCATAGGGCTGCTCTTCTTGCGTAGTGATGTACAGGCCAATATTCTACGTCTGCCAGGTCAGCTCTACCAGAAGCAGGGGGATATGATTTCCAATGTCTATACCTACAAGATTATCAATAAGACTACCCAGGACTTCGATCACCTTACCTTCAAGATTGTAGAGCCTAAGCAAGCACAGATAGAGGTTGTAGGGAATCCAGATATCCACTTGGGCAAGCAAGGGCTTGTGAGTGGTACCCTCTTTATCAAGATGCATCAGGCCTTTGTTACCGAACGCAAACTCAAGCTCAAAATAGAGGTTTATAGTGGTAAAAATCGTATAGAGAGCACCACGACGACCTTCTCAGGGCCGATTACATTTTAAAGTAAAAGGTAAAAGGTAAAAAGTGAAAAGTGAAGAAAGCAAAGTTCTTCACTTTTCGTATTTCACTACCTTGTAACTTGTGTGCTCTGTAGGCTTCCCATACCGATGACGCGGTCGTAGCGGTCGGCGGTGTCGCGGTAATAGACCAAAACGGTATAGGTATTTTCCGTTTGGTAGAAGTTGCCCCCTATGGCGTTGTAGTCGGCTTGGCCGTTGTGCTTGAGGGCGAACTTGTAGTTATAGAAACCTTGCTTTAGATAGACATTTCCTACATACACCTTTTGTTCTTCATCAAAGTGCAACTGATAGTCCTTCGTTAGGGCATTATCAGAGAAAGCGCCATATACATATAGCTCGTCCGAGGGGTCTAAGTCCTTGGCCAAGAGGGAGAACTGTATTAAGGCATATTCACCCTCTATGCTATTGTCGCGCCCATGGTCGCTGACAATACGGAAATTCCCGTCTATATCAGGGTTATAGGTATAGGGCAGATGAGCGCGGGGGCTTTGAGTAAAGAGCTGGCAGAAGTACTTGTCCCCCTCGCGGCGGGTGGTATATACTCCAGAGGTAGGGGAGCGCAGGTCGCGGTTCTCAAAGTAAAAATACTCATTGCCCCCCCAGAAGGAGGTTTCTCTGTCGTACTTATACACCAAGTCATTGCCCAAGATATATTGGGGAGGTACGTTCATAATAGCGTTGTCCCAGCGGTAGTTTTGTAGGATTGTAACCTTGACAGCCGTATTGGGAGAGACAAACTGTAGGGACTTGGAGGATATTTTCATCTGGACGCTTTGGCGCGTCTCGGCATACTTAACCTCACGGGACTGCTTTACAGAGAGCTGCACGGTGGCTGTAGGGCTATAGAGGACAAAGCGACGGGTAAAGATAGGCCGTTGTTCGCTATTGGTAATGGTCAGTAGGTAGTTACCCGTAAGCAAAAAGTCAGTATCGTCGTTGGGAAGGGTCAGGCTATAGTGCGTATAGGGTTGTAGCGTGCCATAGGAATAGCGGTACTGGGTCAGGCGCACATCGTCCATGCCACGGAGATATTCACTCTTGAGCAGGCCTGAGGGTTGCCAATCGTAATTGCAGTGCGTTAGGGTATAGTAATAGTCCGTCTCTCCCCCGTGTAGGTCGTCAAAGGAGAGAGAGAAACTGCCTCCTAGCGTAACAATAGGCAATTGGCTATAAGGGTCATCGCCAGCGCGAAAGATAATGGTCTTGATATAGTCGGGGGCGGTCTTCTCCTGCGCTAAGGAAAGCAGTGGGAGAAGGAATAATAGGAATTTCTTCATGCGTTTTGAGTTTTGAGTTGGCAAAAATACGAAAAAAAGCCGAAAAACATTTGCTAAGAGCATAAAAAAGACTATCTTTGCGGTAGATTCAGTGGTCAGTAGTCAGTGGTCAGTAGTTAGTCACTTGTCACTCGTCACTTGTCACTAACTAAAGATTAATATGGTGATAAGCAAGTCTATTATTGATACTATCAAGACAGCTATTTTAGAAGCCCAATATAAGGCCGCAAAGGCAGTCAATGCGGTGCAGCTATCCTTATATTTCTTTATAGGGAAGTATGTATCGGAGCATACCCGTAAGGGATTTTGGGGAACAGGCGCTTTGGAGTACATCAGTGAGCAGCTACAGCGAGAACTACCAGGGCTTCGTGGGTTCTCAGCATCTAATCTAAAACAAATGCGAGGGTTTTATGAAGAATGGACAAGTGATTCTTTATCAGATGATTATAATTCGACCGTCATGACGGTCGAATTACAATCAGGCGATTCTAATTCGTCACTCACGAGTGACGAATTGGAAAAGAATGGAATTAGTCACTATTACCCCCCCTTAGAACTCAAAATTCAAAACTTAGAACTAAAAACTAAAAAATAAATGTTAGCAACACAGAATCCTACACAAACA
>ERZ773087.636-NODE-636-length-25078-cov-11.654598_pt1 | contig 25078 bp, 24 predicted proteins | sample MGYA00511375_ERZ773087 | MGnify/ENA primary metagenome ERZ773087 (study PRJEB29015, sample SAMEA2737995) | human oral metagenome | biome: human oral; feature: human-associated habitat; material: dental | place: China | collected 2063 ...
AAATAGTATAACAAGATATTATGAAACAATAAAAGATTTAGCATATTGTAAAACAAATCATTTTTTTTGGATTCAGTATGCTAATGCACAATTATCCTTACAAAATTTTGAAATGGCTGAAATATGTTTGAAAAATGCTAGTTCATATAAAAAAAATGATCTAAGTCCTCATTATGACACATGTTATGCTAGATATTTACTTGAGTATCAATTATATAATCCAATTGAAGAAAAAGCTTACAGGATTTTTAAAGAAGCCCATAATTTATTATTCTATACAAAAAACCAAATAGATAAATGGCATTTTCCATTTAAACAAACTTTTTTATATAAAAAGTACTATAAAAGATTTTATAATATTTTTTCTGAAGAAGAAAAAGAATTATTTTCTCTACTAAGAAGAAAAAGGGCTCTTTATACAAGATATTATCGATATGGTTTTAAAAATAGAAGATTATAGCAAGGCTAGGGAAAATAATAGTGACTATGTATTTACAAAAGTCAAATCTGCTGAAAAAGAATTAAAAAATATATTAAAAGAAAATAATATTAAAGACATAACTATTTTTAGAAATCATTTATAAATATATTTTATATTAATTGAAGAGAAAATATAATTAAGGGGTTGGTATAATGTTAGATATTTTTATTTATGTCTGCATAATTTTATTTGGAGTTTTTTTAGTTAGAAAAAAATTATTTCCTGAAAAATTACTAAAAAAAGTTTCACTTTTACAATCACTATCATTATATCTATTACTAGGAGCTATGGGCTATAAAATAGGTTCTGATGATAGACTTATTTCTAATTTACATATATTAGGAGTAAAAGCTTTAATAATATCAGTTTTTGCTATAGTATTCTCAATTATTTTTGTAAAACTGTTCTATTGGAGGGATAAAAAATGATAATAGTTTCTTGTGCAGTAATTGTTGGAATACTTTTGGGATATTTTACAAAATCATATATTAATTTTGATATTTCTCTACTTATACAATTTGGCTTATATCTATTATTATTTTTTATTGGAATAGATATTGGAAAAAATGATAACATCTTAAATGATTTAAAAAAATTAAATAAAAAAGTTTTGTTCTTACCATTTATAACTATTATTTCATCATTAGCAGGAGGAGCAGTTGCCTCAATATTATTATCTCTTTCAATAGGAGAGTCAGTTGCTATAAGTGCAGGTATGGGTTGGTATTCTTTTTCAGCTATTGAACTTTCAAAAGTAAGTGTAGAATTAGGAGGAATTGCTTTTTTATCTAATATATTTAGAGAACTGTTAGCTATATTTTTAATTCCTATTATTGCTAAAAAAATTGGTTCATTTGAATCTGTTTCTGTTGCAGGAGCAACTGCTATGGACTCTGTATTACCAATTATAAATAAAAGTAATCCTGCTGAAATATCTATAATTTCATTTTATAGTGGCTTAGTTATATCAATTGTAGTTCCAATTTTAATTCCAATTTTAGTAAATATTTTTTCATTGTAGAAAGTTGACATTTTTAGTAATAAATGGTAAAATAAATCATGTTAAGTGACACTTAACTATTGTATTTAAAAAACTATAATAATATAAAATCTTAGAAAGTGGAGTGATACAAATGTTTGAATCTTGGGCTGAAACTCTTTATGATGAAACTTTTAGTGATATGTTTGATGCTTTAGTAGCAGAATATAAAAATGGAGAAATAACAGTTGAGCAATTAAAAGTAAATCTTGCAGAACAACAACAAATTCTTTTAAATGCCTTTACTGAAGGAGAAGTTAAGTCTACATATTGTAATGCTATGGTTGATGCACACCAATATGTTTTAGCATTAATAAATAATGGTAAAATTGTAAGAGAATAACTATGGAGGCATTAATTTTAATTGATGTCCAAAAAGGATTTTTAAAAAACAGTTTAGGAAAAAGAAATAATCTTCAAGCAGAAGAAAATATGTTGAAAATTTTAGATATCTTTAGAAAAGAAAAGAAAAAGATTATTCATATTCAACATTTTTCAAAAAATGAAAATGGACTTTTATTTAAAGAAGAAGATAGAAAATTTCAAATTGGTTTTGAGCCATTGAGAAATGAAATAGTTTTTCAAAAAAATGTGAATAGTGCCTTTATAGAGACTGGATTAGAAAAATATTTAAAAGATAATTCAATAGATACATTATTTATAGTTGGTATATCTTTACCACATTGTGTATCTACAACTATAAGGATGGCTAGTAATTTAGGCTTTGATGTAACTTTAATAGAAGATGCTACTGTATCATTTGAAATAACAGATTATTTCACAGGAAAAAAGTTATCTCCTGAAGATATTCATAGATATAATATTTCGGCATTGAATGAAGAATTCTGTAAAGTAATTAATACAGAAGCATTTTTAAATAACTATTAATTGATAAGGAGGTTTTATATGAAAACTTATGTTTTTTTAGCAGATGGCTTTGAAATTTTAGAAACTTTTGCACCTGTTGATGTTTTAAAAAGATGTGGAGCAGAGGTTGTAACTGTGTCTACTGAAAAAGATTTATTTGTTGCTAGTTCACAAAAAAATATTGTAAAAGCTGATGTTATGTTATCAGATATTGACTATAAAACGGCTGATTTGGTTATAATTCCTGGTGGTTATCCTGGATATGTTAATTTAAGAGAAAATAAAGAAGTTGTTGGTATAGTTAAATATTTTTTAGACAATGATAAATATGTTGCTTCAATATGTGGGGGACCTACCATTTTTTCATATAATAACCTAGCAAATGGTACAAAATTAACTGGACATTCTGCTGTTAAAGAAGAATTATCAAAAAATCATATCTATGTAGATGTTCCTACTCACATAGATGGAAAGATTATTACAGGAGTGGGAGCAGGACAAGCTATAAATTTTGCCTTTAAAATTGCTGAACAATTTTTTGATAAAGAAAAAATTGAAGAAGTAAAAAAAGGAATGGAAATAATTTAAAAATAAGCAAAGAGCTTATAGTAAATTGAATTATTAAAATATTAAGTAAAAAATAATTGAATTATATTCTAATTTTTAGATAGTAATGAGTTATTTTTTACTTTATTTTTTATTTAATATAAACTTTTAAATTAGAAATTTGTAACCTTTACAAAAGTTGATAAAAATAGTATAATTTAAAAATAAATTTAATTTTAAGAAGGAGAAAAATTTATGAATAAAAAAATTGTAATTGTAGGAGGAGTTGCAGCAGGTATGAGTGCAGCTTCAAAAGCAAAAAGAATAGATAAAAGTTTAGATATAACAGTTTATGAAATGACAGATGCAATATCTTGGGGAGCTTGTGGACTACCATATTATGTTGGAGATTTTTATCCCAATGCTTCTTTAATGGTTGCAAGAACTTATGAAGAATTTCAAAAAGAAGGTATAAATGTAAAAATTAAACATAAGGTTGAAAATATAGATTTCAAAAATAAAAAAATTTTTGTTAGAAACTTAAATGAAAATAAAGTTTTTGAAGATAATTATGATGAATTAGTTATAGCAACTGGAGCAAGTTCAACAAGTCCAAGAGATATTAAAAACTTAGATGCTGAGGGAGTATATCATTTAAAAACTTTTAATGAAGGTTTAGAAGTAAAAAAAGAAATGATGAAAAAAGAAAATGAGAATATAATTATCATTGGAGCTGGATATATTGGAGTTGAAATTGCAGAAGCTGCTTTAAAACTTGGAAAAAATGTAAGAATTTTTCAACACTCATCTAGAATTTTAAATAAGACTTTTGATAAGGAAATCACAGATTTACTTGAAAATCACATAAGAGAACATGAAAAAATATCTTTACACTTAAATGAAAGTCCAGTTGAAGTGAGAACTTTTGAAAATAAAGTTATAGGTTTAAAAACAGATAAAAAAGAATATGCAGCAAATTTAATAATTGTTGCAACAGGAGTTAAACCTAATACAGAATTTTTAAAAGATACAGGTATTGAATTATTTACAAATGGTGCTATTGTAATAAATAGATTTGGAGAAACTAACATTCCTAATGTGTATGCAGCAGGAGATTGTGCAACAGTTTATCATTCAGTTTTAGAAAAAAATGTATATATAGCTCTTGCAACAACAGCTAATAAATTAGGTAGACTTATTGGAGAAAATTTAACTGGTGCTAATAAAGCGTTTATTGGAACATTAGGTTCAGCAGGAATAAAAGTATTAGAATTTGAAGCAGCAAGAACAGGAATAACAGAGCAAGAAGCTAAAGATAATAATATAAATTATAAAACTGTTTTTGTTGATGGAGAGGATCATTCAGCATATTATCCTGGTGGAGAAGATGTATATATAAAACTTATTTATAATGCAGATACAAAAATTTTACTAGGTGCACAAGTTGCAGGAAAAAGAGGAGCAGCACTAAGAGCTGATTCATTGGCAGTTGCTATACAAAATAAAATGACAGTTCAAGAATTAGCAAATATGGATTTCTTATATGCACCTCCATTTTCAACAACTTGGGATATTATGAATGTGGCAGGTAATGTAGCAAAATAAATTAATTAAGGGGGTTAAGAGGTTAAATTGAAAACAAAACATATCATTATTGTAACTGGTTTAAGTGGTGCAGGAAAAACAACTGCTTTAAATATTTTAGAAGATATGAACTATTACACTATTGATAATCTTCCTTTAGGACTTGAAAAATCTTTATTAGATACAGAAATAGAAAAATTAGCAGTAGGTATAGATATTAGAACATTTAAAAATACAAAAGACTTCTTTAAATTTATAAACTATATTAAAGAATCTGGTGTAAAAATGGATATTGTCTTTATAGAAGCACATGAGGCAATTATTCTAGGAAGATATACATTGAGCCGTAGGGCACATCCTTTAAAAGAAGTAACATTATTAAGAAGTATATTAAAAGAGAAAAAAATATTATTTCCTATAAGGGAAATAGCAGATTTAGTGATAGATACAACAGATACAAAAACTGTTGAATTAGAAAAGAGATTTAAAAAATTTATATTAGCAAAAGATGAAGATAATATAGATGTGAATATAAATATACATATTCAATCTTTTGGATATAAATATGGTATACCTACTGATAGTGATTTAATGTTTGATGTAAGATTTATTCCTAACCCATACTATATAGAGAAATTAAAAGAATTAAATGGTTTTGATGAAGAAGTTAAAGAATATGTCTTATCACAAAAAGAAAGTAAAGAGTTTTACTCTAAATTACTACCACTTCTTGAATTTTTAATTCCACAATATGTAAAAGAAGGTAAAAAACATTTAACCATTTCAATAGGTTGCAGTGGTGGACAACATAGATCAGTAACTTTTGTTAATAAATTAGCTGAGGATTTAAAAAATAGTAAGGTATTAAATCATATAAATATTTATGTAAGTCATAGGGAGAAAGAACTTGGACATTGGTAAGTTAGATATTCCAGAATCACCTGGGGTATATTTGATGAAAAAAAATGATAAGGTTATCTATGTGGGAAAGGCTAAAAATCTTAAAAATAGAGTTTCTTCATATTTTAATAGAGTTCATGAAAATGAAAAAACCAATGAACTTGTTAAAAATATTGAAGATATAGAATTTTTTCTTACTAATACTGAAATAGATGCCTTATTGTTAGAAAACAATTTAATAAAAAAATATTCTCCTAAGTATAATATACTTTTAAAAGATGAAAAAACCTATCCTTTTATAAAGATAAGTAAAGAAGATTTTCCAAGCATAAAAATTGTTAGGACAACAAAGGCTTTGGATATTAAAAGTGGAGAGTATTTTGGACCATATCCTTATGGTGCTTGGAGATTAAAAAATATTCTTATGAAATTATTTAAAATAAGGGATTGTAATAGAGATATGAAAAAGGTATCTCCAAGACCTTGTTTAAAATATTATATGAAAAGTTGCACTGGACCTTGTGTATATAAGGATATAAAGGAAGAATATAATAGAGATGTTGAAAATTTAAAACAAGTTTTAAGAGGTAATACAAGTAAATTAATAAATGAATTGACAACATTGATGAATAAAGCCTCTCAGGATATGGATTTTGAAAAATCAATAATATATAGGGAACAAATAAAAGAACTAAAATCTATTGCAAGCTCTCAAATAATACAATATGAAAGAGAACTTGATGAAGATATATTTGTATTTAAGACTATTTTAGATAAAGCTTTTATCTGTGTCTTAAATATGAGAGATGGAAAAATTTTAGGTAAATCTTCCACTTCAATAGATTTAAAAAATAAAATTACTGATAATATCTATGAGGCAATTTTTATGTCTTACTATTCAAAACATATATTACCTAAAAGTTTAGTTTTAGATGCTGAATATGAAAATGAATTATCAGTTGTTGTTAAAGCCTTAACTAATGAAGAAAGTAAGAAAAAAGAGTTTCATTTCCCTAAAATAAAAAGTAGAAGAAAAGAATTACTTGATATGGCATATAAAAATTTAGAAAGAGATTTAGAAACCTATTTTTCTAAAAAAGATACTATTGAAAAGGGAATTAAAGATTTGCATGATATTTTGGAATTAAAAAGATTTCCTAGAAAAATTGAATGTTTCGATATATCTAATATTCAAGGTAAAGATGCTGTTGCTTCTATGAGTGTTTCTATTGAAGGAAGAGCAGCAAAAAAAGAATATAGAAAGTTTAAAATTAGATGTAAAGATACACCAGATGACTTTTCAATGATGAGAGAAGTTATTGAAAGAAGATATTCAAAGTTACCTGATATAGAATTTCCAGATGTTATATTAATTGATGGAGGTCTAGGACAGATTAATTCAGCTGGTGAGGTTTTAGAAAGATTGGGAAAAATACATTTAAGTGAGCTTTTAAGTTTGGCAAAAAGAGATGAAGAAATTTATAAATATGGAGAATCTGTTCCATATAGTTTAAGTAAAGATATGGAAGCTTTAAAAATATTCCAAAGGGTTAGAGATGAAGCACATAGATTTGGTATAACTTATCATAGAAAACTTAGAAGTAAAAGAATTATTTCATCAGAGCTTGATAAAATAGATGGAATAGGAAAAGTAAGAAGAAAAAAATTACTTACAAAATTTGGTTCAATTTCTGGTATTAAAAAAGCAAGTATTGATGAATTAAAGGAAATAATTCCAGAAAAAGTTGCATTAGAAATAAAAAATAAGATTAAATAAATAATTATAGAAATTTTGAAATAAAAATTATATAATATACATAGTTTATTTTTTGGGGGTATATATGATAACAGCATTTTATATGATACTAGCATTTTTGATTTACATATTTTTTACTTACATATATATCAAAAGACTTATAAACCAGTATATTAATGAAGAATTAAAGATTATTTCTGGATTAAAAAATAAGAAACAATTAGATAAACTTCCTGATAATATAAAAACTGAGTATACAGAAACATTGGAAAAAATTATTAAACAAGAAAATGAATTAAATAGTTCAATAGATGAAATCAAAGAATATAGAAAAGAATTAGATGTTACATACAGTACCTTAGTTTCAAAATCTACTCAACTTGAATATACAAATAGTCTATTGGAAAAAAGGGTAAGAAATTTATCTAATTTAAATCATATCTCAAGAGTTGCATTATCAATGTTTAATATTGATAAAATAGTTGATACCTTAGCTGATGCTTATTTTGTTTTAACAGCAACAACAAGAATTTCTATCTATCTTTGGGAAGGTGAAAAACTTATTAATAAAAAAATAAAAGGAAGTATTGATTTTACTGAGTCTTTCTCTTATCCAATGTATCTTTTAGAAAAATTTACTAATGAAGATTACAGTAAAATTTATTCTGACTTATCAAGAAAAATAACTATTTTAAATGATGAAAAAGTTATTATTACCCCATTAAAAGTCAAGGAAAGACAATTAGGTGTGATACTTTTAGTACAAAATAAAGATCAATTATTAGAAATAAATAATGAAATGATTTCAGCACTTGGGATACAAGCTTCTATTGCTATTGATAATGCAATGAATTATGCTGAACTTTTAGAAAAAGAAAGAATTTCCCAAGAGCTAGAATTAGCTTCATCTATTCAAAAGCAAATATTACCAAAAGGTTTTGAAAGAATAAAGGGCCTAGATATTGCTACACACTTTTCTCCTGCAAAAGAAGTTGGAGGAGATTATTATGATTTATCCTTAAAAAATAATAATTTGTCTGTAACAATAGCTGATGTAAGTGGTAAAGGTGTGCCTGCTGCTTTTCTTATGGCATTATCAAGATCAATGTTGAAAACTATTAATTATGTTTCTAATTACACACCTGCTGAGGAATTGGATTTATTTAATAAGATAGTATATCCAGATATAACAGAGGATATGTTTATAACTGTTATGAATGCAGAATATAATCTAGATACTTCTTTATTTACTTATTCAAGTGCAGGACATAATCCCTTAGTAATCTATAAAAAAGAAAACGATACAATAGATCTTTATGGAACAAAGGGGGTTGCTATTGGTTTTATTGAAAACTATAATTATAAAGAAAACTCTTTTGAGTTAAAAAATGGAGATATAATTGTTTTCTATACCGATGGAATTATAGAATGTGAAAATAAAAATAGAAAATTATTTGGAACACAAAGACTTTTAGATATTGTATATAAAAATAAAAATTTATCTGCAAAAGAGTTAAAAGGAAAGATACTAGAAACTATTAAAAATTTTAGAGAAGATTACGAACAAACTGATGATATAACTTTTGTTATATTAAAATCAGTCAAATAGATAAGGAGTTGAGTATGAGTACAAATAGACCTTCCATAGGAGGACAAGCTGTAATTGAAGGGGTAATGATGAGAGGAACAGAATGCCTTGCAACAGCTGTAAGAAGACCTTCAGGAGAAATTGTATATAAGAAAACAAAAATAATTGGTAAAAATAGTAGTTTTGCCAAAAAACCTTTTATAAGAGGAGTTTTGATGTTATTTGAATCTCTTGTAATAGGAGTAAAAGAGCTTACATTTTCTGCCAACCAAGCAGGAGAAGATGATGAAAAGTTAAGTGATAAAGAAGCTGTATTTACTACAATATTTTCACTTGCTTTGGGAATAGGAATATTTATAGTTTTACCATCAATAGTTGGAAGCTTTTTCTTTCCAGCAAATAGAATGTATGCCAATTTAACTGAAGCAATTTTAAGACTTATAATATTTATTGGATATATTTGGGGAATTTCTTTTTCTAAAGAAGTTGGTAGAGTTTTTGAATATCATGGTGCTGAACATAAATCTATATATACTTATGAAAATGGACTTGAATTGACACCAGAAAATGCTAAAAAATTTACAACATTACACCCAAGATGTGGAACAAGTTTCTTATTCATAGTAATGTTTATAGCAATCATAGTATTTTCTGTAATAGATTTTATATTACCTATACCTACAAATTTATTTACTAAATTTTTATTAAAGGTTGTAGTTAGAATTATACTTATGCCTGTAATAGCAAGTTTGGCTTATGAATTGCAAAAATATAGTAGTTGTCATTTGAATAATCCATTGATAAAGTTAATTTCTCTTCCAGGACTTGCTTTACAAAAGATTACAACAAGAGAGCCTGATTTAGATGAATTAGAAGTTGCAATAGTTGCAATTAAGGCTTCTCTTGGAGAAGAAGTTAATAATGCAACAGAAGTTTTTGAATAATAAAATATAATATACAAGATTGGAGTTTTGCAAATGAAATTAAAAAATGAAATTGAATATGTTTTTAGAATTTTAAATTATCTTTCTCTACAAGATAGAAATAGAATAGTTACATCAGCAGAAATTGCTGAAAATGAAAATATCCCTCATTTATTTAGTATCAGGGTATTAAAAAAGATGGAGAAAAAAGGACTTTTAAAAATATTTAAAGGTGCTAATGGTGGATATAAACTAAATAAAGAACCAAAAGATATTACTTTAAGAGATGCTGTTGAAACTATTGAAGATGAAATTATAATAAAAGACAGATCTTGTGTAGTTGGACAAACAAGTTGTTCTATTATTTTTAAAGCATTAGAAAAAGTTGAAAATAACTTCTTAAGTAATTTAGAAAAAGTTAATTTCCAAGAATTAACTTGTCCTACTCATGTACCATTAAAAATTGAAGATGAAATTAAATAGGGAGAATAAACTCCCTATTTTTATGTTGCTGAAACAATTCTATAATACTCATTACCCTTTAACATTAATTTATTACACGATAGTTTATAAGTTTTATTTTGCTCATATTTATTTTCAGATAGAGCAGGGAATTCATTGTTATTCTCATCTGTAATATAATAAGTGTAATATTTTTTTCTTTTTATACCTATTTTATTATATTCAGTTTCTAACTTTCCAATAATGACAAATTCTTCTATTTCTTTATTTGTATTAAACTTTTTAAAAGCTTTTATAAATTTAGGTAGTAATTTTTCTTTAACCAATTCTCTGACTTTAAGTAAATTATCATAATTATATTCATTATACTCATGTGCTAAATCATTTCTTTCTTCAAACACCTTATGTTTTATACAATTTTGCACAGCAGTTTTAAATTCAGCATAATCTTTTAATTCATTTAATATAATAGAAAGCTTCTCATTTTTACTGTAATTATCTTTTAAATATTTTTCATGTATTGTTATGTAATAAGTTCTTATTTCACATTCAAGAGATTTTAAATATTCAAAAGCCTCAGTTCCTAAATATTCTTCCTCTTTATCCGCTCTTAAAAAAAGTTTCTCAGCCTTGATTAAACCTATTTTTGTAGATTTTTGTGCCAAAGGAAATATATCTTCTATCTGTTCCTCAATTTTTACATTTTTATCAGTGTTATCAATAATTTTTAAATTTCCTAATTCATTTTTAATAGCTATATCAATTATTTTTTCTTCTTGTATAAGTTCTTTAATTTCTGTAAATTTATTAATATTTTTCTCTATATTTTCATTTTTGTTTATTTCTGAATTGAAAACATTATAAAATTCATTAATATCAGAATCAATATTGATGAAATCTTCCTGAAAATCAAATGTATTTAATAATTCTTTTAAATATTCAGTTTCTTCTTTTAAAGAAGACATAACTAGTACTTCTGTTGCTCTTGTCATTCCAATATATAATAACTTTCTCAATTCATCTAAAATCTCATAACTTGTTTTATCAGGATAAAATTCTACTAAATCATCAGGACTTAATTCATCTATACTTGGAATAAAAATTACCTTATTTTCTGTACCTTTTGAAGAATAATAAGTTGTAATATTTACAGCATTTGAGTTAATAGATTTATTCTTTCTAATATATTGTATTGAATATTTTTTTAAATATTTTTCTATTTCTTTCATATTTTTATCTTTTAATGCAATGATTGAAATATCAGCATATTTATAGTTAAATTCATCTACTAAAATTTTTATATTTTTACATAAATTTTCAAATCTATCTTCAGGAGCAGAATACTTTATATAGAAAGGTTTTATACCTCTATCTACACTAAAAGTTAAAGTTAGATTCTTATTTTTATTATTTGAATTATCCTCATCAAACTTCATTTCAGGAACTAATTTTTTAGCTACATCAAAAATTTCTTTTACATTTCTATATGCTCTATTCAGTATAAAACTCTTATTAACATTAATTCCCACTTGCTTTAATGTTCTACTTCCATATATCCAAGCCTGTGCTGAATATATACTTTGATTTTTATCCATAAATAATGATATTGTGTTTCCAGAGGTCTTTGAAATTTCACAAATTAAATTAATAAATCTAAAATGTATTTTAGATAAATCTTGAGCTTCATCAACTATAATATGATTATATTTCTTTATTTTTCCTCTATTTTCTTCTTTTTCATAGTAAAATAAAAATAATAAAGCAATATCATAAAAATCTGTATATCTTAATGTTCTTTCTCTACTGCCTCTATATAAATCTAGTATCTTAAAAATTTCTTCTTTATCTGTCTTACTTAATTTTGGTTGATTACCTCTACCGAGCCTTGAAGTTTCAATATATTCTTCTTTCTTAGTGTAGCAACAATTTCTTAACCAATCTATTTCACTTAAAACAAATTCTGTATCTTTTGAAGAAAATCTTTTAAATTCACTTTTTTTTAAATTTAAAATACTTTCTATTCTCTCTTTTCTATCTTCCTCAAATGACCTTTTAAAATCTTTATTATTTTTTACACTTTTTAAAAATGTAAGAAATTCTTCATTAAGTTTATTCAGATATTCTTTAACAAAAAAGCTATCAATACTTTCTATTTCAATTTTATCTTTTACTTCTTCATAATTTTTATCTGAATTAAATAATTTTTGTATGGTATTTTTTAAACTTTTGTTATAAAAAAGAAATAGAATTTTATTATTTTTCTCTGCATATTTATATTCTTTTGCTAAAAAAATAGCCCTTTTCACAGCAACCAATGTCTTTCCACTACCAGGTCCACCATTAATTCTAATAACTCCATTTTCTGGATATCTAGCAACTGATATTTGTTCATTGGATAAAATTATTTCACTCATTTAAAGTTCTCTCCTTATAACTATTTCCTTTTAAATACCCATCTTTGTTGAACAAAATAACTTAATAAAAATAGAGCACTATCTACAACTATTTTTATACCTGTTTCTGTATATTTAGTATATTTCCAAACTATACTAACCAAAACAGCAGATAATAACATTTGTACTATACATAAGCTATAATATTTTAAAAGAGATTTTTTTGTATTCTGTTCATACTTGAAAACAAACTTTTTATTTAAATAGAAATTAAAACTTGAAGATATTATTCTTGCTATTATTGTTGAAATAGTTATAACAGTTGCTCCTTCTATATTTCCAAAGGCTATTAATATAGCTAGTATCCATTTAAAAGATAAAATATCCAAAATAAATGATGAAGTAGCTGAAGCAATATATTTTAAAAATGGTGATAAAGTAACTCTGTATATTTTTATAGAGTCAACTATTGGATTAAAATGTGTTTCTGAGTTATCATTAAAATATATAGTTTCAATAACAACTTCTTTTATCCCAATTTCTTTTTGAAAACAATAAATTAACATCTTTGTTTCATATTCAAATCTTTCTCCTGCTATATCAAGGAAATCTTTTATTATTGCAGTTGGAAAACCTCTTAAACCTGTTTGGGTATCTGAAATATTCTTACCATAAAATAATTTAAAAGCACCATTTGTAATTTTATTACCAAACTTACTTTTTGGTGGAACTTGTTCTAAATCAAAATCTCTACATCCTAAAATTAATTTATTGGGATTCTCTTCTACTTCCTTTGCAAGTTTTATTACATCTTCAACTCTGTGTTGCCCATCAGAATCTGCTGTAACAACTCCACTATATTCAGCTAAATTAGGTAAAGTCAGAAAATAGTTAAAAGCATTCTTTAATGCTCTACCCTTACCTAAATTTTTTGCATGCCTAAATACTTTTATATTTCCATTTGGAATTTTTTCTATTGTATCAAATATTTCTCTAAATTCTTCCTTGCTCCCATCATCAACCAAAAGAATATCTTTTAAGCCATTATCTAATAATGATTTTACATAATCTATTAATTGTCTTGGTGGATTTAAAGCTGGTATTAATATTAAAATTTTTTTCATTATTCCCCCTTGAAAACTTACTTATAACTGATTCTTAATTGTTTTTTATAAAAAGCTATTCCTATATAGGTTATATCTTTTATACCTTTTTTTATTAATTCAATATTATACTTTTTATTAATTATTTGTTCTAAAGCTTCTTTAGAAAATTTTTCTAAATTTTTTTCAGAATCAGTAACCTTGAATTCTAAAATAAATGCTCTTTCTTTTTTATTAATAGGCTCTATTAAAACATCATATCTTCCCAAACCAGCTTCTCTATTTGATTTTACTGAATATTTATTATCTAAATAGAATGACATTCCTAAAAATAGTCCATGATAAAAATTTTCATTTTTTCCATCCATATAACTTGTTGACTTTAATAATATATTTTGTAAATTTTTTTCAAATTCTTCTATTTTATTATTTCTTAAAGCTTCCATTGTTTTTCTAAATTCACTTGCACCAAAGCTAATATCAATAAACTCATTTTTGAAAAATTTCCTTATTTCCTTATTAGGTAGCCTTAAAGAATAAACATCTTCATCAATTTTTTTATCAACTGTTAAATATCCACTGAATAAAAGCAATTCCCATATTTCATGATAACTAAGTAATGATGATAAATCAGAATTTCCTGTAATCACTTCTTCTATTTTTTCACCATTAAATAATTTTTCTAAGGAAATATTAATTTCTGAATTACTATCTTTTAGAACTTCTTTTATTAAAAAATTTCCAGATGTTCCTATCCAATAACCTTCAAGTTCTCTATTTTGAACAAAATTAAGTATACTCCAAGGATTGTATACTTCTGTATCTCCAAACCTGTATCCATCATACCAAGATTTTACTTCTGGTAAATTGTATTCTATATTAAAATCAATCAATATTTTTTCAACTTCTTTTTCTGTAAATCCAAAAAAATCAGAATATTGTTTATCCAATATAGAGTATACTCTTAAATTATTTAAATCAGAAAATATTCCAGCTTTGATAACTCTGATAATTCCAGTTATAATTCCCATCTTTAAATAATCATTTGTTTTTAAAGCTTCTCCATAAAAAACTTTAAAAAAATTAATAGCTTCATCATAATAATTATGCTCATAGGCTGAAATTAAAGGACTGTCATATTCATCTATTAAAAGTATTACTTCCTTTTTATGTTTCTCATATAAGAGTCTTGTTAAAAATTCTAAGGCATTTTTTAAGTTTGCAAAGTCTATATCTGCTAATAAATATTTTTTAAAACGAGGTAAATCAAATTCATCTAAATCATCAAGAAGATATTTGAATTCTGAATATAATTTTGAGATTAATATTTTTAAAGAAGATTTTGCTTCTTCCCAAGTTATATCTTTTATTCCTTTCATAGAAATAAATATAATTGGATATTGCCCTTGTTCTTTTATATATACAGATTTCTCTATATCTAAATTATTAAATAATTTTCTATTTTCTTCATTATTTTTTATATCAAAAAAGTGTTTTATTGTAGACATATTAAGTGTTTTTCCAAATCTTCTTGGACGAGTAAATAATTTTATTTTTGAACCATCATTTAAGATTTTTTCTATAAATTTTGTTTTATCAATATAGTAATAATTATTAGTAATTATCTCTTTAAAATTCTCTACACCTATTGGAATTTTTTTCATGAAAACCTCCTTTACAATAAATTATTTTTTATATTATATCATAGAAAAATTAAGAATTAGTTAAAATATAAATGATTTAATTAGATTAAAATTTAACCTATTTTTGATTATAATGTAATATTTAATTAAAAAGATTAAAAATAATTTGACATATGTGAGGAGACATTTGTATAATATGAAAAGTGCGATTAGATAGTTATTTTAAAATTAAAAAAAATTTTAATAAATTCTTTACTATGACAAAATATGTCGCTATTATTTTATATAATAAAAATATAAAATAAGATTTCTACAAAAATTATTACAACAAAGCCTAAAAAAAAATCTTATATTCTACATAATAAAAAATATTCAAAAAATTATAAAAAGTTTGCAATTAAATTTAATATATTCATTTTATTTTGAAAGGAGAGGGGAGAAATGAGGATAATGAAGTTTGAAATAGTAATATAAAACTTTAATATTATATAAAAATAAAAAAATAAAAATTTAGGAGTGATTTAGATGGATAAAATATTAATACTTAGTATTGTTGGAATTATATTATTAATTATTGTAATATTTTTATTTATGAAAAATAGAAATAGAAAAGATGATAATTCAATGGAGGAATTTATAATTACTGAAGAAGAAGATAATAAATCTTCTCAAAAAAAAGAACCTGAAATTAATATCACAGCTGTTGATTTTAAAGTTGTAGGAAATAAAGATAAATATACAATTTCTTTTAAGGGGGATAAAATTCAATTTTTTGTTAAAGATAATGAGATTGTTGGTTTTTTAGATAAAGATAAATCTAATAATATTTATTATTTTAAAAATGTTGGTGATCAAAATGTCTAAATATTATGAATTAGTATGTAATGTAAATAAATTAAAAAAAAATCTAGAATTAATACAGGAAGAAATTATTGAAGAAAAAAATACTGAAAATTTAAATACTATTTTAAATGAAAAAATTAGTAGTTTAAAAGATGAAATTATTTTAGTAAATTCAAAAAGGGAAGAATTATGGAAATCAATAAGAGATATTCAAGATTTTTTATTTGAACTAGAAATTATTAACAAAAAACAAATGAATTATGATACTTATATTAGAGAAAAAATAAAAGAACCAAATACAAAAAAAGAAATAGACCTTATTAATAGAATACTAATTAAATTAGAACCTGATACAAAAGAAAATGAACAAGTGTTTTGTAATGATTATGAAGGATTCTGGAATACACTATCAAATAGAATAAGAAAACCTATTGATACAACAAAAGAAGAAAGAAAAATTGAAGCCTTATATAGAGCACAATTAAGACAATATACATATTTAAAATTTTATTTTGAAAGATATAAAGATAGTTTGAAATTACAAATACCTTACTATGAAGAATGTGAAAGAGTAGCAAAATTATATAGGAATTCTTTAAATACACTTATAGATACAATTGAAAAGAAAATTTTTCCATCACTTGATATTGTAAAATTTTTTTTAAAAACATTAAGTATAAAAGAATTAGTTGAAAAGAATAAAATAAATGAAAATATGGCTTTAAAAGATATCCCCATAAAAAAAGGAATTTCTAGTTTGAAAAATTCTAAATATAATATATTTTATATATTTTTTGAAAATCTTTCTCATCTTTATACTTCAATTATATCAGCCTTTAAAGAAATCACATTAACTGATTTAATGGCTTTAAAATATGAAGAATGTGAAAAACAAGAATTAGAAAAACTTCAAAATGAAATTGGAAATTTAATTCAAACAACTTCAGATATTGGAACTTTAGATATGGTTTGGAAAATTGATAGTACTGATGAATATTTACAATACTCAATATTAGACATAAAATTTTTAAATTATATTAAACCTATAGAAAAAAATTCTGAAAAAATAAAAGAGATAGAAGTAAAAACAATAGAATTAAATCAAAATTTAAAAAATATTAAAGAAGTTATCAATGAAATAATATAATTAATAGATGGAGATTATTATGGAAAAAAATTTTAAAATAATATTTGATGAAAGAAAAAAGTTAAATGAAACACTTGATGAAACATATTTTAATATGATTGAAAATATTAACAATAATATAAAAAATTTAGAAAATATGGAAAAAGTTTTACAAGATAGTTTTTTAGAAGCTTGTGCATTAGATTTTGCTGGGGAAATTGTTAAAAATTATTTTGATGCAAGTGATTATAACATTACAATTGATCAATTATGTAGCAGAATACTTAATTTTAGATACGATAATGAAATAGATCCTTTAAATGATGTTATGAATACTAATAGAAAAAATCTTTATAATTTAGAAAATTCAAAAGAAAGTTTAGAAAGATTAAAAAATGAATTAGGAGAACCTGAAAAATTATTTATAAAACAAAAGGTTTATTCTAAAAAGGGAAAGCCAAGGAATGAATATAAAGATAAAAGTATAATTGAAGAAGGAAAAAAAGAATATAGAAGTAAGTTAGAAAAGGAAGGAAACCTTAAGGATGAAACAGGGAGTGCTAGGGAAAGATTAGAGGTTGATCATATACTTCCACTTGCTACTGCAGGATACTATAAAAAGTATCTAGATGATGAAGGAATTCAAAAAATTAAAAAGTTTTATAATTCAGAAGATAATTTTGGAATGTTAGGAAAATCAGCAAATGGCAGTAAAGGAGATATCTCTCTTAACCCTAATTCTAAAGAAAAGAAAATAAATATTAAGGATATAAAAAGTATTTATCATGGTACACCTGAGGAAATAACAAAAAAAATTGTTAATAGGTTTGAAGGAAAAAATTTAAAAAATAAAAGAGCTGAAAAAACTATTCAAAATTTGAAAAATGATGGAATTTTAGATGAAAATGGAAAGGTAAAACCTAATGTAAAAAGAAAAATAGAGGATGATATTAGATATTCTCGAAACCAAGAAAGTAAAGTTATTCTAAAAAACACTAATTATAAAAAAGTTTCTATGAATGCCGGAAAAGAAACAGGGAAACAACTTATTAAAATAGTAGGAGGGCAATTAATATATTATTTAGTTCCACCTTTAATTTATGAAATAAAAATTAATTTAAAAAATGAAAATGATAGTGATAATATTTTAGAAAATTTAAAATCATCCTTTGATAGGATAGTTGAATATATTAGTTCAAAAAAAAGTGATATATTTAAAAATATCCTTGGAGGAGGGTTAAAAAAATTCTTCAAAAACTTTTTTGATATTATAATTCAAATAGTAAAAGCAACTGTAAAAAAAATATTAAAAATGATTAGACAATTAGTACTTACAGTTGTAGATGCAGTAAAAATACTATTAGATAGCTCAAAAACATTTGTAGAAAAAATGGATGCTATTTCTCAGTTAATAGCAGGATTAGTTGTTAATATTGCTCTTGAAGTGTTATTTGAATATATTGAAAAACAATTTATGATACCTGAAATGTTTTTAATGCCTTTGCAAATGATAGTTACTATAATGGCAACTAACTTTATAATGTTAAGTTTAAAAAGATTAGATTTATTTGGAACTAATAAACAATTTAAAATAGAAAAAATTAAAGCTATTTTTGAAGAGGAAAGAGAAAAGGCTGACTTAGAACTACAAGAAAAACTAGAAAATGTAAATTATAATAATCAACAAATTTTTGAAGAGTTAAAAATAGAGTTAAAAGAGTTACAAAAAAATATTCAAGAAAATAATATATTTACTATAAGTATAAAAGATGATATAAAAAGAATGTTTCAAATTTTTGGTAAAGAATTAAAAATGGATAGTGATCTTCTTGCTTTTTTAAATAACTAAGCTATATTTCTTTCTTAGATATTCTGTTATTATAGATTATTATAAGATATTTTATTAAATTAAAAAAATTTAAAATTGCTTTTATATAATAAATTTCACTATTATCAAAAGAGATATTATTCTTTTTTAAATAAAAACTATATAATAAATTAAAATAAAGAATTAAAAAAAGGTGAAATACATTAAAAATTGATAAAATTAATTGAGTTTTCTCCATTTCAGTTAATAGAATTTACTAAAGAACTATTTAAAAAAATGAATTAGAGAAAATAGCAGTTACAAATAAATATGCTATAGATGATAAAACATTAGTTTGTGAATTAGATGAAAGTGCTGAATTATTGTTGTATGACATTAATCCTTCTGTAAAAAGATATTCTAACTACAGTTACTATCTAGATGGGAATAAAGTTTATTTTTATGGAGTGTTAGCATATCCAAAAGAAGTAATAACTGATTTTTAATTAAATGGAACTTTTGAACAGTTATTTGATTATATAGATGAAATAAATCATCTGTTAGAATTTTTAATTAAACAAAAGACTGCTAAATAGAATTTGAAATTAAAAGAGGACTAAAATATATGTGCTGATTAGGCTGTACCCAAAAAGTTCTCTTTTTTTTGTAAAAAATATTTGGCTATGACAAAATATGTCATTAAAGATTGATATAATATATTTATAAAAATTAAGGGAGGTAAATTTATGGGTTTATTAAAAGATATACCTTGGCTATTTACAGAAATTGAAAAAAATAATAAAGACGAAAGTGATGTTCCACCTTGGATGAAAAACAGTAGAAAAAGTAATGTTGAAAAAAGTGAAAAAATAAAATCAGAGTTAGAAATAGAAGAAGAAAAATATCTTGAAAGCATTTTTGAAGGAAAGAAAAATGAGTTTGATTCTATTTTCTCAACATTTAATGGAACTAATAATGATGAAAGTCCAGAAGAAAAATTAAAAAAATTTATTTGGTTAAATTTTAATATGGAAAATTTTTATCTTGATGATAATATTGGTATAGAAAAAAATATAGCAGTTGAGTTATTTTTAACAGATCAGGAAATTAAAAATGGAACTACAAAAATAGTTAAATATGAAAAAACAGAACTTATCTCTAAGTATAATTATATCAATGAAATTGAGGAAATAGAAAGTCAAACTGTTGAATATGAAAAGGAGATTATTATTCCTCCAAATATAGAAGAAGGAACTATTTACAAATTTATAGGTTTTGGTAATTGTTTTGAAGATATTGATGAAAAGATACAGCAAGGGGACTTATATGTTTTTATTTTAAGAGGTGTTGATAATGAATATATGTAATATGTATGATAGAACTAAAGAAATTGATAAACTTATAAAAGTATTTAAAAATAATAAAGACTTCTATATTTTTTATGATGAAGAAAAAGATGATTATTTTTTAAGAAAAAATAAAAAAAATTATACTGGAAAATATGAAAAAATTGAAAATAGTATTGATAGTGATTTTTACAGTCATAACTATAATATTCCTACTTATTTTCATAAAGAAAGTGGTTTTTATGAAAATGGAAAAAGAGAAGGAGTTTTTATCTATGAATTTTTTGATAGTAATATAAAATTTGAAGTAAATTATAAGAATGGTGAAAAAGAAGGAAAATATAGTATATATCGTTTTAGCAAAAGGCAAAATAAGATTGTGAGAATATATGAAGAAGGAGAATTTCTTAATAATGAAAAAATATTAGTTACTCAATATTATTATAATAGGAAAGATGAGCTAGAAATTAAAACTATAGACTTCAAAAAATTTCAAGAAGTATTAAGTTTTAGAGATGGAACAAAAATAGTTAAGGAAGTATTTAGGTATAGAACTGAAATGATTTCATTTAATTTACCTATTTCTTCAACAGATAGAGGAATTTTAAAAGCCTATCAATATAAAGATGATAAATTAAAATCAGAAGCTTTTTTTAGTGCAGGTATATTGAAAAAAATTATTTATTATAATGATGAAGAAAATATTGAAAGTATAGATTATTTTGATATTTATTATGATAATGATATTAAAGAATTTAATAGTTTCTGTAATTTTAGAGATAAGAAAGATTTATTTGAAGATAGTTTATTGAATAGAAAAGATTTAAAAATTTATGATTATAAAAATGAAAAGTATATTGATTATCCAGATATATTTATCAATGGAGATAATGATATTAAATTACAATTAAAGATTTTAAAAGATGATGTAAATTTAAATACTAATTTTGGTTATAATGACAATGATTTAATACCTCTACCAAAATATACTGAATATTTTGATAAAAATGGAAAAATTTATAAAAGAGATTTTTATAAAATAGAAAAAGTTATAAATTATTGGGGAGTTGCTTTTGAAAGTGTATTAGAAAAAACTGAATATTATTTTGAAGATTCTGAAAATATAAAAACAGAAGAGGTAAATAAAAGAGTTTATTTAGACTATGATTTTGAAAGTAAATTTATAAAAATACTTCTCAAAGAATAATTTTGTTGTCTTTCCTTTTATGTGGGTGTAATCACATTTTTCTTAAAAATTATGTGACTGTATTCACATTTTTTAATTTTAACATCATTATTTTCTCTCTTTTAGATAATGACCTTTACAAGAAACAATTATTATAATATTATTTTGAACTTTATATATCAACCTATGTTCTTCATCTATCCTTCTACTATATTCTTCTCTATATTTTAATTTTTTGGGTTTTCCTCTACCTTCTAAAACTCCATATCTTTCAATATCTTTTATTAATTCATTTATTCTTTTTAAAATTTTTTTATCAACATTTAACTATTCTTTATACTCTTCCCAAGCATTATCTTCCCATAATTTTTTCATTTACTCATCATCTACTTCTATAAGTTCATGAAAATAAGCATTTCCTGCTTTTATATTTTCTATTCTTTTATCTATTTTATTCCAATATTCTAAATCTCTAATTTTTTGAATTAATTCATTATATTCATTTTTTGTTAATATAACTAAATCATCATTTCCATTTTTAGCTAATTTTTCTAAGTCATTAATATTCAATATTAATGTAGTCATTTCTTCACTCCTTTCAAAAAATTAATATTCTAACCTTTGTATAAATATATGATAACATAAAATACAATATGTCTCAACTAAAAGTACTTGACGTCCTATTATAAATTTATTATATTTCTTCTATCTTAATTTTTATTATGTGGGTGTAATCACATTTTTTTAAAAAATTATGTGACTATACTCACATTTTTTTAATTTTATGCTATAATAGATTCAAGTAAAAAGGTAGGTGAGTTTATGGAAAGATTTATCTTAAATGATTTAATTAAATGGAAAAATTCAAAATACAGGAAGCCTCTTATTTTAAAAGGAGTTAGACAGGTTGGAAAAACTTGGATTTTAAAAGAATTTGGAAGTAGATATTATGAGAATATTGCCTATTTTAACTTTGATGAAAACCCTGAGTATAGACAATTTTTTCAAACAACAAAAGATATAAATAGAATACTACAAAATTTAATATTAATTAGCGGCTATAAAATTGTACCTGAAAAAACATTAATTATATTTGATGAAGTTCAAGATGCACCAGAAGTCATAAACTCATTAAAATATTTTTATGAAAATACTCCTGAATATCATATTACTTGTGCAGGTTCACTATTAGGAATTGCATTAGCTAAACCAAGTTCATTCCCAGTTGGTAAGGTTGATTTTTTAAATATTTATCCCATGAGTTTTTCAGAATTTTTACTAGCTAATGGAGATGAAAATTTAAAATTATTTTTAGATAGTTTAAATAATATAGAAAATATTCCAGATGCTTTTTTCAACCCTTTATATGAAAAATTAAAAATGTACTATGTTACTGGTGGAATGCCAGAAGCTGTATATATATGGACACAAGAAAGGGATATAGAACTTGTTAGAAAAACTTTAAATAATATTTTAGAAGCTTATGAAAGAGATTTTGCAAAACATCCAAATATTTATGAATTTCCAAAAATATCTATGATATGGAAATCTATTCCTTCTCAATTAAGTAAAGAAAATAAAAAATTTATTTACAAAGTAGTAAAAGAAGGTGCAAGAGCAAGGGAGTATGAAGATGCTTTACAATGGCTAGTGAATGCAAATTTAGTTACAAAAGTTTTTAAATGCTCTGCACCAAGAATGCCTTTATCTTCTTATGATGATATATCTGCTTTTAAAATATATTTAGTTGATGTAGGTTTACTTACAAGATTATCACAACTATCTCCTAATACTTTTGGAGAAGGAAATAGGTTGTTTACTGAATTTAAAGGAGCTTTAACTGAAAATTATATATTACAAGGGCTAATTTCTCAATTTGAAGTTACTCCTCGTTACTGGGCTGAAAATAATTATGAAGTAGATTTTATAATTCAAAATGAAAATAATATTATTCCTATTGAAGTAAAAGCAGAAACTAATATAAAAAGTAAAAGTTTACAAAAATTTAAAGAAAAGTTTACAAATGATATTAAATTAAGAGTTAGATTTTCATTTGAAAATTTAAAATTAGATGATGATTTATTAAATATTCCACTTTTTATGGTTGATTATACTGAAAAAATTATAAATATTGCATTGAATAAAATGAAGGAGAAAAATTATGGATAATGATGTAAAACTAGGAAGATTTATCAGCCTTATTCTAAGACATAAACCAGAAACTATAGATATAAAATTAGATGAAAATGGGTGGGCTGATACAAAAGAATTAATAGAAAAAATTAGCAAATCTGGAAGAGAAATTGATTTTAAAACATTGGAAAGAATAGTTAATGAAAACAATAAAAAAAGATACAGTTTTAATGAAGATAAAACTAAAATAAGAGCTGTTCAAGGACATTCTATTGAAGTTAATTTAGAACTTAAAGAAGTTGTTCCACCAGCTATTCTATATCATGGAACAGCTTTTAAAAATCTAGAAAGCATAAAAAAAGAAGGAATTAAAAAGATGAATAGACAACATGTTCATCTTTCAGCAGATGTAGAAACTGCTAAAAATGTTGCAACAAGGCACAGTGGAAAATATATAATTCTTGAAATTGATACAGTTGCTATGTTAAGAGAAAATTATAAATTTTATTTATCAGAAAATAAAGTTTGGCTTACAGATTTTGTTCCAAGTAAATTTATTAAATTTTAATTTAATAAAAGGTTTAAGGTTTTTAAAAACTTTAATCCTTTTTTTATTATAAATATGATATAATTAGTATTATAAAAATTATATGAAAGGAATAGTGAAGTTAAACTAATGATAGATAAAATTACTATAAAGGGAGCAAGACAACACAATTTAAAAAATATAGATATTGAACTCCCTAAAAACGAATTTATTGTAATAACAGGTGTGAGTGGAAGTGGAAAATCATCTCTTGCCTTTGATACAATTTATTCAGAAGGACAAAGAAGATATGTAGAAAGTCTTTCAGCTTATGCAAGACAATTTATAGGACAAATGAATAAACCAGAAGTTGACAGCATTGAAGGTTTATCTCCTGCAATCTCAATAGAACAAAAAACTACAAATAGAAACCCTCGTTCAACAGTTGGAACAATAACAGAAGTTTATGATTATTTAAGACTTTTATTTGCACATATAGGAATTGCACACTGTCCAATTTGCCATACAGCAGTTGAAAAACAAAGTGTAGATGAAATTGTTGAAAGTGTTATGACAAAATTTGATGATGGAAGTAAAATTATTTTGTTAGCACCTGTTGTTAAAGATAAAAAAGGTACTCATAAAAATATATTTTTAAATTTATTTAAAAAAGGTTTTGTAAGAGCAAGAGTAAATGGAGAAATACTTTATTTAGAAGATGAAATAGAGCTTGATAAAAATAAAAAACATAGTATAGAAGTTGTTGTAGACAGATTAGTTTTAAAAAAAGATGATAAAGATTTTGAGAGTAGATTAACTCAATCAA
>ERZ773087.638-NODE-638-length-25065-cov-10.132587_pt1 | contig 25065 bp, 22 predicted proteins | sample MGYA00511375_ERZ773087 | MGnify/ENA primary metagenome ERZ773087 (study PRJEB29015, sample SAMEA2737995) | human oral metagenome | biome: human oral; feature: human-associated habitat; material: dental | place: China | collected 2063 ...
CTCGCGGGTGACAACCCCCTGTGCGATGAGTTCGTTCACCCACGCGCCATGGTGATGCGCCGCGTAGGAAGCCTTGATCGTACCGTCCTTCATACCGTGCAGGGAGTCCGGATTGACTCCCGCCGCAAGATAGATGTGGCCGAGTGCTGCTGCAAAGCAGACCGCAGCCGCGATGCTGTGTACGGGGATGGCAAGTGCCGTGATGGTCGCGGGCAGGATGCTGTCGCCCATCCAGAGAATCACGCCCGAGAGGGCAATGACGAGGGCGAGCGCAAGCTGCAGCGCGATGTTCATCTTCTCGCCGCCGTTGTAGAAGCCCTGCGGAGGCATATGGGGATCTTTGCCCATCAGCTCGATCGGGAACTTCTGCATGAACTCCATATCCTTTGCGCCGAAGCGGAACACTTCCTTGATCATCGTCAGATAGCCCTCACGTGCGATGAAGAAGCCGATGATCGGAGTTGCGATAAACATGACGCCAAACACACGATGTGCGTACATGAGCGTCTTGTCGCCGAAGATATCGTACATGAAGCGGAAGGTGTCCGCATACAGTGGCAGCGCCGTGAGGAAGAGCATGAAGAACGCAAATGCATTCAGCCAGTGACAGAGCGCAAATGTCTTCTGATGGCGCGGAACAAATTTCTTGTTGATCAGCATTGTGCTCACCCCTTCTCCTGTTCCTGCGACGAACTCTTGGCGCTCGATTTAACCATCTTGCTGAGCACCATGGCGCCGACGATGCCGGCGGCAGCACCGCCGATAGCAAGTTTCGTAAAGGTACGCCCTGCCTTCCAGAGGTCGATCGAGAGCGGTGTCACGGGGTTCGCCGGCAAGCCGTACACCTCGGGCTTATCGGGCAGAACGTAGATCATGTGCGTGCCGCCGACCCCCTCGGGGCAGTAGACGTTCGCGTTCGGGAAGTTCGGTTTGATCTTTGCGCAGCGCTCCGTCGCAAGCTGCTTCATCTCCTCGATCGTGCCGAACTCAAGTGCGTGTGCCGTACAGGTCTTGGAACACGAAGGCTGCATAATCTCACCCGTTGTCTCATAGCCGTGCGCGATGCGGTCGTAGCAGAGATCACATTTCGTGGACTTATGACGAATCTCGTCAATCTTGGGGATGTGCCACGGGCAGTTGTGCTCGCAGTAGTGGCAGCCGACGCACTTCTCTTCGTTGATGACGACGGTGCCGTTCGGGTTGCGATCGATGGCATTCTCGGGACAGCCCTTCGCACAGGCGGGATCACCGCAGTGGAAGCAGTTCTTCTTGAAGAAGTCCCACTGAAATTTGCCCTTTTCGTCAATGCGCTCCTTCATCTCGATGAGCGTATAGACACGAGAGCTGAGATCCTTGTGCGACTGGTACTGCCCTTCGAACGGCGTGTCCATATCGGGCGGCAGGTCGTGCCACTGTTTGCATGCCACCATGCAGCCGCGGCATGCAGTGCAGCGCGACATATCATGCAGCATTGCGATTTCCTGTGTCATGACGTTCGCTCCTCTCCTTATTTTCATGGATAGATGTTATTCCAGTATCGGGTTGCCCTTTTTATGAAGACCCTTCTCCTCAGCGAGGAGATCGAGATGGACACTCGCCCAGTCCTGCCGGTAGATCGCGTCAGCATCGCTGCCATTCGCGGGTCCGCGGTAGGTCTTGATGTAGCTGTCGCACACATCGCAGATATCGAGACGCATAACATCGCTGTCTGTCGGTTCGAGCGTGTGCATCTTCTCCAGATCCGTGTTGCCGCAGTAGACACAGCCGACACGCGCATAGAGCCAACGCGTGCCGCAGCCACCGCAGACAAGGTCGCGCGTGCGCCCCTCGCGGTACTTGCGCAGATCCGCGATCACCGGCCGCCGTCCACAGACGGGGCAGTAGTTCTCACGGAAACGCGGCTTGTCGCGGTCGGGATTCCACCCATCCGGATCTTTCAGCTCCGCGGGTACAAGTGCCGCAATCATACGCCAGATCGTACTGCGCAGAAAGCCCTCGTTGAGCACGTGCTGTTCACACAGCGCCGCAAACGCCTCCTTATCCTGCGTGAGCACAGCGATGATGAACTCTTCCTTTGCCGCCTTGCGCAGCTTCTTCAGCACGACGAGATACTCGCGTGCCGATTCCTGCATGAGCGGCGGAACGTCTGCCTCGGCAATGCGTGCGAACACATCCTCCTGCATGAGGTAGACCGCACGCACCATGCGGCGGCGATAGGTCTCCTGCTGGAGGATGGGCAGCTTCTCCGCCAGTGTCTTCGTGACAGCGCGCTCCGGCAGCTGGATGGGCTCCGGCGTGCCGACCGCCTCGTCGACGAGACGGTGAATGCGCTCTGCCTCCGCGAGAAACGGGTACTTCTTGAGAAAGTGCTTCATCGGATCTGTTTTTTTCGGTTTCATAAAAGGGGTCTCCCCGTCTTTTCAGACGTTATTTCTATTGATTTTCTGTGCGGTCATGTCCCATCCAGTTCATGCCGCAGGGGGAGTTACAACCGTTCGACGTTGGCAAGGCAGGCCTTGAACTCCTGTTCCTGTACGTTCGGATCGAGTGCGTCGATGGTGAGGTAGTTGCCCGAGGGCCCCTTCGACAGGCCCTTGAAGCCCCAGTTGTAGGGTATCCAGAGCATATACGTGAGCACGCCGTTGATCGTCAGAGGCTGTGCTCGTTTCGTCACCATCGCCTTGATGTCGATGCTCGCGCGTGCGGTGCTGACGCGGACGAGTTCTCCGTTGCGAATGCCGAGCTTGACGGCAAGCTGCTCCGGCATCTCGATGAACGGCTCCTTGACCAGCTCGTTGAGATACGGAATGTGACGCGTGATCGTACCCGAGCACCAGTGCTCCGTCAGACTCGAGGAGCAGAGGACGTACGGATACTCGTCGGGCGTACCGACCTTCTGGTACTCCGGCACACGCGGATAGATGACGCAGGGGTTGAACTCGGTCTTCTGTCCCTCGTTCATCATGTTCTTTGTCGGGCTTTCGACCGGCTCATAGAACTCGGGCAGCGGACCGTCGACCGGCGTGGAGGAGTGATCACGCGTCATGCCGTTCTCCACATCGCTGTACTCAGCGGCAAAGAGACGCGCAATGCCCTCGGCATTCATGCGGAATGGCTTCTGACCGCCGGGCGTATTCGGCCCCTGCGTACGGTCGGCAACGTCGGGAACGTCGTAGCCGTCCCACATCCCCTTTGCTTCATCCCACCAGACGAGTGCCTGACCGGGACGAACCGGCTTACCGTTCTCGTCGCAGGAGGCACGATTGTAAAGCATATGGATGTTGTCCGGCCAGACCCATGCAAAGTTCGGGTAGATGCCCATGTTGCCGTGGTCTTCCTGCCCGCGGCGCTTTGCCATGTGTACACCGTCGCCGTAGACCCCCGTAAAGATCCACATACCCGCCATCGTCGTACCGTCGTCCTTGATCTCGCGAATGCCGCGCAGGAGATGCCCGTCTGTCAGATCGTAGCCGTTGCACTCCTTCATGATGTTCTCGACATACGTCTCGCCGTTCTCGGGATCGCCGTAGTTCCACGTAAGCATCTTGATGATGTTGTCCTTCGGGTCGGTCGAGTTCTTGTAGAGTTCCACGATGCGCTTCCAGAGCTTATCGATGATCCAGTAGTCGGGGCGTGAGTCATTGACGGGATCCGGGCCCTTCATGCGCCACTGGATCATACGCTGAGAGTTCGTCATTGTGCCGCAGCGCTCAAGGTAGGAGGCCGCCGGCAGGAAGATGACCTCGGTCTTGATGTCCGCTGGGTTGTCACCCGGACGCTCCCAGAACGCCGCCGTCTCGTTAATGAAGACATCCTGCACAATGAGCGAGTCGAGGCTCTTAAGACCTGCGTTGATCATCGTGAGATTCGCATTCGAAACCTGTGGGTTCTGTCCGCAGACATAGATACACTTGACAATGCCCTCAATCGCCTTTTCGAACATGACGTAGAGCGAGTCGTTGTGTGTGCCGTTGCGGATCGGCAGCATATTGTAGAGATAGTCGTTGGACGCATTTGCCGCATCGCCAAACCATGCCTTGAGCAGGTTCTTCAGGAATTTCGCCTTGAACGTTCCGCTGCTCTGCGTCCACTTCGCGAGCGTGTCCGTCTTGTGCGTCGGGTAGTAGAGATACGAAGGCAGATACTGGAACATGATGCCATAGTCCGTCGAGGACTGCACATTCGGCTGTCCACGCATCGCGTCGATGCCGCCACCCGAGACACCGATGTTGCCCATCAGCAGCTGCAAAATCGTGAACGAGCGAATGTTGCCGACACCGATCGTATGCTGACACATACCGAGCGCATACATCATAACGGTCGGTGTATGCGAGGAGAAGATCTCCGCCGCCTTCTGAATGTCCGCTACGGGCATGCCCGTAATCGCAGATGCCTTCTCGAACGTGTAGCGCGAATAGTGGCGTGCGAGGTGATCCATGACCGTTCCTGGCGTCGCCATCGTAGGTGCCTTCATCGGCTTGCCGTTTGCATCCAGCTTGTAGCCCCACGTCGTCTTGTCGTACGTGCGCGTCTTCTCATCGTAGCCGGAGAAGATGCCAGCATCAAAACTGTAATCGTCACGCAGGAGACAGAACGCGTTCGTGTTGCGGCGCAGATAGGCTTCGTTGTACTTCTTGTTCTGAATGATGTAGTTTATGATTGCTCCGAGGAATGCGATATCTGTGCCGGTACGAAGCTGGAAGAAATGGTCTGCAACGCGCGAGGTACGGGTGTAGCGCACGTCGACATGAACAACGATGGCACCGTTGTCCTTTGCCTGCATGACATTCTTCATGCCCATCGGGTGGCACTCTGCCATGTTCGATCCTTCGATCCAAATCAGCTTTGCATGCTTGATGTTATACCACGAGCCGGTCATGGCACCGCGTCCGAATGCCGCCCCCAGTGCCGGCGGGGTCGTCGCATGGCAGACACGCGTCTGGTTGTCGAGCTTGACAACGCCGAGACCGCGCGTCATCTTAATCAGCTGGTAGCACTCCTCGTTGTTGACCTGCGAGCCGCCGATCAGACCGATGGCATCCGTGCGGTTGCTCATGAACTTCTGGCCCTTGACCTCATCCTCGCCGATCCAGTTCTCATCACGGGCCTTCTTGATGGCGCGTGCTGCGCGGTCAATCGCCTCTTCCCAGCTGATCTCCTCCCAGTGGTCACTGCCGGGCGCACGGTACATCGGACACTTCGGACGCTCTGCCGAGTTCGGGATGTGACCGTAGCCAACCCCCTTCGGGCACAGACCACCACGGTTGACCGGATGATCCGCCGCACCTTCGAGGTTGATCAGCTTGCCGTCCTTCACATAGCCGAGCGTGCCGCAGCCGCAGGCGCAGAAGTGGCAGACGGAGGTAAATTCGCGACCGCCCGTCAGCTTGTACTCTTTCGCCGCCGCCTCGACTTTGCCGACGTCCAGACCGAGACTTGCAAGTGCCAGCCCGACGCCGCTTAGTCCGGTGGCTTTCAAAAAGTCACGTCTGCTAAGGTTCATCGTGATTCTCCTTTCATATCGGCGGAAACCCGCCGACAGGCTCTCCTAAACCTTAATTAACATATCTATGAAAAACGGGGAAATCCCCTGTTTTCACCTAAAGTACAATGCGCTCAGGGTTCGCGTATACACAGAACGAACCGGGTGCCATACGTGCGCACAGCGTAATGCCGAGCTTGCGGGCAACATCGAGCGAGAGCGTGGTCGGTACGGACTTCGCCGCGACTGCTCCGATGCCCATGCGCCCGAGCTTCAGCATCATCTCCGAGGAGCAGCGTCCGCTGAAGACGATGATTTTATCGGTAATCTCCACGTGGTTCTTGAGCGCCCAGCCATAGAGCTTGTCAAAGACGTTATGACGGCCGACATCCTCACGGAAGACGAGGATTTTCTTGTTCTCCTGATCGTAAATGACCCCGCTGTGTACGCCGTTCGTCGTGTCGTGCGTCTTGGAGAGGCGCGCGAGCAGCTCATCCGCCGTCGCGAGAATGTCACTCGCGTGGAAGCGCACATCGCGCGGACGCTCGAAGATCTCCTCGGGGCGCAGTTTCAAAATTTTGCGTGCTGAGAAGTAACGTGGATTCTTGACGGCTTCCTCCGCCCAACGCTGTGCGTCCTCCGTTGTTGTGACTGAGGCGCGGAGGTGCTCTGCATCCACTGTCAGCTCTGTGATATCGTCATACGTGCGGATGCGCCCCATCTGGGCGAGCATCCCGATGACAAGATCCTCGAAGTCAACGGGCGAACAGAATGCCGTGGTGAAGTTCTCTCCGTTGAGGTCAATGTCGAAGTAGACCTCCTCGGAAGTATATTTATGATCGGGGACGAACGCATTCTTCTCCAATACATAGCGGGTTACGGGTACGTCGATAAAATCACTGCGCTGAATTTCCATTTCCCAGTCTTTCCATTCCAATCATTACATTGTCAAAAACATCTCACCGTCTGCGCCGTAAAGAGGTCGTCCCATCAGAAAGAGCGCAAGGCGGACGGCGGTATCCATATCGTCAAGACCAAAGGTCAAAAGATCTGTTTCTGCGGTACATCCTTTTGTAACGTATGCGACCACGCGCTCATCCAACTCCGGTATCCCCATCCCGCGATCCAGCATGAATGTCGGCAGAACACCGTGTGCGCGGCTCTCTAAGATATATAGTTCTACACTATGAGAATCTATTTTCGCGATAAGATTCTGAAAATCCTTCCGTATCTTTGTTTTTTGTTGGATAAAATATCCTGTAGGCGAACTGACTGCAACCGCCTCTGCGCCCGCCGCCGCGAAACGTGCCGTATCCTTTCCCTCCGTGTCGAGGTCAAATCCGTGGCTGTCACTCTTGATGACCGCCGTACGCACGCCACGCTGTACGAGGAGTGGAATGAGCTTTTCAATAAATGTCGTCTTGCCCGTGCCCGAGGCAGGTGCTGCAACGGAGAGGACGGGCTTTGTCCGCTGCTCGTTCGCGAGCCGCCCGAGAGCAAGCCGATAGGCAGCGGGCGTGTTCACGTTCAACAGCATCCCCGCATCCACCGTAAGCGGAACTTCACGCACGGTAAGCTCCCTGAGGATGATGCCGAGCTTTCGATCGCCGCGTGCAATCGCTGTCGCAAATACTGCGCCCGCATCCCGTCGGTAGAGTGCCGCAAGCGGCTGCCAATACCCACTAAGGGTTGGTAGAACAACCTGCGTATCGCCCTCTGCCGCCGAAAGGAGTGCACGCACGAGTTCAAAGTCATAAAAGGGCATATCGCCCGAGAGGACGAGCGACCACTCCGTCTCCGCCGCCGACAGACCTGCTGCAATCGCCGCTGCAGGTCCCTGTGCAGGGATTTCATCCGTGACGAGAATCGCTCCGAACTCGGCGGCAAGCGTCGTGAGCTCTTCCTGCGCCCCCTCTGCCGCGAGGACAATGCTGCCAAAGCCCGCCGCACGTCCCCTGCGGAGCGTGCGCGCAAGCAGGGACTCACCGTCCAGCGGCAAAAAGCGCTTGTCCTGCCCCATGCGTGTACTCTTGCCGCCCGCCGCCACGATGAGTGTCAGATCGGAGAGATTCATCGTGCGCACTCGCCCGTATCGCCGCGCAGAATCTCGATGCCATGCTGCAGCTGCGGCAGGATAAAACCAAGGCACTCGCGCACCGCCTTCTCGCTGCCCGGCAGGTTGACAATCAGCGTGCGTTTTTTGATGCCTGCCGCCGCACGCGTGAGCATGGCACGCGGCGTCACCTGCATGGAGAGCGCACGCATCGCCTCAGGGATGCCCGGGGTCTCGCGCTCGATGACCTCACGCGTCGCCTCGGGGGTCACGTCGCGCACAGAGAAGCCCGTGCCGCCTGTCGTGAGGATCAGACCCACGCCGCGCTGTGCCCAGAGCTCCATCTCGCGCACAAGCTGCTCCTTCTCATCGGGGACGATGTTGAAGCCCGCGACATGGTACCCCGCCTCGGTCAGCATCTCTCGAATCGCCGCACCGCTCGCATCCTCGCGTTCGCCGCGTGCGCCCTTGTCGCTCGCCGTGATGACAGCGGCATCGAGCGGAATCTTTTCCGTCGTGATCTCCATTTTGTCCCCGACCGTCACCCAGCCGCCATGCAGAACGCGTGCAAATACACCCTCGCGCGGCATGATGCAGTCGCCGACCTGATGGTAGATTTGGCAGTGGCTGTGACACTCCTTGCCGATCTGCGTGATCTCGAGAAAAACATCCCCGACGCGCAGCCGCGTGCCGATAGGAAGCTCCTTAAAATGAAAGCCGTCCGCAACGACATTCTCACCAAACGCCCCGAAATCCACATCCGCGCCGCGCGCGCGGAAGTCGTCGATCTCGCCAAGTCCGAGAAGGCTCACCTGACGATGCCAGTCGCCCGCATGAGCATCGCCGTCGATGCCGAACTCCGTCATAAAGAAGACGCGATCCAACGCGTGCTTCTGCGTTCCGCGCTTCTCACTGATGCAGAGCGCCCGAATCTCTCCCATATTAACCCCCTACCTGATACATGGCGCGTCGGTCACGCGTCTCTGTGTCCATCTCGAAATAGTGTTCCTCGGGCTTTTTCCAGACCGCATGTGCGATTGCATCCGTCAGCTGTACATCCGTCGCTCCACCGCGCAGGAGTGCACGCGTATCCAGTCCCGCACTGCTGTAGAGACAGAGTTTCAAAAAGCCCTCTGCCGTCAAGCGCACACGGTTGCACGTCGCACAGAATTTGTGTTCCATCGCGTCGATAAAACCGAGTGCACCCGTAAATCCCGCAGGTTTTACATAAGCGGCGGGTCCTGTTGGAACAGCCCCCTCATGCGCCGCCTCCCCAACAGGGAGCAGTGCGCCGAACGCATCCCGCAGCCGCGCCCGCACCTCGTCCATTGGCACACCACGATAGCCCTCCGTGCGGGCACAGCCAATCGGCATGAGCTCGATGAAGCGCATTTTGATCGGATAATCGCGTGCAATCGCCGCGAGTGCTGTGATCTCATCGTCGTTCACGCCCGCAATCGGCACACAGTTCATCTTGATATCGAGCTGCGTCTCGCCCGTCAGGCGTTCCAGAGTCTCCATGACCGCACCGAACATTGGCCGCCGCGTGATGGAGAAGAACTTGCCGCCGTCGAGCGTGTCGAGGCTGAGGTTTACCGCATCCAGCCCCGCATCCAAGAGCTCGTCCATCATCGCACCGAGCAGCACACCGTTCGTCGTGATCGCAACCGTCTCAATGCCCGGTGTCTCCTTCAGCCCGCGCACGAGATGTACAATGTCGCGGCGCACAAGCGGCTCGCCGCCCGTCAGACGCACCTTGCGAATCCCCATCTTCGCAAGTGCACGCACGTTCCGCAGGATCTCCTCATAGGTGAGCACATCCGCGTGCGCCATCTTCTTCACGCCGTGTGCAGGCATGCAGTAGCGACAGCGGAGATTGCAGCAGTCCGTCACCGAAATGCGCAGATATTCAATTTTCCTCTGAAACTGATCCTGCATAATAGCCTTCTATCTAAAACTAAAGGATTACAACCTCTACCTCTGTCCCTGCCGCCAGCGGCTTTGTCCCCGCTGGCACATCCACGAACGCATCGCAGCCCGCCGCCGAAAAGAGCGAGCCGGACTCGTGCTGATCAGGCAGCGAGACGCGCCCGTCCGCCTCGATCCGTGCACGCAGGAACCGCCGACCAGGGCACGCCTTTGGAAAGGCGTCGGCGAGCACCGCACGCCGACGTGGGCGCGTGACCTCCGTCTCACCCGCGAGATGAGCCAGTGCCGCACGCGCCATCAGCTCAAACGTCGCGTATGCAGCGAACGGATTGCCCGAGAGCGCAATGCCGAGCATCTTCCCGCGCGTATAGGCAATCGCGGGCGCCCCCGGCTTCATGCAGACGCGCCAGAAGAGACGCTCTGCGCCAAGCGCAGGCACAACACCGTGCATGATGTCCTTCTTGCCGACGGACACGCCGCCCGAGGTAAGGAACACGTCCACCTTGTCCGCATAAGAGGCAATCACTGATGCTGCCCGCTCCACATCATCCGGCACAGAGCCGACAACCGTCACCTCTGCGCCGAGCTCCTTCAGGCGCCCTGCGAGCAGGTAAAGGTTGCTGTTGTAGATCTTGCCGGGACGAAGAGACTCACCCGGTTGGAGCAGTTCATCGCCCGTACTGGCGACAGCGACGCGCACGCGCCGACGGACAAGAACGTCGCCATACCCCTCGCTTGCGAGCACCGCCAGATGCGCCGCGCGGATGCACTGCCCCTGACGAATAAGGACCGTTCCCTTCTTGATGTCCTCGCCCGCATAACAGTAGTTCTCGTACGGCTCAGACGTGAACGAAACGTGAATTTGCTCCCCGTCCTCGCGTACATCCTCCTGCCGCACCACACAGTCGCAGCCCTTTGGAATCGCGCCGCCCGTCATGATGCGGACGCATTCGCCCGCACCGACAACCCCATCGAAGAAATCGCCAGCGCACTCCTCGCCGACGACGCGCAACGTTACAGGATTCTCCGCCGAGGCGCCGCGCGTACTTGCTGCAGCGAACGTATAGCCGTCGAGCGGCGAGCGGTCGAACGGCGGGTTGTCAAACCCCGCACGCACATCCTCCGCCGCGACACGTCCCACAGCATCCAGCAGGGGAACGCGCTGCGTTTCCGCAACCGGTGTCGTATGTGCAAGCAGCACCTCTACTGCCTGTTCGAGTTCGATGTCCTGCATGATTCCCCTCCTGCAATTTTCATGCGTATATCTTTCGAGTGCACTGATAAATTTGGCAATTCCTTTATACAAAATATTTATCGTCTGTGTCTGTGTCAAATGTCACAGATTCATACCCTATGTGTCGAAGCCCACTTATTTCCCAAACGGGCACACGGGATAGTGGCACACCTTGCACTCCATGCAGAGTCCGCCGATGCCGAGGCGCGTGATTTCGCGCCTCGTCCACTCACTGCCCGCAATCACGCGCGGCATAATGATATCAAAGATCGTTGCGGGCGAGTACATGACGCAGCCCGGCAGCCCCATGATCGGTACGCTGCGCCCGTCCTTCTCGTAGTAAGCAAGCAGGAACATCGCACCCGGCAGCACGGGTGCGCCGTACGTCACCACGCGTGCCCCCGTCGCACGAATCGCGGCGGGCGTGCGGTCGTCGGGATCGACGCTCATGCCGCCTGTACAGAGTACCATGTCCATGCCGAGAGCAAGCAGTTCCTCAATCGCCGCACGCGTATGCTCCGTCCCATCATCTGAGAGACGGTGCTCGTCTACCTGCAATCCGAACGCGCGCAGTTTGCTGTCAATGACGGGCGTAAAAGTGTCCTTGATGCGTCCGTGAAAGACCTCCGAGCCCGTCGTCACAACGCCGACCTTCATCTTTCGATAGGGAAGAATGCGCAGCAGCGGCTCGGAACCTGCCGTATCACGCACCTTTTCCATAGTGCTCTTGTCAATGACGAGCGGAATCACGCGCATCCCTGCGAGCTTCGTCCCCGCCTTTACGGGATAGTGCTGCGCGATCGTCGCGATCATCACATCCGTGATGTCGTTCACCGCATTGAGTGCATCCTCGCGCACCTCGAACACGCCGTCCACCGTCGATGTCAGTTCGATCTTGCCTTCCTTCGGCTCGCTCGCCGTCATGTATTCACTTTGACAGAGATCACGCAGAATCGCTGCCGCATCGTTCTCGTGCAGCATATTCTCGTCATCCTCCCAGACGTAAATATGCTCCTTGCCAATGCGCAGCAGCACCTCAACATCCTCAGCGCGGATCACATCGCCCTTGCGGAATCGCGCTCCCTTGCGCTCCCCTCGCACGATCTCCGTAATGTCGTGGCAGAGCATCATCCCTACTGCGTCCTGAACGCGAACCTCCCGCATAGTCCCTCCCGTTCCATCGATATGTATTTTTGAAAACACATCATATATAATACACATTCACGATCAAACAAGAATAGTTTTGCGACGAATTAATCTTTCTCTAAAAACCATTCTCATTTATACATTCTTCTTATTGATTATACCACATAAAATAAATTTTCTCTATGATTTTTCGTAAATGAGAAAGGTTTTTTGCGCCCTTTGTCCCTCTTTTCTGTAACAGAAGATTGCGCGTAAACGATTGATTTTCAATGCAAGGTACGCTATGATTAAAACATTCGGTCAGAAAGGAGGAATACACATGCCGAACGCAGGACTGACGCACTTCGATGAGGGCGGCGCCGCGATCATGGTGGATGTCAGCGGCAAGGAGAAGACGCACCGCGAGGCGATTGCAAGCGGACGCATCTATGTGAGCGATGCGGTCTATGCCGCCATCGAGGGAGGCACTGCGGCGAAGGGTGATGTACTCGGCGTTGCACGCATCGCAGGGATCATGGCGGCAAAGCGCACATCGGACACCATCCCGCTCTGCCACCCGTTGCCGCTCGCCAAATGCACGCTCGACTTCGCGCTTGAGGAGATTCCGCGCCGCGCCGTACGTGCGACTGCGACTGTAAAGGTCACAGGCGAGACGGGGGTTGAGATGGAGGCACTGCACGCTGTGAGCGTTGCACTCCTCACAATCTACGATATGTGCAAGGCAATTGACAAGCGCATGGAGATCGGAGACATTCATCTCGAGCGCAAGTCCGGCGGCAAGAGCGGCACATTTGTCCGCTGATTCGGGGAAAGGTCAGCTTTTCCAACACACACTCCGAGCAAGGATTATCTAAGGCAAATTTGCTACGATGCCTTGCCTGACGGATTCCGTCACGGGGTACGACTTGGAAACGGTCGTGCCTACTCTATTTTGTAAAGGAGAATACTATCATGAAACTTAGGAACTTACTTACGGCAGGTCTCACCGCCATGGCACTCTTTACCGCCGGCTGCGTGGGCGGCGGCGACAGTGCAAACAAGATGGACACGCCGAAGGAGGGTCCCGTCGAACTGCAGGTCTCTGCGGCGGCGAGCCTCACGGACGCGATGAAGGAACTCGGCGGCATGTATGAGAAGGAGCACGGAAATACGAAGCTCGTCTTCAACTTCGGCAGCAGCGGCGCACTCCAACAGGCGATTGAGAACGGCGGAGCTGCCGATGTCTTCGTCTCTGCCGCACAGAAGCAGATGAATGCGCTCGACGAGAAGAAGCTGCTTGCAGACGGCACGCGCGTCGATCTGCTCATCAACGACGTGGTTCTCATCACGGCGAAGGACAGCAAGCTGAACCTCCCCGACTTCAAGGCAGTGCTTGACCCGCAGGTCGCACACATCGCGCTTGGTGAGCCGAAGGGCGTGCCCGTCGGACAGTACAGCGAGGAAGTCTTTACAAAGCTCGGCATCCTCGATGATGTCAAAGCGCGCGCCGTCTACGGCTCGGATGTCCGTCAAGTGCTCGCGTGGGTCGAGACGGGCGATGCGGACTGCGGCGTTGTCTACGCGACCGATGCCGCCATCTCGGATAAGGTAAAGGTCGCCGCCGTTGCTCCTGCCGATACACATAAACCTATCGTCTACCCCGCCGCCGTCCTCAAGGATGCGAAGAACATGAACGAAGCAAAGGATTTCCTCGCATTCCTCCAGACGGACGCTGCGAAGAAAGTCTTTGAGAAATACGGCTTCAAAGTGAAATAATGACGGACGAAACGCTATCCCCGCTCATCATCTCGCTTGAGGTCGCGGGTCTTGCGACGGTCATCACCTTCTTCGTCGGCATTGCTCTCGCCTACGGTGTCCTGCAGATCCGCAGCCGCCTCGCGGGCACAATTGCCGACGCCGTGATTACCCTGCCACTCGTTCTGCCGCCGACCGTCGTCGGATTCTTCCTCCTGCTCTTCCTCGGAAAGCGCAGTACGATTGGAAGTTTCCTCCTGTCGATCGACCTGCCGCTCGTCTTTACTTGGCGCGCGGCAGTCATCGCTGCGGTCATCGTGAGCCTCCCGCTCATGTACCGCACAGCGCGCGGTGCATTCGAGGCGATTGACCAGAGCATGATCCACGCAGCGCAGACCCTCAGCGTCAGCAACTGGCGCATCTTCTGGTGTATCATTCTGCCGAATGCACGGCACGGCATCCTCGCGGGGCTCGTCCTCTCGTTTGCCCGCGCACTCGGTGAGTTCGGCGCAACCATCATGTTCGCGGGCAACATCCCGGGACGCACGCAGACCATGTCCACCGCCATCTATGCGGCGGTACAGGCGAACGACTACGACCTCGCCTTTCGCTGGGCGATCATCATCTCCCTGTTCTCACTCTTCTTTATCGGAGCGATGAACCTGTACCTCAAACGGGAGGTGCGTGAATGAAGCTCGTCGTCAACATCGAAAAACGCCTGCGTGACTTCACTCTTGCGGCAAACTTTACGCTCACGGACACAACCCTCGCCCTCCTCGGCGCATCGGGCAGCGGCAAGAGCATGACGCTCAAGTGCATCGCGGGGCTCGAGCGTCCCGACTGCGGACAGATTGTCCTGAACGAGCGCATCCTCTTTGACAGTGAAAAGGGCATCAACCTCCCGCCGCAGGCGCGAAACGTCGGCTACCTCTTTCAGAACTACGCCCTCTTTCCGAACATGACCGTGCGCGAGAACATCATCTTTGCGCTGGACGGCACGCGTGAGGAAAAGAAGCGTATCTTCAAAGAGAACGTCGCACGGTTCTCGCTGGAAGGGCTGGAAAACGCCTATCCTGCGGGGCTCTCGGGCGGACAGCAGCAGCGCGTCGCCTTTGCACGTATCCTCGCACGCGGCGCGGATGTGCTGCTCCTCGACGAGCCGCTCTCCGCGCTCGACACTCACCTCAAGTGGCAGATCGAGCTTGCACTGCGCGAAATCCTCGCCATGCAGGACATCTCGGCAATTCTCGTCACCCACGACCGCGACGAGGCATTCCGCATTGCACGCGAGATCGCGACCGTCGATCGAGGGCAGCTCACATCGCCGACGGATAAACACGAACTCTTTCGCAATCCAGGCACATGCGCCGCGACCACACTCACGGGCTGCAAGAATATCTCTGCCGCTCACCGTGTGGACGAAACGCACGTCACGGCGACCGACTGGGGCATCACGCTCCGCGTCGCGGACGCGGCGACGGACGTGCGGCACATCGCCGTCCGCGCACACTATCTTGTGCTTGCGACAGAGAACGATGTGGATGCGCTCCCTGCACGCATCGCCGAGGTCATCGAGAGCACCTTTACCTACATCGTCATGCTGCGCTTTGCAGATGGAGCGATGCCCATCCGCTGGGAAATCGACAAAGCAACGTGGCACGCACACGAAGCCGGCATCGGCGATACATTGTATTTCAACTTCCCCGTCGAGGAGCTTATGCTTCTGAGGGACTAAAGCGCAAAAATCCCGAACAGTGATTCGTCACCGTTCGGGATTTCTTATGCGATTTTTTCCAATTTCCCCGCCGTCATTGTATAGCAGGTATCGGCGTAGTTCCGTGCGTCACTCTCGTGCGTGACGAGGAGGACGGCAGTGCCCGCGTCGGCAGTCTCGCGCAGGAGACGGAGGACGCTCTGCGTATTCTCCTCATCGAGATCGCCCGTCGGCTCATCTGCGAGCAGGATTCCGGGCTGCATCACGAGCGCCCGCGCAATCGTCACGCGCCTGAGTTCCCCGCCCGAGAGTTCCGACGGAGTGACCGATGCGAGCTTACGGATACCGAGACGTTCCATCAGCGCATCGGCACGCACGGCAGCCTGCTCCTGTGTCCCCGTGAGGAGAGCAGGCAGCAGGATATTCTCGCGCACCGTGAGCGCGGCGAGCGACATCAGACGCTGCGGAACGATGCCAATGTGGCGGCTGCGCAGCGCGTCGCGCTCCACCTCGCCCAGTGCGTAGATGTCCGTTTCATCGAGCAGGACGCGCCCCGTCACGGGCTTCATCAGTCCACCGAGGATATGGAGCAGCGTACTCTTGCCGCTGCCCGAGCGTCCCGTCACCGCCGTGAGCGTCCCCGCCGCAAGCGTGAAGTCCGTCTCCGCGACCGCCGTAAAATAGCCGTCCTTTGCACTGTAGCGCAGGAAATCGCGGCTGATCTTCTCCGCACGAAGTTCCATCATCCATCCTCCCGCAGTACTGCACTGAGCTCGGCGGAGCCAACGCACCGCACCGTCCACGCCGCCGACAGCATTCCCGAGAGCACCGTCGCCGCAAACGTGCCGAGGGCAAGTGCGAGAATCACCCCGACATCCGGCAGGAGATAGGGGCGTGTCAGGCTCTCCTTCATCAGCCCCGCAAACGGCAGGACGACGGCAGCACCGACGAGGATGCCGAGGGCAGCCCCCGCCGCTGCAATCAGCCCCGCCTCCGTCAGCATCGTCCGCACGAGCAGTGTACGAGGTGCGCCCGCGACGCGCAGCATCGCAAATTCACGCCGCCGCTCATGCACGACCATGCGAAACGCAATGCCGAGGATGAGCACGGAGAGCAGCCAGATGATTCCGAGCAGCATCGAAATCGTTCCCGTGATGCCGCCGAGCCCCTGCTCCACATCGCGCACCATCCCATGCGCCGCATGCGCCGAGAGCTGCGGGTACATCTGATTGACCGCCGCCGCAATCCCTTCGGGTGCGAAGCCGTCCGCCGCCCGAATGAGCACGGCAGAAATCGCATTTTCGGTAGGAATCCCATGGAAATAATCGAATCCCGCCGCAGCGGCGTTCGCCATCATCGTACGCATCGTCTCCATATTCGTATAGACCGCCGTGTCCATTCCCGTCCCCGTCGGACTGAGCCGTCCGACGACACGACAGGGCGTGTTGTAGAACATCAGCATATGGTCTGCCGGCACGGAGATACCGCTGCCGACAAGGATATCTCCGAAACCGATCACACCGTCATAGCTCTCGCGCATCCACGGCTGGATCGTAAAATCCGTCGCGGGGTCGAAGCCGATCAGCTGCACCGCCACCGAGCAGCAGCCCGCATGCGCGGAGGCGAGGAAGAACTGCGGCGTTGCCTGTGCCACCCCCGAGAGCCCCCGCAGCTCATCAAGGTAGTGCTCCTCCATGTAGAAATGCGCGGGCACCCCCTGAACGAGTACACCATCGAGACCGCCCGTCGCATCCGCTTCACGCGGCAGGACAATGACATCCGCACCAAGCCGCTCCTGAAAACGCCCGAGACCGTTTTGGAGACTGAGCAGGACGAGCGAGCCGCCAAAGAGGACGAGCGCGAGAATTGCCGCCACCGCACCGAGCGCGGACGCACGCGCAGAGCTGTGCCGGCAGTTGCGGACAGCGAGAAAATGCGAAAACGTCACGCCTCTGCCCCCTTTCGATACACATAGATATCCGCCCCTGCGGTCATGATGTTCAGCAGCGAGAGCACCATCACCGCGGGCTCCATCACCGTATGACAGTGCATGGTCTCCATCATGCAGAGATCGATGAGATGATCTGGCACAGCAAATGCCAATACGGACACCGGAATCACAGCAAGTGAGAGGCCGATCTTGACCTGTGCGCGTGGGATAACAAGGTGCATGACAGCGATTGCGAGCAGTGCCGCCGCAATCCCCATCAGTGCCTGCCCCGCCCAGTGGCACGTCATCCACGAGCCGTCGGGACGCGCCTCACACGGCGCAAATACCGTCTGTATGCCGACAAAAAAGATGAGATTCAGCACGACCAGCAGGATATCCGTGGTGCCGCACCTGCGTTTCTTTTCGTTCATGGTAACAACTCCTTCGATGAGATCAATCGTCTTCACATCGTAACAAAATTAAGAATAGTTTTCAATGATTTTTTCAACAAATACAAAAGGAGCCGCAAATAATTGCGGCTCCGAATTTACGAATGGCAGGGGTAGCTGGACTCGAACCAACGCATGCGGGATTCAGAATCCCGTGCCTTACCAACTTGGCGATACCCCTGTGTCGCTCTCAGCAACATGGGCAATTATAGCGGATATGCCCCGCCTTGTCAAGGAATTTTTTAACGTAAACGGAATAAATCACGCCCGCTTGCGCATTTCCTCCGGTGTCTCCTCCTCCGCCTCCTGTTCAAGCGCAAGCACCGCCTGTACGAGAATGGCGCACTCAAGGCGCTTCTTCTGAATCTCACAGCCCAGCTCGTACGGATGCCGGATATCCCCGTGGAAGAGGTCTGCATTCGCATGACAGCCACCGCTGCAGTAAAACCGCGCCCAGCAGTCACGGCAGAGAGGCTTATTCAGCACATGGGAGTTGCGGAAATACGTCGGCAGCTCCATGCTCTCCACGCCCGTGAAGACCGAGCCGAGGCGATAGCCCTCACGTCCGACGAACTGATGGCACGGATAGAGGTCGCCGTTCTCCGCGACAGCATAGTACTCATGCCCCGCGCCGCAGCCCGCAAGCCGCTTTGCAACGCACGGGCCGTGATTCAGATCCATATTGAAGTGGAAGAAGAAGAAGCCCTTGCCCGCCCGCACGCGGTTCAGATAGGTCTCGGTCAGATGATCGTATTCGGCGAAGATGCGCGGCAGATCTTCCTCCGTAAAGCCGAGTGGACTGTCCTTGAGCACGACCGGCTCCATCGAGAGGATGTCAAAGCCCGCCTCGTTCATCGCGAGCACGTCCTTCGTAAAGTCGAGATTCTCGCGCGTGTACGTCCCGCGCAGATAGTAGTCATTGCCGTCACGCGCGTCCACGAGCTTTTTGAAGTTCTTCATCACGACATCGTACGAACCGTTGCCGCGCACATCGGGACGCATGGCATCATGTACCTCACGCCGTCCATCCGAGGAAAGCACGACCGAGATGTTGTTATCGTTCAGCCACGCAATATTCTTATCCGAAAGGAGCATACCGTTCGTCGTAAGTGTCAGCTTGAACTCCTTGCCCGTCTCCTGCTCGCATTTCCGAACGTACTCCGTGACCTCTTTTACCGTGCGCAGATTCATCAGCGGCTCACCGCCGAAGAAGTCGATCTCGCAGTGCTTCCTCGGACCGCACCCATTGATGATGAAGTCCACCGCCGCGCGTCCGACCTCGGGGCTCATGATCGCCCGATGCCCGCCGTAGCTGCCGCCGTCGCCGAAGCAGTACTTGCAGCGCAGATTGCAGTCCTGCGCCACCATCAAGCACAGCGACTTCACGAGCCCACGCGACTTGAACGTGGGCGGTACGTCAATGTCGGGCGCAAAGAGTGCGCCCGCCGCCATCAGCTCGTGCAGTTCCCCACACGCCTCGCGCAGCTCACTCTCGGGATAGCGCCCCGCAAGGCGCGCAATGACCACCTCGTCATTCGTCCCATCGAAATCATCCATCATATCGTAGATCATCTCGTCGATCACATGGACAGCGCCGCTGTTCACATCGACGAGGATGTGCATATCGTTCTGCTTGAACTTATGCGTTCGGACTTTCATTCCTACTCCTTTATTTCATAAAATACACAGATATTCCGCAATGCAAAGCCTCCCCCGTGCGAGACGGGGGAGGAGCCTGTGCGCGGAACATGTAGACCGCGAAGCGGTGGAAGGGGCGCTTTGAACGCGCATCACGAACAAAAACATAAAGGGGCTGCTGCACGAGTCAACAAGACTTCATGCAACAGCCCCGCAGCCGATTTCCCCGCCTTACTTCGCGCAGGGCTGGTTGCCCACTGTGCAGGAAGTCTTGCAGGCGGACTGGCAGGATGCCTGACACTCACCGCAGCCGCCCGTGTAGAGCGTGGACTGCATCGTCGGCTTGTTGACCGTCTTGATGTGCTTCATGACTCATTCCTCCTCAATCGGTCTTCTTCACTGATTTTATCGCATAAATTCCATTTATGCAAGTGATTTTTCACACTCGTCCCAGATGCCCTCCGTACGGCGGATATCCGCGCCGAGTGCAACCAGCTTTGCCACGAGATCATCGTATCCGCGGTCGATATGGTGGATGTAGCCCACGCGCGTCTCACCGTCTGCAACGAGTCCCGCAAGTACCATCGCAGCGCCCGCGCGCAGATCCGTCGCACGCACAGCAGCCCCCGTCAGAGGACGTCCGCCCTCGACGGTCGCCGTCCGCCCGTCCACGCGGATCGCAGCACCCATGCGCTGCAGCTCCTCAACGTGCATAAAGCGGTTCTCGAAGACCGTCTCCGTCACGACACTCGTCCCCTCAGCGACAGCGAGCATCGCCATGAACTGCGCCTGCATATCCGTTGGGAATCCGGGATAGGGCAGCGTCTTGAGGTCGATCGCCTTCATTTTCCCGTCCGCGCGTACGCGGATGCCCGCAATATCCTCCTCGATCTGCGCGCCCGCCTCCTTGAGCTTTGCCACAACGGGCTTGAGATGCTCGCTGATCGCATTCTCGATGAAGACATCGCCGCCCGTCATTGCCGCCGCGACCATGTACGTCCCCGCCTCGATGCGGTCGGGGATGATCGTATAGTCCGCCGCCGTCAGCCCAGGCACACCGTCGATCTTGATCTGATTCGTCCCCGCGCCGCGGATGTGTGCACCCATGACGTTCAGATAGTTCGCGAGGTCGACAATCTCCGGCTCGAGCGCCGGATTTTCGAGGATCGTCTGCCCCTCGGCGCAGGACGCCGCCATCATCACGTTCTCCGTCGCACCGACGCTCGGGAAATCGAAATAGATGCGCGCGCCCTTGAGTCCGTTCGGTGCAGAGGCGTGAATCGCGCCCTGCGTGATCTCGATCTGCGCGCCCAACGCCTCAAATCCCTTGAGATGCAGGTCAATGGGACGCGTTCCGATCGCGCAGCCCCCCGGCAGCGAGATCTCCGCTCGTCCCTCACGCGCAAGTAGCGGTCCCATGATGAGGAAGGAGGCACGCATCTTGCGAACCAGTTCATAGGGTGCTGCAAGTGTCTCGATCCGCGACGCATCGATCGTCAGCCGATGCTCCGCAGCGGAGTAGTCTGCCTTCACCCCCAGCGAGCGCAGCACCGAAGAGATCGTATAGACATCCTCGAGCGCCGGCACATCGTCAAGCACACTCACGCCGCGGCTACCAAGGAGTGCCGCCGCGATGATCGGCAGCACCGCATTCTTCGCCCCGCCGATCTTCACGCGGCCGCGCAGGGGATTACCCCCATGAATGACCAGTTGTTCCATTCGCCGTTCCCCTCCTTGCGGCTTATTCCTCTACCTTGAGCGTCGCGTGTATCACGTTCTCAATCACATACGGCGCGAAAAACTTTTCCTTCTCTTCCCTCTTCTTCGGATCGGCGAGCAGCGTCACGCGCTTCTCAGGCTCTTCCTTCGCCGCGCGCGCCGACGCCTTTGCCGCTGCCTTCATGCGCTTCTTCATCTCCTTCTCGGAGGTCGGTGCCGGAGCCGCACCCGGCGCGATGATGATCTCGTTGTTCTGTCCCTGGTCTGCCAGTTCACGCAGGCGATCGCCCGTCGATTTGAATTTTTCTTCGTCGTCGGGAACCTCAAGCCCAGCCTGGGCGAACAGCATCAACGGGTTCACAGGCACAAAGCCGCCTCCGCGAATATCGAGATTCAGTACGCCCGCAGGCTGCGTCTTGGGAACCTTATAGGGAATGGAGAGCGTCTCTTCTGCCTTTCGATAGGGACGGATCGTTGTCTTGAACGTCACCGTATCGCCCGGCTTCACCGTCATCTTGTCCGGCGTCGCAGAGACGAGAAGTGCCGTCTCACGACCCGCATTCAGCTCCACATCGACATTGACATCGACGATGTCAGACTCCTTCTCGGCGTTTGTCACGATCAGATTCATCGCCTGCAGGAGCTCCGTCACGGCAACCTGCCCCACATCCGCCGCACTATAGTACATATTGCGGCGCTCGAAAAGGCCACCTTCATAGGCATTCGTACGGATCGCAAAGCGCACGCGCGCCGTACTGCTGCCGAGTGAATCCGAAACACGGCTCATCGCGGCATAGGCGACACTGCCCGAGAGAATCGGAAGGAAGTCCTCGTCGTAGGCGATCTGCGCGCCGAACGTCTCCTCCGTCCCGAGCGCATTGTCCTTTACATGAATCTGCACAGGCACGGAGGTCGGGAACGTCCCGAGAATGCCCGCAACGCCAGTCTCGCGATCCTGATTCACGCGCCCGATCACGCTGCCGATATTCGCGATCTTCACGCCGTTGCTCTGCCCTGCAATCGTGCCGATGACATCCGCATCCGTCATGAAGTAGTTGACATTCCCCTTGTGCATAAAGGAGTGTCCGAACGCCAAGATCTTCTTGCCGTCGACTGCCGTCACCGTGCCCGTCGCACCGATGCTGAAATCGCCGTAGACGAGCGCCACACCGACGGGCTGACCGCCCGTGAGCGTTGCATCGTAGCGCGTATGAAGTTTTGTACTTGTGCCAGAGCCGCCTAACGGAAGGAACGATGCCCCGCCCATCGGGAGCTTGTCCTGCAAATAGCGCAGGCCAGCCCCATTAAAGCCGCGCGTAAAGAAGTATGCCTTCTCCTCTGCCGTATTCTCAGGCTTGTCTGCAGTATCCTCAGAGGATGTATCCGTATGCGCTGCAGCAGAATCATCCTCTGCTGCAGGTTCGTCGGACGACTCCACAGAGTCCTCCTTCTTTTCGCCGTTCAGCGCCGCGATCATATCCCGCCACTCTGCCTCGCGCTCCTCGCCCGACATCTTCGCAAATGCCTTCTCACGCTCGCGCAGACGGCGTTTCTCCTCCGCCTTCTTGCGCTCCTCAAGCTCCTTCACCAGATCAATCGTATCAATATTCGTCTGATTCTTTGTATCCGGCATCGACCAAAGTGGTGTCATATCCTCGATCGGCGTGATAAAGAATGTGTAGGGGCTGAGATCCTTCAGTCCCGCTGCGAGCGCACCAACCAGGCGATCGCCCACATAGATTGGACTTCCGCTCATCCCTTGGAGCACACCGCCGACATGCTCGATAAATTCACCGCTCGTCCGTGCCATAATCATACGCTGAGAGGCTTTTCCGCCCTCCATCACGCCGAGAATCTCAATGGGGAACGTACGGATCTCACCGGACATATCAAGCACCGTATATGCCGTCCCCTGCATGCCCGCCGTCACCTCACTGTATGGGAGAATTGGAGGCATTGCATGAGTTTCCGGTGTATAAAAATTTATTGTCAACGCAAAAAGAGACGCCGCTGCAAGGCGTTTCAAAGAATATCGCAAAATGTCACCTCAAAAAAATGTGCTACAATAGAGTCTATCTGCTCTATTGTAGCACAGTCAAGAAATTTTCGCTAGTTTTTTCCGTTAGCCCAGTGAATGCTCCAGCTCCTCAAGTGTCTGCTGCTTGCTCTCTCGCCCGAGAATGATAACTGCCCCTGAAATCAATGCAAAAACCGCTGCAAACATCATGAAGATGCCGCTCATCGGGAAGGCATTCGCGAGCATTACACCGACGAGCATCGGGGCAATCATGCCGCCGATGCGCCCGAAGCCCGCTGCCCAGCCGCTGCCGAGCGCACGCATCGACGTCGGATACTGCTCCGGCGTATAGGTGTAGATCACGCCCCACGCACCGAGGTTGAAGAAGCTCATCGCCGCACCCCAGACGAGAAGTGCCGAGACCTCGCCCGCATTGCCAAAGAAATAGCTGCATACGCCGCTCAGCAGCAGGAACAGTCCGAGCGTATAGCGCCGCCCGATCACATCCACCAGATACGCCGCCGCATAGTAGCCGGGCAGCTGCGCAAGCGTCATGATGAGCACATACTCGAACGTCTTGACAATCTCAAACCCCTGCGCATACACAATCGACGGCAGCCACATAAAGATCCCATAGTAACTAAACACAATGCCGAACCACGCGAGCCAGAGCATCGCCGTACGGCGGCGCATCCCCTTCGCCCAGAGCGACGCAAAGCCCGGTGTTTCCACACGCTCCGCCTCGACCCTGCCAGGTGCGAGCTGATCGAGGAACGGGCGCTCCGGCATCTTCAGCTGACGCTCGATGTCGCGGATAACCGCCTTTGCCTCATCCACGCGCCCCTTCGAGAGCAGATAGCGAATCGACTCCGGCATGTGCAGCCGCAGGAGGAACACATAGAGTGCGGGCAGCGCACCAATGAGGAAGGCAGCCTGCCAGCCAAGCGCAGGAATCAGGAGATAGGCAATGCACGCCGCTGCGAGCCACCCCAGTCCCCAAAAGCTCTCGAGCAGAACAATGAATCGTCCGCGCAGCTTCGCAGGTGCGTACTCGCTCATCAAGGTCGCCGCAACGGGCAGTTCCCCACCCAGACCAAAGCCCACGAGGAAGCGGAACACAAGCAGCGACTCATAACTCCATGCCACCGCACACAACCCCGTCGATATGCTGTAGAGGAGAACGGTGATTGTAAACACTTGCTTGCGCCCAATGCGGTCCGCAATCGTACCCGCAAGCACCGCACCAAGCGCCATGCCGATCAGTCCAATGGATCCGATCCATCCCACCTGCGCAGGTGTGAGACTCCACTCTCGCGCAAGCACAGGCAGGACGAACGCGATCAGCCCCGTATCCATCGCATCGAACAGCCATCCAAGTCCAGTCACAGCGAGCAGCTTGTACTGAAATCTGCCAAGCGGCAAATTCTCCAAGCGATCCAAAATCATAAGACAACCTCCTTCACAGGCATGCAGTCAAGGAATGGCTGAACTTATCAGTGCCTCCTTAAATGTACCGCCGCCTCATAAGAAAAAGAAGAAAACTGTTCCTATTATAGTGCGACTATAATGAAAATGCAAGGGAATCGCTAGTAAAATGAGATACGTCAAGTCAAGAGGACAAATTGAGCGCAGAAAAACTCAACTCTTCCCCTCCGACTCCTCCTTTTTTCCACTCATGAAGATACCAGTTGCGGTCGTCGCCATGCCGCCGCCGACAAAAAGATAAGCAATCGTACTCGATACGGCACTCTTAGAATTATTGGCGGCAATCGCAGCTGCCGCCTCCTTCGGATTTTCCGCTTGACGCGCAAGTTCCAGATTCTCCTCCATCGGATCGGGGGAAATCGTGAGCATGATGTAGCCGACGCCAAAGAGCAAAATGCCTGCCAGTACAACAATCCATTTCTTTTTCATATATACGCCTCCTATAATGAAAAAAGCCCGTGACGCATCACGAGCTTTTTCTTTGCGGCAACTACCTACTCTCCCACGTCGTCTCCAACGAAGTACCCTCGGCCTT
>ERZ773087.643-NODE-643-length-24998-cov-33.181895_pt1 | contig 24998 bp, 7 predicted proteins | sample MGYA00511375_ERZ773087 | MGnify/ENA primary metagenome ERZ773087 (study PRJEB29015, sample SAMEA2737995) | human oral metagenome | biome: human oral; feature: human-associated habitat; material: dental | place: China | collected 2063 ...
AACCAGTGAAAAGGTTAGCTTTGTTCCATTCAGACTCACCGTGGCGAGCAAAAACCAATTTTACCATTAGATGGATTCTCCTTTTATTTTTTGAGGTTTCCCTCGTTTATCTATTCTATTTTACACAATTTTTCACAAAAAAGCTAGTTAAAATCAACTAAAAAGAGAGAACAGTGTCCTCTCATCTAGTTATTATTAATTCGCGATATTCAATCAAGAAACGATTGCAATTATTTGTTATTTAAAGCATCAATTAAACGATCAGTATTCTTAGTTACATTAGTATCATTGTAACGATTATGAATTAGACCTTCAATTGTTTCTTTGCAATTTTCAAGATTAGCTTTTTCAAATACTACCACACTGACAACATGTGTTCCACCAGAAGTAAGATGCAAAACTAGTAGAGTTTGAAAAGCACTTAACACTGTTAATACACCATAAGCCGCTAATATCAATCCTCCGATAAATGAATTTTGCATCATTGAAAGGCCAATAAGAGCGAAAATTATACCCCAAGCAAATGATTTGAAATCAAGACGAAATGAACTATCTACACTTGCAACATGATCAACAGGAATTGTTTTATTTTGAGAACCCAATGGAATAACTTTTAAAATAGTATTAGGGTTAGAAGTTTTTATAAAGACTCCCTCTAAAGCAATGGAAGCTTTTAAATAGAATGTTAAATACGATGTAATGAAAGATTGTTTCATAATATTCTCCTTTTATTTTTTCAAGTTGTATTACATCATGTTTTCTTATAAAAAAAAGCATTTTGCTAACATATTCTTTCGCCAGATCATTCTTTAAATGAAAAAACAACCCTCAAACGGGTTGTTTCACTAGACTATCAGACAAGGCCACGGACTTCTTTCAAAAATTTAGAAAAAGTAACAGCACCTTTAATGATTAGAAATCCTCCTATCCACTCGGTCGCTGAAAGAAATCCCAGTACGCCACCAATGATAAATAGAATAGAAGGCAGCTTTCGAAGTTGTTGATCCTCTTCAAAATAGATTAACATAAAGGTCCCTAATGCAATCATCAAAATCTTAAAAAATGTCAGGAGTAAAGAAAAGGCAACCGTGACGACCAGCATCTTTGAAGGATCTTTATAGATGAGGGCTCCAGTATAGGATAGCAAAAATCGTAGGACAGGCCCCAAAAGTAAAGTCATTCCTGCCAGTATGCCCAGTCTCCAATTGAGTCGAACCAATCTATCTCTCTCCATAAAAACCTCCTTCTCTCGTAGCTATCATTCTACCATATTTGCTCCAGAAACAAAAGACCTTCTCCATCACAAACAAATCGCCTACCAGCTTTCAGACAGCCCGACATAAAAAGAGAAGATCTGTCGATCCTCCCTTTTCCTTTTCCAACCCTTATTTCTTAAAAATAGAGGTTCTGAAGTCGTTTGTTTGGTCAAGATAGGCCTTAAAGATTGCTCTCTTCAACTTATGAACGGCACTGTCAATCTCTGGCTTATAGTCACTCCAACGAGGAGCCACTGCATCCTTGAGAACAGCTTGATCCATGAGGGCTTGCAATTCGCTCACTTTATTGATGGTCTTGGTCCCATAGCTTGGCCATGGTTTTGTCGGATCTTTAAAGGTCACTTGTTTCAAGTTTTCAAACTGATCCACACGTTCTTTATACATGGCTTTCTTGAAATCTGCCCAAGTTTTATACTTGCTATTAAATACCTTTTCCAAAACAAGATTATCTGTCACCAATCCGCGTTCTTTACCATAAAGATTGATGGTTTTACCTTTTTGTTTGGCAGCTTCTTCGTATTGGTTGGAGATATAAGGTACCATTCCATCCTTAAATCCTTTGGCAGCCAAAAGTTCGTAAGCGATCCGGCGTCCCATAAGGTCCCCTGGCGTGCCTTTCTCACTGCTGAGAGCTGAAAAGATTGGAGCAAAGAGTTTAATCGTATAGTAGCCATTTCGCTCATAGTCGCCAGACTGATACTCACGAGCTGATAAGATGTTATGGTCAATCAAACTATCAAAGTTGGTTAGTCTCTTTGCCTCTTCTTCTGTCAATTCTTTGACTACGTTAGTTGCATAAACCTCATTTCCATCTGCTGGATCTTTCACATACTTGTTCTCAATCTTTCTGAGAGCCGCCATTTTCTGGTAAACATTCAGTTTGTTAACGATTGATTGTCCTTCAAGGTATTCCAGCATGTAGATAAGGTCAAACATATTATGGACATAGTTCTGAAGATCTGCTGCGTTTTGGAATCTCTCTGTCGGATCTAAGACTTGCAGACGGGAGCCCTCTGTACTATCTGATTTTGAGTGTCTCAAGATAGAATTGATGGTAATGGTTGCGTCACTTGGTTGGTCAGGGGCTTGCAATAAACCTTTTGCGAAGAACTCTGGTCCCAAGCCACTTCTTCGACCATAGCCGCCAAGGTAAATATCCTGATCCGAATCATGGGTCATCTCATGGGTATAAGTAATGGCTCCATCCTTGTCCAGCATACGGTAAGACATATAGTAGACACCATCCCCTGTTGCGTAGGCTCCATGCTGGTTGTGTACTACCTTATTGCCAACTGGTCCAAAGAAATTCTTCATGGCTGGATTGGAACTATCAAACTTAGCCTCCACTGTAGCTTTTCCAGAGGTTGTGTCATCCCCAAACTTATAAGCATCATAAAGGAGAATCGTACGATAGAGTTTTTCACGTCCCTCATTATCTAAAATGCGATACCAATAATCGTAGTGATCTCGCTGACGTTTGGCTGTTTCACGCGCATTTTCTTCAACAAAATCATTGAGATTCTTGCCCGCTTTATGCTCACTATTGCGGTAGCGATCATAGGCTCCAAATCCTAGGCTGGACATGGTCGAGATGACAAAGACAGATCTCTCTGGCAAGGTTAGGAGAGGTAAGACCATATTGCGGTATTTCCATGTGGCACTAGTGATGCGGTCATAGACACCGATAGAATACTTGCTACCAGCCTGTCCTTGCTTAGTTTTGACTTCTTCAATATTAGATTTTTCTTCGACGATGTAAGCCTTGGTCTCTGACTTAAACCAGTCATTGTTGCTTTTCTCTGGTAGAAAGACTTTTCGGTAATGTTCCAACGTGCTAAACAAATCTTTTGTTCCATGATGGTTGGCAAGACTGATACCATAAGTATCGACATTATTCTTAGCTAGAAGGTTGTTAAAACCAGATTTACCTAACTCAATAAGAGTGTCCAGTGGTGAAGCATTCCCCTTACCAAAGAAGTCCAGATGGTACAGAACGAGGTCTTTGACGTTTACTAGACCATAGCTGAAGTTATACCACCGTTCTAGATAGGTCAAACCAAGTAGCAAGGCTTCCTTGTTGCGTTTGATTTTATCTACAAGATAGCCCTTGGTAACTGAGTTATCACCAGCAAGTCCAGCATCTGCTGACAAGAGTTTCTTCAAACTATCTTCCAGATGTTCCTTTGTTTTGGCGAACTGTTCTTCAAGATAGAGCTCAGTTTGCTTGACGTTTGGAGAAATACCGAGTGTCTTTCTGATTGCTTCTGAGTGGTAGTCCACCTTTTGTAAGTCAGGTAAGACTTGTTTGATGATAGAGCTTTGGTCATACAAGAATTGGTTTGGCGTATAGAGAAGACCCGTATTGCCTAGACTATATTCTGCTAATTTGGCAAAATCAGCCTGGTACTTGAGATCGATCTTCTCAGATGAATGGTCCTTGTAGTGAAGCAAAAGTTTGTTTGCAGTCTGTTTGTTTGAAACAATGTCTGTGATGACTTGGTTATCCTTCATCATAACTGCCGACAAGAGTTCTTTTTGATACAAAAGACTGTTCTCATTGACCAGATTTCCGTATTTGACGATGGTTGCCTTATTGTAGAAAGGTAGTAATTTTTCAATGTTCTTATAAGCCAAGGCGCGCTTAGCTTGATAATGGGCCACCTTAGAAAAGTCACTGTCCTTCTTGCCGCTTGTTGAGAGGGGCTCCACTGTTGGTAGAGTGAGAGGATTAATGGCTGCTTTTTTGCTTTCGATTTGGGAAGCATCTAGCATTGTACCTCTTTCTTCAAAGGATTCCTTGCTGACGACCTCATCCTTAACCAAGGTGACATTGTAGACTCTGTTCGCCTTACTGCTGAATGTGTCCGTCACCTTCATTCCATTGTAGTGGTAACCGGTAATGGCATTTCCGTTGGTTACATTGACATCACTTAGTACATTGGTCAAACTTCCAGCATGCTTTACATCACCAGAAGTTCGATCCCACAAATTACCTGCCACTCCAGCGACTCTACCAAAGTGCTTGACATTGTTAATATCGCCCTCAGCATAGCTATCTTGGATCTGTGCATCCTGATCTACTAGGCCTGCAAGACCACCTACAGTCTGATCTGAACTATTTGTGTTGGATGAAATGGCTACTGTCGCTTTTGACTTCGTCAGCAAAGCCTTGTCACCTGTCAAATGACCGACCAAACCACCGATATTGTAGGCAGCAGTCGTCTCATACGTGTTGATAATTCTTCCCTTGAAACTGCTCTCTGTGATGCTTGATTGATCCGCCTTAGCCAGCAAACCACCGATACCGCGTTCACCTGCTAGAACGCCATCAACGTGAACTTGTTTAATCTTTGTACCATTCTGGGCTTCATAAGCCAGTGAACCGATATCATCTTTCCCTGAAATGGAGATATTTTTCAGACTCAATTTTTCTACTTTAGCGCCACTCAAGGTTTCAAATAGAGGCTTTTTCAAGTTATAAATAGCATACTGCTTGCCATCTTTTTCACCGATCAACTGACCAGTAAAGGTGCCTTTGATATAGGATCTTTCATTAGGACCCAACTCTACTTCGTTGGCGTTCAAGCTAGCTGCTAAATGATAGGTTCCAGAGAGATTCTGCTTGATAGCTTTGACAAGATTGCTAAAGGAAGTGAAGGTTGTTGTTTCCTCTCTAGCCTTCTTGGCAAGGTAGAAGGTGAAATTGTCGACATATTTATTGTCCTGCTCTTGCTGAAGTTTCTCAGCCTTGGCTGTAATTTTATAAACTATCTGACCATCTTTTGTTTCAGCTGTTATTGAAGCGACTGGTAGATAGACATCTTTAAATGACGAAGATTTAACCTTGACAAAGTAAGTGTCTGGATTACTTGGAACGCTATCTAAAGAAACATGTTGTTTGTAAGTACCATTGGTCTGACTATACAACTCCAGATCCGAAACATTTCTTAATTCAAGTGTTTTTTCTAGATCTTTTTCTTTTGGTTTTTCTGTTGGAGTTTCCGGTTTTACTTGCTCGGTATTGCCCGTATACTCTGGAAGAGGAGCAATTTGTTCGGGTTCAACAATAGCTCCAGATTGGGTACCTCTATACTCTGGAAGGGAAGACTGGATTTCCGGTTCCACGATGGCTCCTGCTTGAGTTCCTGTATATTCTGGTGTTTCAGTTGTCTCTGGAGCTACTATTGCACCAGATTGCTCACCTGTATATTCTGGTTTTTCGCTTGTCTCTGGGGCTACAATCGCTCCCGCTTGAGTTCCTTTATACTCTGGTGTTGGTGGTACCTGTTCAGGCTCTACGATTGCTCCAGACTGCTCGCCTTTATAGGTTGGTTTCTCAGCCGTTTCTGGTTCCACCAAAGCCCCAGACTGGACTCCCCCAACCTCTGGCTCAACTTGTTCCGGTTCGACGATAGCACCAGCTTGAGTCCCCTGATACTCAGGTAATGGAGATACTTGCTCGGGTTCAACGACTGCTCCAGCTTGGGTGCCAGTATATTCTGGTTTTTCAGCTATCTCAGCCTCTACAATCGCTCCCGCTTGATTCCCATTGTATTCTGGTAATGGAGCCTGAGTCTCAGGCTCTCCTTTTCTTGCAGACTGAGGTGCTTCACTTGCAGCAACTGCCTTCTTAGTCCCTTTTTCTACTATACGTGGCAAGGCTTCTTCTACCTTGGTCGAGAGAACTTCTCGGGAAATTTCTTGGTTTTCAACAGTGAAAATGCGAACGACTTCAACCTTCTTCCCAGCACGACCTTCTTGTTTGACATGGATGGTCCCCTCTGCTAGTTCTGGATTTTCCTGAACCACTTCTGAAACATCTAGTTGGGTTACAATTTCCTGGTCTTTGTATAGGAGTTCTGGTTTGTTCGCGCGACCAGCCAAGACTTCGTCCTGAGGATCTACACTAGCAATGCCAGACGGCTTTTGATTGGATGAATCTTGAGATGGGATTGGCTTGTCAGCAGGGCTTGTTGGAGACGGAGTTTTCTGCTCATCTCCTGCCCTTTGTCCACCTTCATTGGTCTGAAAACGAGGTTGAACCGTGTAGTCAAGTTTCTGATCCCTAGCGGCAGTTTCTTGCAGACTAGAGTCCTTGTCTTGCTTAATATAGCCTAGGTAAGTATAACCCGATAGGGTGCGTGGCAAAGGCAGACTATCTCCTTGGGATAATTGGTATTCCTGATTGTACTGGATCAAAAGTTGATTTTCAATAGCCTGAACTGAAGAAGCCAAACCACTGCCCATCCCTGTTATCAAGACAACTTTCAAGAGAGCTTTCTTTTTGCCTTTCTTTTTCGATACGACAAAAATAAGGAAACCAATCGAAGCCAGAACCCCACCTGATAAAACGCTAGTAAGGCTATTCTGCCCACCTGTATTGGGCAACTGACCCAGCTGGGCTTTCTCATCCATACGGTAGACTAGATAATAGGTGCTCTCACTATCTTCCGCAATTTTAGGAATGTCCTTGACAATCAAGTCCTTGTCTTGCCCACTCAGCTCCGTATCCGTCACATATTTGTAGTGAACAGCTGCATTTTCTTGAGCAAATACGGTCCCACTGCTCGCAATGGACACAAAAAATAGGCTTGAAATCGAAGCTGACACAAGTCCAATTGCTAATTTTCGTAAGGAGAAACGATGCTGCTTCTCTCCAAAAAACTTTTTCATTCTAAATCCTCTCAACTTTTACCTTCTATCAAGAAAATAACTAGCATTATATTTTGATATAGGTATTTCACATCCACCATTATACTATAAAAATACTTCCTTGTCTCCAATAAATGCTTTAGATTTCACGAATGTCAAAGCTTATTTATCTTGTAAAATTTATCCGTCGTTGATGACAAAAAAAGAAGGCTAAGCGCCTTCTCTTATTTGAAAATATTCCTAACAAAAAGTCATTATTCTTGAATCTCGAACTTTTTCAAAAGTCCAAAATAGAGGGATCCACCAATGATTGTCAGAATTCCTCCTACCCAGCCCAAGAATGGGATCAATCCAACAGAACCACCCACGATAAACAAAACAGACGGTGCAGGGGTCACACGCTCATCGTCCTTGTAATAGACAATAGACACAATTCCTAAAACCAAGACAGCAATTTTTACCAATGCCAAAATGATTGAAAAAATCGTCAATATACCAACTGTTGCATCAGAGTCCTCCGTCGCTGCAGCAGCCCCGACAGCTATCATAAACATAACAAGAGGTGCCAACAGCAAGACGATACCTGAAATAAGACCAAAAATCGCATTTACGCGAGCAAGTGCTTTTGTTTTCATCCGAATCTCCTTAAAAAAATTTTACAACTATCATTTTATCATATTTTCATGAAAAACAAAAGAAATTTCGAAACGAGTATACTAGATGATGAATGTTTTCCAATTTCTCTCCAGATATTTAGAGTAAGAAATATGTCCTGTATCAATTTATTTGTAAATTCATTCGTTTTTGTACTAAGCAAGCCATTCACCTAAAAAAGAAGATCACTTGGATCTTCTTTTTTCGTGTCTATCTTTCAAAGATGGACTGTCTGAAGTCGTCTGTGGCACGTAGATAAGCGTTGAAAATACGATACTTGAGTTGGGCGACACTGCTCTTAGAGCTGTCTGATAAGGCACGATCAATGTTCTTAGCTGAGGCATCCGCTAGTACTGCTAAGTACATATAATCTTGTAATTCCTCATAAGAAGAAATCGTAATTTGTCGTTTGCTATCTAGTTTTCCTGCTTCAAACTCGATAGTGATAGGGCGAAGGAAGTTTTGAGCCTTGTTGTATCGCTCATTCAACATGGCTTTCTTCAAATCCTTCCATGATTCATACTGGCTACCATAGAGATTTTTGAAAACCAAATCATCTCCAACTACTCCGACATCTCCTCTGTTCCAGATTGAGTAGGTCTTATGACCTTCTTTAAGCGCTTGGCCAGCGTATTGGCCAGATACATATGGGACAAATCCTTGTTGGTAACCCTTGTCTCCGAGCAATTCATAAGCTCTACGGCGGAACATAAGTCCCCCAGGTGCACCAGTTGGATTGTCCAGAGCTGCATAGAAGGAAGCAAACATATTGATGACATAGTAGCCATTTCGTCCAAAGTTAGCTCTATCCCAACCATCGCGACGACCAATGATATTATGATCAACCAGAGCATCGACAGACTTTAATTTAGCTGCTTCTTCAGCTGTTATTGGAACAATGCGATCATCAGCGTGAGCTTGTTTACCATAAGACGTATTCTCAAATTTATAATTTTCAGCCTTACGGTACCATTTCATTTTCTGCTGATCAGTTAGAACACTAGTAACAATATCCCCTTCAACATAATCCAGAAGATTTAGCACATCAAAGACTCCATGCATGTATTCTCGCAAAGCTTCCGCTGAGGAGAATCGAGCAACAGGATCATAGGTATGGTAACGTGTGGTCGAATCTTTATCTCCTTGATAGAAGCTATTGAGAACGAGACCTTTTTCGCTAATATTGGTTACAGACTCTAACATTCCTGTAGCAAAGCTCTCAGGTCCTTCACCCTCACGACGACCATGTCCTTCAAAATAGATAGAACCATCCGAGTTGTGGGTCATTTCATGGGTATAGACCATGGTTCCAGAAGCTCCCAGCATCTGGTCATAGACGTAGAAAACTTCATAACCATTGGCAAAGGCCCCTAGTCCATTGTCTCCGTGATACTTCCCAGCAGGGCCAAAGAAATTGTACATAGCAACAGAGGTCTTATCATTACGCGGAGCCCAATATTGATGGCCTTGATCATTGTAAACAAAGAAACCATCTGTAACGATCACCCGTCTGAATAGAGTGTCTTTCCTGTTTGGACTTAGAATGTTGTACCACATGTCATAGTGGTTTCGTTGCCATTCAGCTGATTGATCCACAAGTTTTTTAACGTGTCGATGGAGTTCCTCGCCTGAGAGAACTCTGCCACCTTCTTTCCTGTAGCTTCCAAAGCTACCAAAGGCAATGGTCGACATATTGCTGATGATAAAGACATCTCTTTCAGGTAAGGACAGAAGCTGGAGGACCATTTGCTTGAAGCCCCAATCTCCCTGAGTCAGTCTGTCGTAGACCTTGATTGTATACTTGCTCCTACGATCTGCATTGTCCTGCTTAGCCTGAATTTCTGGCAGACTTGAACGAGCTTCTACGATATAAGCCTTGGTATTTTCCTTAAACCATTCACTATTGGTTTTGTGTGGCAAGAAGAGTTCACGCAGACTCTCTAAGTAAGCAAAGAGGTCCCCTTTGCCTTTTTCCTTGGCTAGAGATTGTCGGTAGGCATTGAAGTTGTTTTGGGCTCGAAGATTGCCCATTCCAGAGTTCCCGAGAGCGATGATAGTATCCAGTGTCGAAGCTGCTTGATTGCCAAAGAAATCAAACTTATAGGCATTAAGATCTTTGGTATTGAAAGTTCCATAGTTGACATTGTACCATCGGTTGAGATAGGTCAGACCAAGCATGAAGGCCTCTTTGTTCTTCAGAATTTTTTGGCTAATCGCATCCGCTACGGCAGGGCCTAGGGTGTTGATCGACTTGTCAACTGAAAGTACCTTGAGGAGCTCCTGACCTAGTTCAGCCTTGGTTTGTTCAAAGGCTTTTTCCAGATAAAGATCATCTAAGGAAGCTGTTTCACCAATCCCTAATACTTTACGCACTGCAGCCGAGTCATAGGTCACAGATTTGAGTTCATCCAAGACACTCTCTTTAATAGACTGGTAGTCAGATAGGAAGGCTTCTGGAGTATAGAGCAAATTCTTATCAGCGATGCTATATTCAGCAATCTGGCCATTGGCAAAATCACCCTTGTAGGTCAGATCAAGATAAGCGATCGTCTTATCTGCATAATGCAGCATCAGTCTATTGATTTCACCCTTATGGCTGTTGACATCTGTTATCAGTGTCTCATCTTTCATCGGAACCACATCTAGCAGGGCTACTTTGTTGAGTTTATCATCTTCAGCTAATTGGTTGGCTGTATGAACGATGAAGTCTTTGTTGTAGAATGGTAATAGTTTTTCTACATTTTCGTAGGCTTGCTTTCTGGACTCCTGGGCTCCTCTCACTCGACTATAGTCTGTTTGATGCTGGTAAGCTTGCTGCAATGACTCTTGGTCCGTCAAGTTTGAAGTGATTCCAAAGGACTGACGTTTGGCTTGCGCATCGGCTTCTGAAATAGAACGGACAAAACGCTCATCTTTTCGATTTGCTGTAGTTCCTTCAAGAACATAAGAGTCCCGAACAGAGGCCTCAGGATACGGATCTCCTGTCATGGCATGACCATTTTGAACCTTGACACTAGTCAAGACATTTCGGACCTGTCCATTGTTCCAAGTAGACCCGATCGCTCCACCGACTTGGCCAGAATGACCTCCATTTTGGATAGAACCAGACACATAAGAAGTTTCCAATCTAGCTCCATTCTGAATGCGACCAATCAAGCCACCAACACGCTGGTCTCCATTTCGACCCGTTACTTGGATAGATACATCTGCCTGACTCTTCTGTGCCAGTGATTGGTTGCCATGGAAATTACCGACCAGGCCACCAATATTGTACTCCTGCCCCCCATCTTGGGTGCTGGTGATGGACCCTTTAAAGGCAACATTGGTTAGTTTTGTGTTTTGGGCAACTCCTACGAGTCCACCGATATGCTTGTTCCCAGATAGACTACCACTTACAGAAACATCCGTAATCGCTGCATTCTGAGCGTTGCTAGCCAAGGCTCCTATAGAATCCTTACCTGAAACTGCAGCCGATTTCAAGGTCAGTTGCTGGATGGTGGCATTTTTCAAGGTTGCAAAAAGTGGTTTTGCCAAGTTGTAGATGGTATAATCTTTGCCATCCACTCGGCTAGTTAGGCTACCTGAAAATTCTTCTGGTACATAGCTTGTCGCAGACTGTTCCAACTGAATCTCATCTGCTGAAACATCCGCTCCTAGTTTGAAGTTTCCAGTCGGGTTTGACTTCATGGCCTCTATGAGCGCTTTGAAGGACGTATAGACACCTTCTTGGCTAAGAGGTGTTTTCGGCAGTTCAAAAGAGTAATCTGGACGATAATGGTCCCCTTCTCCCTCGACGAGCTGATTAGCTGATACCGTTACGGAGTAGGCATTGCCCTTATCTGTAATCTTAGAAACAGGTAAGAGCATATCCTTGAACTTGTCTGACTGAATGCGGACATAGTAGTTGTCCAAATCAGACGGCACTTCCGACAGGGATAGGTAACGTCGGTAGTGACTACCATCTTTACCGTACAGTTCGATGCGGTCAATGTCTTTGATTTCAACCTTCTTATAATCTAGCTGAACTGGACGTTGATCCTCTATACTAGTTTGTTCCCCTTGACCTAGGTCATATTTCATGACGGTTTTGAGGGTATAAGGAGTATAGTAGTCCAAGTCATCAAATGTCAATTTTTGAGCGAGGTCCACAAGATCGACTTCCTTGATTAACGTTTCACCCTTGTATAGCTGCGCTTTGGCTGATTGATAGCTAGCTGTAGCATCCGTCAAGTGATAGCTAAGAGAAACTTGGCGTTGATCTTCTTCCTTCTCGACACTGACTAGAGAGAGGCTTGGTTTTCTCTTGACTCCATCCAGAGCTTGACGAGCTGCCTCGAGATCCGTCCGAACTTGATCGACCAAGGCTTGATTGGCCAAAGGATTGTCCAAAACGAGCTTAGCCTGATCTAGAGCACGGCGATAGCGGAGTTTGGTTTGTTCATCAGCATACTGGTAAGCAACTGTAGACTGAGTCACATCCTTCATGTCAAATTCAACTCCAAGAGTTTTCTTATCAACAGGTTGGCCGTCTAGATTATTCTTAGCAGTTTCAAGGGCATTTTTCAAGGAATCAACCTGTTCTTGACTGGCATGAGATGCCTCAAAGAGAGCTTGGGCATTTGCAACTGCCTGTTTATAAGACTCTTGATCTGCAGTGGTATCATTGAAATACTGATGCGTTTTCTGGATGCTCTCAGCTTCTTCCACTAATTGGTGTAAGGGTTCGAGGTCGAGGGTTCCTTTTTCTGGTTCCACAGGAGCGTGATCCGCATTTGTAGAAATTGGTTTTGTACCGACTTTGATAATCTGAGGAACTGCTTCTTTTGTGATAGTGTTAGAGATTTCCTCTGTATTTTCGACTTTTCCATCTACTAAATACTGACGAGTCACAATCGTACGGACACCATCTTGACCAGCTTGGCTAACTTCCCTTTGCCCCAAAGGCAGGTCTGCACTTTCCACTTCCTTAGTTGGATAGGGTTCAGCCACTGTTGTGGTAACGTCCTTTTCTTCAACGTTTAAGCTTGGAACTTCATTTACAGGAGCGTCTGTTGGTTTCTCGCTAACAGGAGCTGTTCCGACCGTTACGATCTCTGAAACTGCTGGAGTTGTCACTTCGTTAGAGATTTCCTGGCTTCTCTCTACTTTTCCATCTACCATGTACTGACGGGTGACGATCGTACGCACGCCATCTTGACCAGCTTGGGTTATCTTGGTCTGGCCAACTGGCAAGCTATCACTCTCAACTCGTTCTCGAGTGTAGGGTTCTGCTACCGTCGTGGTAACATCTTTTTCTTCAACCTTTAAGCTTGGAACTTCATTTATTGGAGCGTCTGTTGGTTTTTCACTAACGGACTCCCCTGGGCTTGGTTTTGTAGGAGAAGGGACCTTGCTTCCGACTTTTCTAATCTCAGAAGTCGGCTCAGTCGTTACCTGATTGGAAACCTCCTCTGTATGGATAACCTGACCATTTAAAATGTAGCTGCGGGTCAGAATGGTACGACTACCATTTTTCCCTGCCTGAATCACCTCAGTTTGACCTTGCGGCAAATCAGCCGCCTCTACTTCCTCCACTTGGAAAGGAATAATCTCTGTACGACTGGTATCTTTACTTTCAACCTTTAACTCTGGTTGTTCAAAGACAGGAGCATCACTTGGTTTCTGAGCACGGTACTCTTCCCGCGCTTGACTTCCGTTTGAAGTTTGAACTGGAGTATCAATAGGAGCCGAATGATTCAACTCTTTCTTGCCATCAACTGGAGAGTTTACTTCTTTTTGAGATTTCAAATACCCTACATATTGGTAGCCTTCAATCGTAAGTGGGGATTGCAATGTTTCCCCGATCTGTACAGTCAATTCCTGATTATAGTCTGCCAGCATTTGATTTGTCAAAGCCAAGGAAGTTGGCGCAATTAGCTGACTTCCTAGACTGGTCAAGAGCATGAATGAAGCGAGTTTCTTGCGATCATCTCTGCCCAGTTTAATCGCTACGACTAGGAGTACCAAGCCTGCCCCTGCGGCAATTGAGCTAATGAGTTGGCTGTGACCAGTTGCAGGCAACTGTCTCGTCGGACGATAAATCAAATAGTATGTATCATCTGTTTCCTCAGAAAACTGTGGCAATTCTTTGACTACCAACTGCTTTTCTTGGTCTGTGAGCTCACTCTCTGTCACGTACTTATAGTGAATCTGTTTTGTGACGGATGGCGTCTGTTCACTAGCTGCTACATTTGCAAGAGAACCTCCTCCACTAAAAAGGTAGAAAACGCCTACCAGAGCAGAAACCAAACCAACCGAAACTTTTCTCAATGAAAAACGCTGGTGCTTTTTTCCTAAATAATTTCTTTTCATTCCTAATCTTTCCTTCATCATGATTTGAATCCCCTCTATTCTACCGAAATTTACTAGATTATTCAATTTATTTGCTATAAATAATAGCCACAAAAAAATGCTAATCTTTTCAGTTCATTTGCGCTTTCAAAATTCTTATCTTATCAGATATTGAATGCACAACAAGATCATGGAGAATAACAGAAAAAATTCCTAGGTAGCCTTAAACCTAGGAATTTTTCAAATTTTAATCAAACAGAATCGTTTCCTTATTTCTTGAAAATAGACTGTCTGAAGTCGTCTGTCTCACGAAGATAAGCGTTGTAAATCTTCTTCTTGAGCAGATTGACCCAGCTAGCTTCGACACGGCTAGTAGCATTGGTAATGTTGCGTACATCCTCTGCCACGGCTGCGTCCATCAACTGCTGCATCTCTGCATAAGAGCGAATGGTTACTTTCTTGGTACTGTTTGGATTTTTAAGCTCGTACTCAATGGTAATTGGCTTCAACTTGGTCAACTGATCAATCCGCTCCTTGTACATGGCCTTCTTGAAGGCTGCCCAAGAGGTGTATTCACCTTTAAATACATTTTCCAAGACTTTCTGGTCTGTCACGAGACCGACATCTCTTCCAGACCATCCGTCCCACGTTTTCTTGCCTTCATCGAAGGCTTCCTGAGAGTACTGACCAGAAACATAAGGGACAAATCCATCATGGTAGCCCTTGGCTGCCAGTAATTCATAGGCTGTGCGACGGAACATGACGTCACCTGGCGCTCCCTTCGGATTGCTCAAGGCTGAGTAGATTGGTGAGAAGAGGCTGAGGCTCAGGTAGCCATTTCGACCATATTTTCCGCTTTCCTTATTCTCCCGACGAGTGATCACATCATTTTCAATGAGAGAGTTAAAGGTCTTTAATTGCTTGATTTCTTCAGCAGTGAAGCTTCGCGTCTGGTTACCAGCATGAGTCTCCTTACCATACTTATCTGTAATATAGTAATTCTCCATCTTTCTGAACCACTGTAACTTGGCAGTATCGCTCTGCTTCAGCATAGAAGTACCTTCTAGATAGTCCAAGGTGTAAATCATGTCAAACATACCATGGACATAGTGTTGAAGGTCTGCTTCATTTTGAACACGTTCCTTGAAATTATAGGTATGCATACGGGTCTTAGAATCCTTGTCCACCTTGAAGAGAGTATTGAGCGTAATAGTTGGTTCATCTGCACTCGGCGAAGACTGCAAGAGTCCGCGAGCATAGAGTTCCGCACCTAGTCCCTCACGACGACCATATCCTTCAAAGTAAATAGCACCGTCAGAGTTATGGGTCATCTCATGCGTGTAGACTGAGTTACCATAGTCTTCCAACAATTTAGCAGCATCAAAGTGAGTTACACTTCCTGTCGCATAGGCATTATAACCCTTGCTTGGATACCACTTGCCGGCAGGTCCGAAGAACTCCTGCATAGCTAGAGATTTTTTATCATTAGCTGGAGCCCAGTATTTTTGACCATTCTTGTCAACCAATGAGAATCCATCATAAACCAGAACAGAACGGAAGAGCTTGTCCTTGCTTTCTGGACTGAGAATCTTATACCAGAAATCATAGTGATCACGTTGCCATTCAGCTGACTTTCTAACACGGTCTTCGACATATTCAACTAGTTCTGCGTCTGTGCGCACTCTGTTATTAGCATCCAGACGATAGCGATCATAAGCCCCCATAGAGAGGGTAGACATATTAGAGATAGCATAGACACCTTTTTCAGTCATGGTCAAGAGTGGTAGGAGCATGCCCTTGTGTTCCCAATTATCTGCTGTAATCTTGTCATAAACACCGACAGAGTACTTGCTCTTGCCCTCGGCTGCATCCTGAAGCTGTCTAGCCTCTGCTACATCCGATTTAGCCTCAACGATGTAGGCCTTTGTATTGGTTTTGAGCCATTCATTATTAGTCTTATATGGTAGGAAGAGCTGACGGTAGCCTTCAAGGTAATTGAAGAGTCCTCGCTTGCCAGTTGCTTCAGAGAGCGAATTGTCATACGCTGTATAGTTGTTCTTAGCCTTGAGATTTTCAAGTCCTGATTTCCCTAAAGCAATGATTGTATCTAAAGTCGAAACATCATTCTTACCGTAGAAATCAAACTTGTAAGCCGACAAGTCCTTAACATTAAAGTTATCATAGTTGATATTATACCAACGGTTAAGGTAAGTCAGACCCAATAGGAAAGCTTCTTTATCAGCAAGAATCTTCTTAACAAGATAATCCTTAACTACTTCACCTTCAGTATTGATAGCCTTATCCATAGCCAGAACTTTTCGTAGTTCTACTGACAGTTTGCTTTTCACTTGCGTAAATGCGGTGTCTAAATATAGTTCATCCAAAGAAGTGTCTGCTGTTACTCCGAGAGCTGTACGCATAGCTGGCGAATCAAGAACAACCTTGTTCAGTTCTGGCAAGACTTGATTTAGAACACTTGTATAATCTGATGCAAAGGCTTCTGGAGTATAAAGAAGGTCTAACCCCTTGATACTATACTCAGCAATACCTCGATTTACGAAATCTCCCTGATAAGATATTTCTAGGTAGTCAATGGTATTGTCCATGTAGTGCAGCATCAAACGATTGATTGCTGTTTTATTACCATGGATATCAGTGATAACCTGGTCGCCCTTCATCGGAACAACATCCAGCAAGTACTCCGTATTGAGCTTGTGATTATCTGGAAGTTTATTTCCATAAGTAACGATAGTTTCCTTATTGTAGAATGGAAGCAGTTTCTCCATATTCGCATAAGAATATCCGCGGTCAAATTGAGCATTGTTTACTTCACCATAGTCGACAAAACGCATATTTAGATTCGTGTCATCTAGGCTAGTTGTTATGTCCATAGCAGTCAGTTTTTCTTCCATTTCTTCTTGAGTAATTGTAGAAGTAACAAACTGATCGTTTTTCAAGGTTTCACTTTTGGCAACTTTATAGGCTTGCGTAATGCGGTCGTTTTTGTATCCCTGATCCCCAGAAATACTGTAAACATTTGTACCGCTAACATTACTGATAACATTATCAACTAAACCATTGAAGTAGTTCGAGCCGACCACTCCACCGATTTGACCGTTAGTGGTTGAATTATATAATTTTCCTGTCACATAAGATTTGGTGATTCGAGCATTGTTTTCTAGACGTCCAACCAAACCACCAATACGTTGTTCATTTGATCGAGCACCACTAATAATCGTTACATCTGCTTTACTTTGGCTAAGAAGAGATTCTTCTCCTTTAAGGCTTGCAACCAAACCACCTACGTTATAAGCTTTGATGTGTTGATTGTTAGATAGGATGGTACCAGTAAAGGAACTATTGGTAATTTGCGTATTGGTTCCATTAACTACTAGACCCGCTACGTTAGAAGCGTTGCCTACTACCGATACTTTCCCCTGAACAGAAACATCTGTGATTCGAGCATTTTCCGCATTGCGTGCCAGCGCAGCCGAGTCATAGGTACCCACGATATTCACATTTTTAAAGTCTATATTGGTAATAGAAGACCCGTTCTTCATGTTTTCAAATAAAGGCTTGGCTAGATTATAAATAGCGTATTGCTTACCATTTTGACTACCTGTCAGACTACCTGTGAAGTTCCCTTTGAGGTAGACATAATCAGCAGGAGCTAGGTTGACCTCGCTCGCATCCAAATCAGCTCCCAACACATAATTTCCTGCCATATTTCGCTTCATAGCGTCTACCAATCCAGCAAAGCTGGTGTAGACATTTTGCTGACTTGGGACTGCCTTACTGATGTAAAAGTCGTGCCCAGACTTGTATCCTGTCTCACTTTCTTGGACGAGTTCAGGAAGGGCTACATTAACCTTATAGACTGCCTTGCCATCTTTCTCTGCTTCAGAAATGCTGTGAACTGGTAGGAGAATTTCCTTGGATTCGCTTGACTTGATTTTGACGAAGTAGGTAGACAGATCCGTAGGCATAGAGCTCATCGATACAAAGCGCTTGTATTGGTCATTTTCTTTATGATAAAACTCAACAGAATCAATATCACGGAAGGCAATCTTCTTGTATTCTAACTCAAAGTTACGACTGTCTGTCTCAAACTCAGTAAAACTGCCATTATCCAGTTCATAAGTCAACTTGGTTTTTAGAGTGTAGCCTGTGTAATAGTCTAGGTCGCCAATCTTCAAGCTACCAGCAAAGTTGGTAATTGGAAGAGTGCGAATCAGCTGGTCTCCCTGGTACAATTCTGCAGTCGCTGAACGGAAGGACTGGGTCTGGTCTTCCAATCTATATTGGACCGTCACCGACTTATCATCAGCATTCTCAGTCAGACTTAGAATGGAAACAGTCGGCTTGAGTTTAGGCACTCCATTTAGAGCTTCTTTGGCTGCTGTCAGGCTAGCAAAAGCTTGGTTGACCTGCACTTGAGTGGCAGTTTGATTATTCAGAACTCCTTCTGCCTTGGTCAATTCGTCAGTATAAGCTGTCTGCTTATCTGAATCCGCATTCTTATATTTAACAGAATTTTTAACAGTTGGATTTAAATCGTACTCGTTTTGAAGAGCCGTTTTGACAACCTCAAGACCGCTTAACTGAGCCTTGGCTTGATTGATTTGTTCCACCAGTTGGTTAACTTCTGCTTGACTGGCTTGGGATTGGCTTAGAATAGCTTGACCTACCATCAAAGCAGTATCATAGCTAGCTTGATGACTCTGACTATCATTGAAATAACGGGCCTGAGCTTTAATCTGATCTGCTTCTGCCAAGAGATTATGCAGTGGAATTAAATCGAACTCTTCTAAAGCTTCTACTTTTGGCGCATCGTTCGGTACCATGCTTGGCTTAGCCGTACCAACTTTAACAACTTGCGTTACTGGAGCTAGAGTTTCCTCGTTGGACAACTCCTGGCGGTCAACTTCTTGGCCGTTGGAGCTGTAAACTCGGGTCTTAATCGTTCGTTCGCCTTGAACACCTGGAGTGGCAATTTGACGGGCATCTCGAACAAGTTCGTCCGTTTCTTCTTCTCGAATTGTGAAGTTTATTTTCTCTACGCGGGTTTCGTCTGTGTAAGTCAGCGGATACTCTGGCAAAACATCTGCTTTTGGCGCATCGTTCGGTACCATATGTGGTTTAGCTGTACCAACTTTAACAATTTGTGTTACTGGAGTGAGAGTTTCCTCATTGGACAACTCTTGGCGGTCAACTTCTTGACCGTTGGAACTGTAGACACGGGTCTTGATGGTTCGCTCGCCTTGGACACCCGGTGTTGCGATTTGGCGAGCATCTCGAACCAATTCATCGGTATATTGCTCCTCGATGTTGAAGGCTATTTTCTCTACGCGGGTTTCATCTGTATATGTCAGTGGATACTCTGGCAAAGCGTCTGCTTTCGGAGCTTCACTTGGTACCATGGTTGGCTTAGCTGTGCCAACTTTGACGACTTGCGTTACTGGAGCCAATGTTTTCTCGTTAGAAAGCTCTTGACGGTCGATCACTTGGCCATTAGAACTGTAGACTCGAGTCTTAATCGTACGCTCACCTTGGACTCCTGGAGTCGCAATTTGACGAGCGTTCTGTGGCAACTCATCGGTATATTGTTCCTCGATGGTGAAAGCCACTTTCTCTACACGCGTTTCATCCGTGTAAGTCAGTGGGTACTCTGGCAAAGTGTCTGCTTTCGGTGCATCGTTCGGTACCATGCTTGGCTTAGCTGTGCCGACTTTGACGATTTGAGTTACGGGAGCTAGGGTTTCCTCGTTAGACAACTCTTGGCGGTCAACCTCTTGACCGTTGGAACTGTAGACTCGAGTCTTAATCGTGCGTTCGCCTTGGACTCCCAGAGTTGTTATTTTACGACTCCCGTCTGGAATCTCATCTGTATATTGTTCCTCAATAGAAAAATCAATCTTTTCTATTCTAACCTCGTCATTTGTAGTCAATTCCAACTCAGAGTTCTCATGAATAGGAGCTGTCTCGGGACTAGTTCCATATTCTGTAAGTTCAGTAACTTCATGCACTGGTGCTGTTTCAGGAGTTGTACCGTAGTTGGTCAATTCAGGAACTTCTTGCACTGGCGCTGTTTCAGGGGCTGTACCATAGTTGGTCAACTCAGGAACTTCTTGGACAGGTGCTGTTTCAGGAGTTGTACCGTAGTTGGTCAATTCAGGAACTTCATGCACTGGAGCTGTATCAGGACTTGTACCATAATTGGTCAGCTCAGGAACTTCATGCACTGGTGCTGTTTCAGGGGTTGTACCATAGTTGGTTAGCTCCGGAACTTCTTGAACCGGTGCGGTATCTGGTGCAGTTCCATAAGTCGTCAATTCTGGAACTTCCTGAACTGGCGCTTCTTTTGGAACAGATTTGACTGCGGCAGTTCCTACCAACACAATTTCCGAAACAGGCTCTGTAGTTACCTGGTCTGAAATCACTTCGCTTTTTACAATTTCTTTACCTGCAATATAATTGCGAGTGACAACAGTACGTGTACCAGCGACACCAGCGCGAATGACCTGAGATTGCCCTTCTGCGAGCTCATTCGAATATTGGTACACCGTTTGATAAGGCAGAACTTGGGTCTGGGTACTTTCTTGACTCTTGAGTTTCAATTCAGGTGATTCAGCGACAGGAAAACGTCGATCAGACTCGCGCTCCTTGACAGCAACGGCTTTTTCTTGCTCTGTCAGTTTCTCTGTTTCAGTAGATACTGGCTTATTGGGAGTACTTGGATTCTCAGAAAAACTCACAGATATGCCCGCCTGCTTATTGACTTCAACAGATGACAAGCCCTTTTGGGTCGTAGGAATCTGGAAATTTCTTTCTCCATTCACCTTATCCTGTCCTTCACTTTTTAGATATCCGACATATTCAAAACCGGTTATCTCTAAAGGCTCAGGCAGCTTATCTCCTACTGACAAATTCAGCCTTTGATTGTAAGCTGCTAATTCAATATTGGTCACTGCAAACACAGAAGGAGCTAAGAGAATAGAGCCTAGACCCGTCACCAGCAAAATAGAAGACAGGTATCGCTTACCATTTCTACCTCGTGCAATTACTAAGACTGCTAAAGTCAGCCCAGCAACTGTAAAAGTTGCTTCCCACAGACTTGAGTATCCCGTCCTCGGCAGATTATTTTCCAACAGCCCCTGAGTTTTTGGACGATATACTAAATAATAAGCGTCAGAGTTTTCTTCTACAAATTTTGGAAGCTCCTTAACGACCGCATTCTTTTCAGCCTCAGTCAGTTCAGACTCTACTACGTAGTGATATTGAACAGGAATAGTTTGTCTAGCTGATACTTCTGCAGCCTCAATCGTACTTACATTTCCTGCTATCGCTGTACTAAAAAAGAAGCTTCCGATAGTAGCGGAAACCAATCCTACTGATAACTTTCTTAAAGAATAGCGCTGGAACCTATCACCAGTGATTCTTTTTTCCATAATAATTCCCTTTTCATAATATAATAATCTCTTAAAATTTTACTGGATTTTTTTCAAAAAGACAATTTCTTTGCTTAAAAATATATCTTTTAATACTGAAAATTCCTTCTTTTTCAATCAAATAAATTATTCATTTTTATCTTTTGAAATAAAAAGCAAATTTCCACTCAGAAAATTTGCTTTTGTAAATATGCTTTAGTAACTACGAATACAATCTTAATTCAAAGAGACCATACTCATGCTTGTCTCCTTGCAATTCTGCTGCATAGTATCGCGTCACTGTTTTTTGATGAATCAAGGCTCCAATAGCTGAAGCTTGTCGCCTCTGAGCTTCTTTAAAAATTGGATAGGCCAAGGCAGATCCCAACCCTAAAAATTCCTCATCTACTCCTAGATACATAATCGTATAACGTTTGGGAAAACGTTTGGTCCAAAAAAGCTTGGCTAGGTTAAGAGGAGTCAGCTTTTGATAAACCAGGGAGCCATAGTCCGGCATGGCAATCAGAAAACCAGCTAGCTTGCCCTCTTTATAGGCCAGCTTGACCATGGAAAAATCAAGAATATACTGGTATTTCTCAAAAATCCGACTGAACTGCTGACTGGAAATTGACCGATAAATCGGAAAATCTTGATAGAGACGATTGAGAAGTTCAAAAACCTGTAGCGAAGTTTTTTCCCACTCCTTCTTCTTTGGAGAGCAAATGGTAAAACCGGCTCCTTCAAAAGACTCAAAGCGATGAGCTAGTTTGTCCTGATGAGTTTGATTGCTGACCTTGGGATAAAAATTGGACAGATAGCGTTCCTTGATCTCAAAACCAGCCGACTGCCACAGCTTGGGATAGTAAGCTGGATTATGAGGCTCTCCTGTAAAAGGGAGGTCCTCTGTTCCAGTCAGTTGCATTCGATACCCAAGCCAAAAACTTGCCTGTACGGGACCGATAATACTGCTAACTCCGAGACTGTGAGCAAAACATGCTAAATGCTCGATAAAAGCAGATGCAATCTGTTGATCATTGATCGACTCGAAAAATCCCAAGTAAGCAGCCTCATCATCTGGATAGAAGGTCAGAAGCCCTCGAATACAAGGCCGACTGTCCACATAGCCAATAAAAGCATAGGTTTCTAAGTCAGAACTCAACGGGTGACTGCCCTCAATCAAAGCCAGTTCTTCCTCTTCAGACTGCATAAGGTGGTCTGGCTGGTAAATCCGCTTGGACAGAGCTAGAAAATCATCCAGCTCTGTCGTATTGGGTTTGACTGGTTTAATTTCCAGCATGATCTTCCTCCTTGATCAGTCGAATCTTGCCAGTCAGGCCATCCATCTCAATCCAATCACCGTTTTGCAGCTGGCTGCAGGCACCTCTGACATTGACAATGGAAGGAATACCTAACTCGCGGGAAATAATGGCCGTGTGCGAGAGCAAAGACCCCTGCTCGGCAATGACACCCTTGGCTTGGGTCAGAAGATAAACCCAGCCCGGATCGGTCATCTTAGTCACGATAATTCGGTCCTGAGCAGACTCAATCTCCTGCACATCTTCCACGACCAAAACCTGGGCCTTAACGCAGCCAGGTGAACAGCCAATCCCTTGTAAGGCTTGATTGACCGTATTATGACTACTGGTGCGGTTTTGCGGTTTGAGGTATTTCTCAAAGACCTGTCCAGCAAAAACAAAGCGACTAAAGGTTGGTAGTTCCTTATCAGCCTCCAACTTCTCCCGACGCTCAGCTATCAAGCCACTAACATCTCTGGGCTTTCTGGTCAACTCAAACAGCTCTTCCTTTGTCAGGTAAAAAACATCGTCAGGCGTAGCCAACAGCCCTTGCTCGGCTAATTGCTGGCCCAGAGTTCGGAAAATCTGCCGCATCATGCCGTAGATCCGAGTACGATTTAAGCGGGAGCTTTCCCGATATTTAACACCAGCCATGGCTCGCTTGCGAAGATAATTCGTCCACCAGTCTGATTTTTGCACCTCTTTTTCAAGTTTCTGAGGGGCCAACTTCTTCTCCTCTTGCTGGCACATTTGCAGCAGGAGCTTGAGCAGACGCTCTGGATGCGTTCGAAAGGTTGGTGTTTCTAACTTCAACTCTTCTGGAGCCCGATCACCAAATTCATGGATAAAATGGGCAATTTCTTGGACCAAAGGGTGCTGGCGACTTAGAAAGACTGCTGGACTTTCACTTGCCATGGCCTGTCTAATCGCTGCATTTTCTTCTGCTTTCAGCTGAGCTGTTAAAGCCTGTAGAGCCAAAGCCGGCCTCATACTTTCAATCTGCTCAATTCCCGCAATCTCAGCCTGAACTGCTCCGCCGCGACGCGACCTCTTCAGGAGTCCAGTATAGACAAAAGCATAGAGGTCATTGATCAGTGTAATGTCCCAGTGAGCCAGAATATCCTCTTTTAGCTTACTGACCAAGCCAATCAAGGTCTCTGCATCTGCGTCGGGAGAAAAGTTCGCTTCGTATTCGCGCTGAATCTGGACGAACTGCTCTTCCAATTGCCGCATTTGCATGGGTGCCGTCCAAAACTCTCGGATGATACGGAGCATGATTTGCAGGCGTTTGAAAGCAGACAGGTGTACTGGCATCTGAGGTACCTCCGTCTCTCTCACTCCCAGCATATCCTGCCAGATAGGAATGATTTTCTTAGAAAAAGGCAGAAGTTGCAAGAGCTGATACCAGCTCTGAATCTGGTAATAAACACGACTATTGACCGGTTGTAGCATATTTTGAAAAGTGGCTTCATAGGCAGCTAACTCAGGGGCACCCTTGCCAACCAAGCGCTGGGCCAGACTGCGGAAAATACTGGCATAAGCCTCCTGAATAAAGCTAATGGTCAGAGGACTGGAAACGCCCGGATAGCTCTCGACAATATTGCTGTTATCCAGAATAATCCGCTGACCCTCTGGCAAGGTAGTAATAGGTCGTGCCTGCAAGAGATAGAGCTGGCCATTTGCGAAGGTGAACTCCATATCCATATAAGGTCCGAAAAGCTGACTCACCTGACCAGCCAAGGCTTGTAGCTCCTCGAGTTGTTCCTGTGATATGTCTGGTGAGTCCTCCGTCTGCTCTGTATAAAAGAGCTGGTCCTTGGGATGGAGGGTCACCATGGTTGTAGGAATCTTATCCTCGACAACCTTGTTGCCCAAGCCCCGACCGATGACAATGATATGCTCGTTCAGAATGCCCTTGGGATTAGCTGTGAAGTAAATACCAGACAAATCTCCCTCCTGCATAACCTGAACAAGGCAAATCATCTGCGCCTGCTTCAACGATAGTCCTTGCTCAAATAGATAGGTGAGAGCCGATTCCTGATAAAGAGAGAGCAAGGTCGCTTGGATAGCTTCTTTAAGTCCATCCGGCTTCACATTGAGCTGACTCTCAAACTGACCGGCAAAGGATGAAGCCTTGCCATCCTCAATGGTTGCTGATGAGCGAACTGCAAAGCGACTGTCTGTCTGAGAAAACTCCTTGTGGACCCAACTTTCTGCTGCCGTCAGGTCTTCTTGACTAAACTGCTCTCTGGCCCAGTCCTGCAGTTGCTGACTGAGCTGTGACAAGTCTAACTCCCCAGACCGATAAGCTGCTTCCATCCGCTCCAAGTCAGCAGAGCTGGCAGATTTTTGAAAAAAGTCAA
>ERZ773087.645-NODE-645-length-24988-cov-3.233746_pt1 | contig 24988 bp, 22 predicted proteins | sample MGYA00511375_ERZ773087 | MGnify/ENA primary metagenome ERZ773087 (study PRJEB29015, sample SAMEA2737995) | human oral metagenome | biome: human oral; feature: human-associated habitat; material: dental | place: China | collected 2063 ...
TGAAACACCATACTGACGATAAAGTTGATCAAAAATCACTTCTACATTTTCTTGCAATTTCTGTTCTCATTGCAACTTTATTGCTTTTAAAACATATTTGTAGTGGTGCTCTCCTACAATCAGATGCCCAGTTACGACAATACCGAAACTATCAGCGCTTGTCTTAGTGCTAAAAGCAGGATCTCCTCCAATTTGAATATAAGTAAATTTTTCTGGCATATCTGCTGTTTTTACTTTTTTACACCGTTTGAGTTCAATCACCGTTTGTCAGACACTCATTGGTATTCAGAGCCAGTTTTGAAGATATCCGCTTCATTCTTGTGCTTTCTTTGTCTGCAAACTAACTACTTGAGCATCTGGGTTCTTTATCTTCTTATTAAGATTAGAGGCTTCTTGATCAGTATTTACGTATCTTGACCAAAGTGGTTTTCCACTTTCTTTCCCCGCTTCTCAATAAATAAAATTACTAAAACACTTTCGCCTTGAATTGTTAAGATATTCATTTTTTATTCTCACATTTCTTCCATCAGGCCTTACAACATTCCCAAGACATACAATACGATGCTGAGCATCCAGTCATCAGAATACCTCTTGCTGCAAAAAAGAGAAATCATCAGAAATCATTGTTTTGTTTTTAGTATTCTTGATATTATCCAGGTCATCCAAAAGCAAAAAATCAGGTCTTACAATACCGTACTCATGGTGATAGTGAATCTCTCATCTCAGTGCTTGCCCCATACCAAATGCTTTAATCTTGATTCCATTAGTCGTTATAAATTCTCAGATTCCAGATTTTAGCATAAAATCATCATCTTTAATTGTCCTTTGCCTCTTAGCATAAAGCTTACCAAAGTCCTGTATGATCTTCTGATTATTCCCCAGTACATTTGCTAACATGAAGTTAAATCACTTTGCTTTTTGTGCATCATAACAGAGATTGCAAATGAAACGAGCCTTAGCATAGCAAATTAGTCGAGCTTCATATGCTATTCAGAGTAAAGTCGTTTTTGCACTTTCACGATGTCACTCACAATAGATATTTATCTCATCCTCTACCGCTTTAAATCGCTTGTGATGATAAGTTGCTAATTTCGGATATCTAAGAGAATCTGAAAAATACCAAACCACAAAATATTTGAACGATCTTTTACATAGTTCAATCCTTGTACTTTGTTTCCTTAAAAGTCATAAAGCGAGATCGTTCATTAAAAAAATTACTTCTCATCTAAAAATTTATGGACTGCATAATTCTTTTCAATGAGAAGTTTTACCCTTTTTTTTACTGAGTAGAAATACCCTCTACTATTCATATACATCTCGCTAATAATCTCATCTCTCCCCTTCCTCTCAATATAAAACTTCCTGATGAATCAGGCCTCTCTCCTTTTCCCTAGCGCTTGTAAATGATTTACAAATTTCAAATAATTAAATGGCATTATAGATAAGAAACTAAGATAAAAGCTGATCTATCTTTTCGATTTCATCTTGACTTAAATCCTCATCAAAAGAAATTTGAGCTGTAGCGTCTTGTTGAACGTATTTCGTCGGCTCTCACTTCTCGATTTTGATCATCTCTCGCAGTGCTTTAAGGGTTTTTATATTCACAAAGAATCCTTCCTCACTATCTAATTCACCCATCATCCCGTTAATTGTTGCCTGGATGAGGGTGAATATTTTTTTGTGTGCTTCAGACAGTTCGCTCATGTCAGGTTTATAAACTTCTACTCACTCCTTTTTGATTTGCTCTAAAGCTTCTTTGCTAATCTCCTCTCTGAGTTTCTTTTTGTCCTCTAACCATCACTTCGTCTGCTTCTTAAAGTTTCCGTTTTGCGGTGCCTCCGCTGTGCCTCGCTTGTGCCTCCATCGTTCTGAAATATCTACAATCGGAGAAACAAGAAACTCCAGTTTTAGAGCTGCCCAATCATATTTTTTTACTCAGTTTTTTTTTGATTTTTGCTTTTCTTCCTTCTTTCTGTCCATAATCTAAAAAAAATAAACTAAAAACTAAGTTGATATCTGAACTTTGGTGCTGTTTTTTTAGACGACTTCACACGTCTACAGCCCAAATCTCTCTAGCCAGCTGATCCATCTCTCCAATCTCTCTATATCTTTCTCCAAGATCTTGATCTGCTTATTGCATCTCTGGATAGCGGGCAAGCACACGGTGTTCCAGTTCCAGTAGAAGGTATGACTCCTGATGGATCGTTTATCATATTCTAGCTGTTCGATCTGTTCTAGTTTGTTATCTATTCGCTCTGTAAGTAAGTTAGTGAGCATGGCAGTAAATGTATCATTAGATAAAAAATCTGATTCAGCGTCGGCGTAAGCCTTAAGTCTTCTTCCTCCTAGACTTTTGCCTCGTGGCCTTAGACGCGCGGTTTTTTGTCTTCGCTTCGCTCAGGCGAGGCTCGGACTTAACTTGCGGACATATCTGCTTTTTAACCGCTTGCAAGTTCTTCTCTGCTGAGGTATTACCCTCGGCATCTAAGCAAGCCTTACAGAGCTTCTGCTTCCATCGAATTCACATACCGTATCCGCAACGAGGACAGATAGGAACTTTTGCCTTAATTTCTCACATTTTGTGTTAGAAAAAATCTAAAAACCTGATCAAAGTGGTAGCTTTCCAGCCTCTCTGAGAGGCTTGATGATCGGATGCTCTCGCATCTCAGCTAAGTGCTGGCGTGCCACTCCACGATCAATCCAGTCCTTGAATATCGCCTTATTACGAGCTACTGTGCGGTCTACCCACTGGTGCTGATCGATAGAATCCACGAATACAATATTCTCTGGATTGAGTCTGTATTCAGGATACATACCTTTAGGGAGAATGTGGGCGAACTGGAATGATTGGAGTTCTTCTTTGTTGTAGTAAGTTCAGGTTAAATCTGACTTACCGCCTCTTTTTTCGTAAATTCGAAAAAAAAGAGAAGATTCTGAGCCCCCATTAGCGACCCTCTCTCTTCTCTTTTTTCAGATTCTTCTTAACATACCAGAAAATACTCAATTTATAAAAATTGAGTATCTCTGTAGTTTATGTCAGCAATTTCAGTATATAATATTCTGACAAAAAAACAAGCAAATTTTATCTAAAATTTGCTAACCTTTAGTTATATGATTTTTCAGACTTTACCTTTATTTCATATATTGACTTTTATATAATTTGGTATGCAGATATAAACACACGAGATATTAGATATTTATTTCGTACTGTTTTGCAAATGGAAAAATTGATTAAAGATTACTGTTATTATGCTAAATATACTCTCAATAGAAGTGATGAAGTTGTAAACCATCACTACTACAACCTACACCAATTTCTAGAATATGTAAAATTCAATAAAGGGACCATGATAATCAACCAAGCAGACATTACGCTCAAAGATTGCTTAGATTTTCTTGCCCACTACAGAACTACACCAATACAATTTGGGCCAAATAAATGACAACTCCCCTCTCAGAATACAATATGCGAAAAATCCAAGACTCTTAGAGTCTTTTTTCAGTATATTAGATCTGCTGGTTGTCCAGGATTCAATCGAGAGATGTTACCAAAACTCAAAAAAACGAGAGATACTATTGATATGATGAAGCCTCACGAATACGAGATATTCCGTCAGGCTCCACTACGATACGAAACGAAAGAAATTCTAAAAATCCGTAACCAACTCTTGATAGATATTCCGTACAACACCTGACTGCGTAGAGCTGAGATTTTAAGATGTACTTTTGAATGATTCAGTTCTCAAAATAGACAATTTGATATTCTATGAAAATGAGGATATATCGATGCAGTTTTTTTCACTGAAGAATTAAGAGAAAAAGTCGCATACTATAGGAAGAAATTATCAGAATTTGCTCAGTACAGACCAATTAAGGGAGATTTCCTTTTTATTGGTTTAGATAACAAAAATCGAGGCAAACCACTCAATCCGAAGTACGTTAATCACCTTTTCCAAAAATATTCAAAAAAACTGATTGAAGATTGAAAAATAGATAGGCCACTTAAACCACATATGGAGAGACATAGCTTCGCCACCAATTGCGTATTCGCTGGGGTATCACAACAAGCTACAACTAAGCTCATGAGACACCGTGATCCTAAGACAACAGAAAGATACTATCATTTGAATAATAGCCGACTGAGAGGCGAATTTGATAAACTAAAAATATAGGTAAGAAGCAGAAAAATGTATTGTTGTAAAATATTAAAAAAAATCCACTTGAATTTTGCCTGGATTCAACTATAATTTTTGTGTTATCAAAAAGTTCAAGAAATTGAATTTTCTGTCGATATGTTTCACAAACACCCATCAAATCGAATCATTTGTTTTAAGTTCATTCACAACATCCGCTCAGATATTGACTCGCTGATCTCTAAACACTACACCAATATCCTCGTTAACAACTGCGATTTTTAGACCTTTGGTATTCCCATAGGGATCTCGAGAAGATTTTAGATAAAACCAAGCATAAAGAGATGGCAATATACACAATACCAAAACAATCAAAAATGCAACTCGATTTGAAAAAATATGTTTAAGATTTGAGAGGTAGACTTGCCAGATTTTTTTCATTACTCTATAGACAGTTAAACTTAAAATACTTTGAAATCTCATTCAAGATTAGCCAATTTCTCCTAGAAATCAATAAAAAACTGAAGAAATCAGATTTCTACTTTTTATTTTTTAGTATCTTCTCCAGCCATAGCTTTTTATATTCACTTGACATTAAACAAGAAATGTATAGTATACATCTTCACAAATACAAAAAGTAAAACGCATGAAAAAGAACATTGAATGCACACTTGTGCTGATTAAACCTGACGGGGTTGAAAAGGGAGTTCACAAAGACGTCTTTGCTCGCTATCGTAGAGCATTTCTTAAAGTTATCAATTCCAGTGATAAAATTACCGCAACTCGAGAGCAGCTCTATAAGCACTATGAAGAGATCGGACAACTGCTGACTCGTAAAGGAGAGGCAATCTTTAAGGAGACAGTGGATTATATGATGTCAGGTCCTATCTTAAAGGCGATTATTGTTGGCGAGGATGCCGTCCAAAAGGTACGCGAACTCAACGGTGCAACCAAGCCTTGGGAAGCGAAGAAAGGAACGATTCGTGCAGACTTTGGAAGCACAGATCTAAATGGTCCGATCCGCAATGTTGTCCACTCTTCTGCGAGCATTGAGGAAGCAAAAGAGGAAATCAAGGTCTGGTTCTCGAAAGAGGAACTCAAAAAGGACCTTCCAAATCAGTATCAGGAATACTATCCTGATTAGCTTGTTTCTCAAAAAAGCTCAATAGGAATCCCTGTTGAGCTTTTGCGTTTTATAAAATATGAGAAGAAAAAATCTGATTTCTTTCTCTCTTTTATTAACTCGTTTCAATGAACATTGTCCTACTGCGGTAGTGGAGTGCTTCCATCACATCTGAGAGCGTAAGGTGTTCTCTAGCCTGCATATCTGCGATTGTCCTCGCAAGTTTGAGAAGCCTATGAACTACTCTCCCTGAAAGGGTAAACTTCTCAGTCGCCTGAGCAAGAAAATCCTTACTCGCGCTATCAAGTTTGATAAACTGTTCGATATCCTTTGCCTGCATAGAGGCATTATTTTGGATGGCAGTTCCCTTAAAACGCTGCTGCTGAAAGGCTCGAGCTGTTTGGATATCCTTGAGCAAATCCACTGAAGATTGGTTTTGAGTTTTTTCAAGAATGGTAGAAATATTTTCTCTAGGAATTTCAAGAATCATATCAATTCTATCCAACAGTGGACCTGAAATCTTACTCTGATACCTTTTTACCTCTCAAAGTCCACAAGTACACTGTCTTTCTGGATCTTTATAATATCAACATTTACAAGGGTTCATTGAAGCAACAAACATAAGGTTTGCTGGATATTGCACGCTACCATGAGCTCTGGAAATATTGATCACTCTATCTTCTAAGGGTTGTCTAAGCACCTCCAAAACCTCTCTTGGAAACTCGGTTAATTCATCAAAAAAGAGAACTCATTTGTGAGCCAAAGAGACTTCTCCTGGGGTAAGGTTACTTCCTCATCAGATAATTGCAACCTTGGAGGCAGTATGATGTACCTGTCTAAAAGGCCTTTTGACAATCAGTGGCTGATCCTTACCGAGCTTTCAAACTACAGAATAAATCTGACTCACCTCAAGGATCTCATCTGATGATAAGGGAGGCAAAATTGTTGTCAAAGCTTTGCTCAGCATGGTTTTTCCACTACCAGGAGCTCAAACCATCAGCACATTGTGCAGTCCAGCCGCCGCAATACTCAGGGCTCTTTTTGCAAAAAGATGACCTTTGATATACTTAAAATCATAGCTATCATCAGTATTTTCATCTTTTAATTCTCAGAGTGCTTTGGTATTGCGAGCATAAGCAAGCTTTTCTCCTTTGAGGAAAAAATCTAAGAGCTCAGAGAAATGCGAAAGCGGAATAATGGTAATATCTGAAATATACTCCAACTCATAAAGATTTTCTCTCGGCACAAAAAAAGTTTGATACCCCTGCTGTTTTGCAGAGATTACACTAGGCAGGAGCCCATTTACCCTCTTGATCCTTCCATCCAGTCCAAGCTCTCAAAAAAACAGAAACTCACTCATCCTCTCATAATGATTGAGCTTCCCATCATAGATCAGTCCGAGCAAGGCAACCGCCATGGGGAGATCAAAACTTGTTCAGACTTTTTTGAGATGACTAGGGGAAAGATTCAGCACAAATTTCCTCTTTGGAAGATCTATCCCCACATTTCTAAAGCATCCTCTAATTCTCTCTTTAGCTTCCTTAATACTCGCATCAGGTAGCCCAATAATCTCAATATTTGGCAAAGCTCTATTACTATCAGCCTCTACGAGAATCTCATAGCCTAAAAGTCCAATGGTAGTAAATGTTTTGATATGCGTTGTCATTAGAAAAAAATATGATAAATCAGATTTACCATATTTTTCTTCCTACAAAAATCAAATAAAAATAAGCCAATACTCTTTTGTCAAAAAAAAGTTTGATATCATTAATCGTGCTTGCACTGGCATTGAGTATCATCGTCATGGCAAGAACAACTATGTCCGTGATGATGTTCATGATGATGGTGCCCATGGTGATGGTGTTCGTGCTGATGGAAGGTATTTTCATAATTTTCATAGCCCTCATGCTGATCATCTCCGTGATCATGCCCACAGCAGCAACATCCGCCTTCACACTCCTCCTCTGGCATTTCAAGAGATCCAGTTACGGCTCTAAGTACAAAGTCTAGCACTTCATCATCAGATACGCTTTGACCTGACATTTGCTCGATCATAGTTTTTAGTTTTACGAAAGCATCATGATTTTCTTGGCTGATTTCTAGAGTTACTTTTGTCATGTGATTGATTGAAAAAAAGAGTAAAATTCTGATAAGGATTGTAATGATTTTCCTCTGGACTACAAGAGCAGAAAGGATTCAGATTTTTTATTTTAGGAAGTTGGTCATTATTGAACAGATATGCACCATACCACGATAAGGAGCAGTATAAAGCACGATTGAACAGAAGCGTAGTTCCTTTGGACTTGAATCTCAACATCTTCCTCAATCATCTAATCAATTTTTACAGACTAGTCCTGCATTTTGATAATCTAGATTATTTTTATCATAAAGTCCTCCAACTGTCACAAATCTCCAATAAGTTCAATATTGTTTTTCCTCTCTCTGAGCCGCAGCTGGATCTCTGGCTATAGCTCTGAGGAATTCTTCATGAGAAATCCGCTCTCCATCAAGAAAGTGAATAGCATATTTTCGGTGTCCGTCATTAGGATTTTTAGCTCTTATCGTATTGTCTAGATTAGCAAGCTGTCCATTAAGGCGAGCAGAGCTATTAAAAAATTCTGCTTCATAAGCTAATCCATTAGATCATCGATTTCCTACTGGATTTACTCTAGTATCTCAATTAATAGGAACTACATAATAGTTCTGATGTTTTTCATCTTTTTCTATATAATGCCTGTCAAACCATCAAAACCATCTATCATTTGCACAGCCATCATTTCCCTCATCTACCATTGGATTTGCCTTGAGCCAACACTTATCTCTACTATCTGATCGTCTTCTCCAGTTGGTATTTCTGATATTATACATTGCTTCAAGTCCCTCTTTTGCGAGATTGAGAGCTACTGTTTTTTGAGCTGTCTCTGAAATATAGGTCGTAGTCTTATTGATTCCCTGCATGATTACGAGCACTCCCATTGAGAGTACAAATACTACAACAAGAACTTCTATCAGAGTAAAACCACCAAGAGTTTTTTTCTTGCTGAGTTCTCAATTTATGTTTTGCATATCAAGAATTTTAAGGTAAATACTGAATGTACTCTAGCTATTCTTTTCTCCTTTTCAAGAGAAAGAAAAGCAAATCTATCTAATTTCTAATCAATTTCTACTGATTTTCCGAGTGATACAATCACCGCAATCAGCTTTTTATTTTTTTTCTACTTCAAACTTGTATTTTTTGGAGAATTGAGATTGTACAGTCTCCATCTGAGCGTCGAGCTTGGCGAGAGACTGAGAAAACTGAGTGGTATAGTTTGAAAAAATCTGAGTATCTCTACGATAAAACTCACTAGCAGATCCTGAATACGCTCCAATCAGCTCAACTACTGGTCTTTCATAGTTATCTAGAGCCACCTGAAGTCCAGAAATATAATCAACAACGGCATCTTTGAGCATTGTTTCACGGCGTCGTCCCTCCTGAAGACTAGCTTTGTCCTGAAGAGATCTCAGCTGATCTCTGAGTCAGATATAAAGCTCTGCTAGATTTTGTCCATCATATTTTTTTTCTAAAGTTGTGAAATACTCATTTACTGCGTCTACTGCCTGAATCTGAAATGAGATGATTTTATTATTATACTCTTGAGCGGTGAGTTCTGGTCTTGATTTTGCACATCCAGTGATGATTAAGAGAGCAAAAAAGACTAAAATCAGATTTTTTATTTTCATTTGAAATCATTTTGGTAGAGTAAAACACTTTATTTTGAATAATACAGATAGTTGAGAACGGTTGCCTTAAGTTCTTCTGGAGTATATTTTTCGGTAGGTTTTCCCTTTTCATTGAGGATGAAATACTGAATAATCAGCACCACAAGCTCAACAAATGCTGACTGATTGATCGGGATATTATCATGATAGGTTGCTGAGAGCTGCTCTAGATAGTTGACATATCTTCTAATAGAATATCAAGATTCCTCAGGACTAAGCTTTTCATAGAAAGGGAAAATCTTGTACTCTTGAGCCTCTTTGATAAAAAAAGGCACGAAAAATCAGACAATTACCTTGGTATTTCCATCTTTTCTCAGATAGGTGATATTATTTTGAGGATTGATGGTCTTGAAAAAAGTATCATAAATCGCTTTTATCAATTCCTCATGGCTGATTTTTTTTAGGAGCATAGAGAGAAAGGCTGCAAAATGCTGATTGAGATTTTTGTCAGCTTGGATTTGCTGAGCCACTTGTTTGGCCTGCCTATTTTCCTCTTGGGCTTTTTGGACGGCTTCCTCACTCACCTGATCAATATTGCTTCTCGGGGTTCAAAAATCATCTATTCCGCCTATTATTTCTGCCATTTTGGTGAAAAAAGATAAAAAATCAGACTTTAATTTATTGTTTTTGCCTTGAAATTCAAACCCAATTCACTATACAATGACTATTGTAATTTTGGTGAGGTGGATGAGAGGCTGAAATCAACTCACTGCTAACGAGTCAGACGAGAAATCGTCTCGAGGGTTCGAATCCCTCCCTCACCGATTTTGCATACCTCATTTGAGAAATTTATGGACTGTTATGGCACTATAGCTCAGCAGGTTAGAGCGCGCCTCTCATAAGGGCGAGGTCGGTGGTTCGAGTCTACCTAGTGCCAATTATCTAAAGATCATCTCAAAAGTCATTCATATTTTATTTTGTTTGTTTTAAGGTATTATGGCCGCAAAAAAGAAAGGAGGAGTTGTAAAGGTTGCAATGGTATGTAGTGAATGTAAAGCTACAAATTATTTTACAAATATCAACAAGGCTGTTACTCCAAAGCTTGCTCAAAACAAATACTGCAAGCACTGTAGAAAGCATACTGAACACACTTCAAAGGAAAAACTTAAGTAAGAATTCAGATTTTTTTAGATTTTTATTGTACATTCTAGAATGTTGACTATTAGATTATCTAGACACGGTAGAACCAAAAGACCTTTTTATAGAATCGTATTGACTGAACATACTAAGCCAGCAAAGTTTGGATACAAGGAAGTTCTAGGTTCTTACGATCCTCTTCATCATATTCTTCAAGCTGATGTTGAAACTATCAAGGCTTGGGTAGCTAAAGGATCTCAGATGTCTGAGAGAGTTGCAAAACTTCTTTATAAAGAAACAAATGATGCTCTTTTCCAAAAATTCTTTGAAATGAGAGAAAGAAAGAGCCTTCCAAAGAACGCAGACAAGTAATTCTGCTATAGTACTGAAAAATCCCTTGAGGGTTTTTTCTTTACCTTTAATTTTTGATTTGATGATCAATGATCGGATTGGATAATGTTTGAGGATTTCAGGAAGTAGTGTTATATGGATTAGGAGGACTTGTTTTGGTGATTTGTTGAGGATGTATTTATGCGTTTTTTAGAGCGATCTTCTTTTTTATCTTTTCAAAAGGAGATGAAAAGCAGATCAAAGCTGCCTGGGATAGCATCAGATACATGATTTTGGGTATGTTTTTGACAGTAATGTTGATCTTTGTTTCTCCATCACTACTGAAATTTATGCACCTTCAGGGAGCAGAAAACTATACTCCAAGACAGATTTTTACTTATATGGGAAAAATCCTTGGACATCTTTGAAAACTTGGAAATTTTATTAAAGATTCTCAGGTTCAGAATCAGTATAATGGAGATTTATACTATAACGATCTCACTCCTAGGACTTCTGCTCTTTAATACTACAAGTAACAAAAATCTGACTTCAGCGCAATGGAGTCAGTTTTTTTGATTATTTTTTTAAAAAAAGTATTGACTTTAAAACTAAAAATATATATACTGCTTGTCTAATACAAAAAAATAAATGTCATGGAAAAAAAACCTAACCATCAGAAAGTTTCTGACGAAACCTATCAAGAAAGATATTTTCTCTTCTTGAGAGAACAGCTTGTTCGCTTAGATAAGGAATTTAAAAGCTCTTTTGAAAAAACAAAAGAACTTCGAAAGAGGTATCAAGAAGCGATAAATGATAAAAGTTTTGTTGGCAAAGAATTGACAGAACTACAAAGAACATATGAGGCCTTGGAAGAGGTTACGAATCTCTCTCGAGAAATCCTTAGAGAATTAAAAATTAAGGACAGGATACTCAGTCATGATCCAGAAACTATTATCTAGACCTACGTCTAATTAAAAAGCTTTTCCCTGATTTGCAGGAAGAAGCTTTTTTTGAATTTATAGAAAAATCTGGCTTTTTTGACTTTTTTAGAAAAAAGGATATACTTGAGTATAATCTTTATATTCTAGCAATATGAGTATGGAAAATATGGGAAGCAGAGATGAAGTGAAAGAAATTAAGCCTCTTGCTAAGGGAAAAGAAAGCAATGCCAAACAGGTAAACAATACAGAGAAAGGAGTGGATACTTCAAAGAAAAATCTCAATCTTGCTAAAGACCATCCCTATAATGATCCTAGCCGTAGAAATAGTGTCGTTGTAGAGAAATTGAGAACTGGAATCAATCCTAAGGATATTCTCAAGGAGTGTTATGGATACACAGAAAGCGCAAGTAGAGCTTGGTGAGCCAATATCAATGCTGTTGATTTGTCTGAGAACCTTCCAAAAATTTATAATGCGATGAAAAAAGATGGGACAGAGCTTCACTTCCATGATATGAAGCCGGAGGATACAATCAAACTTTTACAGGGGATTTCAAAATATTCAAAGGATCCCTCACAATGACCACTACTCGTTTTCCCATCGATTACCTCTCGTAATGATAAAGACAATCTCGCAATGATTTCAGATTTTATGAAGACGACAGATAAAAAATTCAATATCTGACTTCCTTCATTGTCTGCTACCTCTATCGCTGGAAAGTTTATGTCAAAAGATCTAAAAACTGGTCGTATCCAATATGATCAAAAACATATTCTCTCAACTCCGAATGCCACTGAACGCCCAGAAGTTAATGGTATCCTAGATATTGACACTTACGAACAATTTTCGCAAATCCTAGAAAAGACTCCAAATGGAAGTCTCTCTATTGGAATGATAAATGCCTCAGAAAGTCCGATTTTGATTGATCATGAAATGGCACAAAAGCCAATTGTGTATGATAAATCAAAGGGTGTAATCACTTACCTAGATGAAACAAATGAGAAAAGCTTTAGTTTTTGAAAAACTGCGAGCGATTATCTGACCAATAGATCAAGCAGTTTTGATCGTATGTATGCAGCACAGTAACTAGAGTTCCTCTTTAATTTTCACGAGGAGCTGGAGTGCCTGAAGCGGAGTAATATTATTAAGATCAATGCCATTAAGCATTGATTTTATTTTTTCGTATTGAGCTTTATCAAGAAACTCCTCCTTAGGAAGTGAGAATAATCCCTGTACTGAAGAAGCAAAAGAAGAAGTCTGATTTTTTTGATCTTTTTGATCCTTTTCAAGAGCAGCTAAATTCTCACGCGCCTCAGCCAAAATTGAGGAAGGGATCCCTGCCAATTTTGCTACATCGATTCCATAGCTTTTATTTGCTCAGCCATGAGTAATTTTTTTCATGAAAATCACCTGTTTGTCTGTTTCATACACACTAACTGAGAAATTTTTGATGAGTGGAGATTCCTGCTCTAGAGCGATCAATTCGTGATAATGCGTAGCAATAAGTGTCTTCGCTTGTAGTGTCTGGAGAATATAGTGCAAAATTGCCTTGGTAAGTGCTAGCCCATCATACGTAGAGGTTCCACGGCCAAGTTCATCAAAGATGATGAAACTTTTTTTTGTTGCATTATTGAGAATATTTGCAACCTCGATCATCTCAGTCATAAAGGTAGATTGGTTTTTGGCGATAATATCTCAGCTTCCAACTCTAGCAAAAATTCCGTCAACAAGTCAGATTTCAGCCTTTTGAGCCGGGACAAAGAGTCCACAATGTGCCAAAAGTACAATCAAAGCAGACTGCCTGAGATAAGTTGATTTTCCTCCCATATTTGGTCAGGTAATGATGTGAATGATACCATCATCACTTGGAAGATTTGACTGTTTTCCGATCTTGAGGTCATTAGGAATAAAAGGCTGATCTTTTGGGAGGAAGGCCTCAATCACTGGATGACGACCTCATTGGATAGCAATTGTCCCCTGGTCTAAAAGCTGTGGCCTAGTATAGTGTTGCTCCTTTGCAAGTAAAGCATAAGAAGTCAACAGATCAACCCAAGCAATTTTCTCAGCAACAACAGCAAGAACATGAACTTTTTTTTCAAGGAAAGACTTAGCCTCTTGGAGGAGAGCTTGTTCCTTGGCTCTGAGCTGTTCCCTTGATGAGATAATCTCTCACTGGAGATTTTCTAGGAATGGACTAGAATATCTCTGATTTCACTTTAAGGTCTGCCTACGGAGAATTCAGAATTCATTCTTTTCCTGTTCTGAGAGGTTTGATGCGAGCTTTTCGCTAATCCACTGATCAAAAAGCTCACTATCTTTGCTCGTCAACTCTAAGAAATATCACTGATTAGTAATAAACTTGAGTTTAATATTGGTGATTCCAGAGCTTGCAACGAGCTTTTGCTGATAGCTCATGAGCAGATCATCACTATGATAAGCAAGCTTTCTGAGTTCATCAATCTGCGAATCTCTTCCGTCAGCAATATAGTCACTATCACCGATAAGCTGATCATCCGCCTTGAGTAACGCAAGCAAATAGTTGTAAATCTCTCTTAACTCCTCTACTTCTGATTGCTCTAGTCCGATAGTCTTCAGCTGAGCTAATATTTCTCCATCTAATCCCTCTAAAGCCAGTCAAAGTGTAGTTCTCAACTTTATAAACGGAATATAATTGAGTTTTCTATAGAGAATAAGACTTAAAAGCTTTGGGATATCAAAAAAAGCAGAAAAAAACTGATGAATGGCACTGGTTTTTGTATCATCAAAGAGTCTCTCAAGATGAGAAAGTCTCCAGTTGAGTTCAGTTTTATTGTTTGTTGGATTTGAGAGAATATCTCTCAAAAGCCTGGCTCCTCACGCAGTTTTCGTAGTATTCAGAATTTCAAATAAGGTATATTTACTAGAATTTTCATAGCTTGAACTGAATATTTCTAGGTTTTTGACTGTAGTTTCATCCATCAGAACGAGTCCATCAGCAGCATGATAGCTGATCGTATTAACATTTTTGAGGACTTGCTGCTGCGTGTGCTGAATATAGGCAAAAAGCAGAGCTAAAGCAGAAGCTCTTCATTCTGTCAAAGCCTTTCCAAAGCTAGCTAACTGCTGCACCTTGCAAACGGTCAAAATCGTATGCTCAGGATCAAAGGGAACTCCATATACAGAGACTAGACAGTTTAGATAACTCTGAATAGGACCAATAATTTCCTCTTTGTTGGTTAGGTCTGAGTCGAGAATAATCTCTGTCGGACGCAAGGATAGAATCAGTTTTTGAGCCTGTTCTAAATTTGAAAGTGTTTTGGTTTGATAGTTTCCGATAGTAAAATCTCACCATGCGAGATGATAGTTTGTTCCGCTCTTCTCAGAAGATCTTGTAATAGCTAAGAGAGTGCTCAGTTCGCGCTGATTTTCTTGGATATACGTTCCTGGGGTAATAATTGATTTGATACTTCTCTCAACAATCTTTCAAGGGATAGGATCTGTCATCTGCTCAGCAATTGCGACTTTATATCCCTTTGCAATGAGCCTCGGAATGTATTTTTCTATACTATGATGAGGGATACCCGCCATAGGAATAGGATTTTCTGAGTTTTTATTTTTTGAAGTGATGATGAGGTCAAGCACGCTAGCACAAATCTTTGCATCCTCAAAAAACACTTCATAGAAATCACCAATTCTAAAAAGCAGAATACAGTCAGGATTCTGTTGCTTCATCTGAAGATATTGTTTCATCGCTGGAGTAAGATTCTCTAGGTTCATACCGCATATCACAAAGTTTAAAATCTGATCTTCTTTTCCTCTACTCAAGTCCAAAGATATTCGAGAGGAACCCTATTATTTTGAACTGGGATTCCCTCAATAGCAAGCCTACGGATCTTTTCCTCAAGTCAGAGAGCATAGCCCGTCAGCTTTCCATCTGCTCAGACTACCTTACAGCAGGGATATTTATCAGGATAATCATTGCTTCTCATAATCATTCCGACTACCCTTGGATGAATTCAGAATCTCTCAGCGATATGCTTATAGGTTGTGACCTTGCCGTAAGGTATTTTAGTCAAATATTTATAGATGGCTTGTCTGTCCATCAGAAAGGGAAAGAAAGATAAAAATCTGATTTCAGGTTTTTATTGGATTTTCTGGGGATAGTATATGGAATTCTAAGCAGAAAACAACTAAAGCTTAGAGTGATTTTAGGGAAAAATAGCATACTAGATATGGTTTTGGGATTTCGAGAAGCGAGGCGATATAGGAGAGGCTCATTTGGGACTTTGGAGAGCTGGTGCAATTATTTTGAGTAGCGGTGGAATGCTCGCTCAAAGGAAAAATCTTCTGACTAAGGAGATCGCTCAGTTGGTGGGATAAATAGGAAATTTTACTCCGAAGAATACACAATATTTGTATTGAACAAAAGCACTCATCTTTCTAAGGTTAACCTCTTGATTTCCTAACGAAAATAGCTATCAACTGTGGTGTTTTATTAAATATATAAGGAAGGATGAGAAAAATCTGACTTTGGTCTTTAGTCTCTGGAGTAGTAGTTTTAAGTGGCTGTGGAGTCTTGCCACAGGAGGAGAAGGTATTGAGTGGAGATATTTCACAAGCAGGAAACGAGACAGAGTTCTCGCCAGCAGACGCTTTAAGTTGAAAAGAAGCGAAGCTTACCCTTGCAGAAGTGCAGGCACAGACAGAAGATACCACTCCGATTGTTGTAATCACGGAAGCGAATAGCGGAGCGATTGTGACACAGACGGGAGATGCTCTCATCTATAGAAATGAAGTCTATGGTTTCCAGGTAAAGCTTGGAAAAGAGACAAAAGGAGTAAAAATATATGCAGAAACACCTAGAGCGATACGGCTGTATGGTACCTACTGAAAATGACCAGTTCCTTGAGACTCAATAATGGATAAAATGGGATATGAGATTGTGGTTGGAGTGTTTGTTAGCACACATAAAGAATACTGGGAAGACTATAACAACTCAGAAACGGATATGGGAGGGAAGACAGGTTTTTTAATTGATACCTTGTGATTTAATAACAAATATTTTTTTCAGAAAATGATAACCAATGTTCCTCCTACTATTGTAAACCATCTCCTCCCAGACTTGCAATGTACTCCTATTGTAGTACAATGATTGGAAGAAAAAGAGTGCTGAGACTGGAGTAATAGAATATTCTTTGATAATTTATCAATTTTAGAACTTTAAAAAAGTCTCTAGGAAACCCTAGAGGCTTTTTTCATTCGCTTGATTTTTGCTGTAGAATCTTTATCTTCAAGTCTACCTTTATTTTTAAGTAGAAGAAGATGAAAAAAATCTGACTTTGGTCTTTGCTCGCTGGTAGTATAGTTTTGAGTGGCTGTGGAGTCTTGCCGCAAGAGGAGAAGGTATTGAGTGGAGATATTTCACAAACAGGAAACGAAACAGAACTCTCACCAGTAGACTCTTTAAGTTGAAAAGAAGCGAAGCTTACCCTTGCAGAAGTGCAGGCACAGACAGGAGATACTACTCCGATTGTTGTAATTACGGAGGCGAATAGCGGAGCGATTGTGACACAGACGGGAGATTCACTTATCTATAGAAATGAAGTGTATGGGTTTCAAGTAAAACTTGGAAAAGCATGGAAAGGGGGGCAGATTGGGGTAGCTCAAACATCTGAGGCTGCTAGCATACAAGAAACCTATATTATTTTTAATCTCCCCTATGATCGAAAAGGCGGGATACCAAATGCTGGGGCCATAAGTGGTATGGATCGAAACTCTATATGAGTAGGTCAAATTATTATTCAATCTTATGAGAATCACGAGAAAACAGAAAATTATATAGCCAACTTACATAAAGGGAAAGCCTATGATGCCTTTTTCGATGAAGAAACCTATTCCTCTGTCCTTTGAAAGAATAATCAATATTACTTTTTAGGAAGACCTCTTAGTCAAAAAAAATTAGAGCTTCTTTTTGCGTGAGAGTATCGTAAAAGGGATAAAGATATCTTTGAGACTCTAGAAATCTTTGATGTAAAAAATTAAGAAAAAACCTCTAGGAAAACCTAGAGGCTTTTTTTGATGACTTAATCATTGTTTATGATACCTCATCCATCCTTGAATTTCGAATTTTGAATCTGGATAAATTATTGTATTCCCAGATCTTTCTAATTCGCCTCCAATTGGATACCATTGAGGATCTTGAGTAGAACCTGTACCTGAATTTTGTTGGGCAATCTTTACGTAAGTATCCGATACCTCCATAATAACAGCTACATGTCCCAAATATTTGCCATCTTTGTCTTTAGTTCCCTTACCAAAACAAAGAATATCGCCTACCCGCGGTGCTACTGATCCGCCATTATTATACCTTTTGAAGTTTGAGAAGTTTTTGTTATCATAGAACCACCTTGATGCCCGGTAATAATGCACAATTTTTTCCTGATATACTTGTTCAATATAACGCAGACAAAAATTGGTACATTGATTCTTCCCTTTAACTCCTCTGTTTTCATGAGATTTCCCTTCTTCATCTTCTGAAGTATTACAAAGGACACTTACTCCATTAGCTGTTCCAAGTACGTTATTGTATTTAAAATCAGTAGAATAAAGAGGGTCCGTATACACTAGTATAGGTTCTGCATAATAACGGGCACCTGTTTTTGCATCAATAACCATAGGATAGAAGTGTTCATACCCCATAGAAAACGTAGCATTAAAGTAAACAAGAACCTCAGAATCTCCAGCATTATACCCCTCTTTAAGTTTAGTTCGTATAGCTACAGATTTACCACATACAGCTCCTGATTTAATGTAAGCCATTCCAGGGCTTTTGAACGTACTTCCGTCCTGTTTTGTAATTTTTATACGAAACAACCCTCCCATTTTAGCAATAACTTGAGCTCGGATGATGCCTCCTTCTGCTGTTCCACAAATTTCCTTTAAGGGAGTATTGCGAGAGCTATTCGGAGTATAACCTCCAACACTTGGAGTTGAGTAATAGACTGTGCTACCAGTTCGAGCAGTTGGCATCACTGCTTGGAAATCTCCAAGAGCCTGCTGTTCTGAAGCAGTAAATTCTGCTTCTTCATTTTCTTGTTTGTTGCAGGAGTCTAAAACTACGACCGCAAACATTACGAGTATCAATCCAATGATTGATTTAACTACTTTTGTCATATTTCTTATTTTTATTTTATGACTTGATACCTTGAACGGAAAGTATCATATTTCAGTACGCGTGTAGATAAGACCGTTCCCTCATCTTTTTGTAGAGTCAGAAAAGAGTTTTTTCTGTTTGGCGACAAAGCTCCTCTACCTGAACTTTGGAGAATAAGCACCAATTAAGGTGATCGTCCTCGGTTTTGTACATGTTTTATTATTTATTTTTTTGTTTAGCGGATGTGAGTGTAATGATCTGCTTTTTGATAGCAAATGTTTCTTTATTATTCCTCTTTTAGACTCTCATTTGAATCGCTATGACACGCAAAATAAGTCTCGGGTAGATTTGTGGAACTACTTATTACGAGTAACAGTGAAAAAATGATAGTTCACAAACGAGAAAAACCTGAAATACTTCAGGCTTTTCTATGTTTTTGGTGAGATTTTTCTATAAGCTTGATACCAATAGGTGAGGAAGAATGCTTCAACAATACAGTTGAGATATGCGATTACTAGAAGCAAGCTTGCTGCAACTACTCGGATCGTGGTCTCTACAAAGGAATTTTGGATCACATCCAACCACACTGCAATATAGATCAAGAGCACAGGGATTCCAACGATAAGAAGACCAATAACAATAAATCTCAGCATCAAAAGGAGCTCAACAAACATCAGCTTAACTGAGAGACCGAGATTATTCATTGCGAGGCTTGTACTCTTTTTGATCGCATCAAAAACCTGACAGCCCTCTAGAGCAATAATAATTCTAGCATATGACCAGCAAACACTGGCAAAGAGCACGAGGAATCATCGAATTCCGACAATAATTGTAATAAATATATTATCAAAAATATCCATCAGATAGAGCCTCAACATTACCGTACAGAAGGTAAACACTCAGAAAGGAATTGAAAGTCAGCTATACTCCAGCATTGGGAAAAACTTTCCACTTCCTCTAACAAAAGATCTGAAAGCTGACTGCTGAGGATTATCCAATGCTGAAACAACTGATGCCTCTCCTATCGGATGAAACCAAAGATATCAGATCAGTACGATAATAACTCAGATCACTGCTCGGAGAATTCACTGATTATTTAGCTTATCAAGAACATAGATAAAGGCATCAGAGAGCTGAACTCAGCTTTCATATTTATAGAGAAGAAAAGTATTGAAATAATAAACGATAAAGTAGATACGAACTATTGAATAAAACACAAGCGTCAAAAAAGAGAGCCTAATGAGTTTAGGATTTTGAAAGAGGACAGTGACTGAATCTGATAGAATTTGTCTAAACATGCTCCCTTAGAGAGATAAAAAAATTATTCTTGTGTAAGTCCTTTTGCAACAGTTTTCATTGGTTTGATAGCTAGGAGTAGAACCGGGATATTTATTAGCGCAGCGATGAGGAAGAATTTCCAGAGTCAAAGCGAGGTTCCTCCTGTTTGATAATGGAGTCCAGCACCGAGGAGTCCAACTCCAACCAATAAAGAAGTCAGAATTATAACTTTTTTTGTATCAAAGTGCGGGGTAAGATGATTTCTGGCAGCAACCCGGATTGCTCCTCCAGTGAAAAGTCACTCAATCAAAAGCTGAGTTAATACTCATCCAAGAAGTCCATAGCTTGGGATAAGATAGATCCCAACAGCTGCACCGAGTACGACTCCGATAAGATTGATCAAGAAAAGTCTGTTTTGTTGCTCCATAGCTACGAAGATATAGTTATAGACCTGCTTGATAAAGCTAAGTACAAGTACAAGCCCTAAGAAAGGAAGCACTTGATTGGCTCATCGGTCAATGGTATTGGTTCGGCTTCAGAGGAATTTACTTGAGGAGACGAGTAGAATAATATCATCTGCGAAAATCCAGAAGTTAAGCGCAATCAAGGCTCCAATTCGGACAACCATTGTCATCAGATTTCAGAGAGATTTTTGCTTTTGTATTTTGCTGTAGTTTGGGATCTTGTGAAGAAGTGAATTTCCTAGTGAGGATGGTATGATTAGTAAGATCTCTATCAAAGACAAAGCCAGAGCTCGTTTCCCCGCATGATCAAAGTTTTGAGCTGTTGGGAAAAACCATCCTAGGAAAATCAGTACCAGTAAGGTATGAAAGCTACTAAAAAAGTAAGAGAAACCAAATCTCCAATTCTGACTTAAAATCTTTTTGATAAAAGAGAAGTCAAATCTGATCTTGAGAGGGAGAATATCTTTGGTTCTGAGATGCATTTCCACATTTTGTCCAAGGGAACTTGCAACTACCGAGAAGATCACTAGACAAAAAGCTGATATCAGCACAAGGTTTGGTGTTTGAGCAGACTGGAAGTCAACATTAGTAAAGAACAGATACACTACCGGCAAAAGCACTAGCAGCTGCGAAAGTCTTGCGATAATCAAAGACCATGTCAGCCTTTTCATCTTTCGAAAGAGTTGAAGTGGTATCTGCTGAATACCTGCATACATATTACTTGCAGAATAGCACATTGCCAGAGGAAGTCCTCGAATGATATAGGGATTTTCTGTATAGGCAGGGATCAAGTAGGCAATAGCGATTGCCAAGCTATAGACTATTCCTATGAGAAAGACTCTCGTTCCAACGAATTTTCAGTAGTCTTGTGCCAAAGGAGAAGCTGGATTTAAGTCAGATTCTATTTCTTTATCTCAGTGTATTTGTTTTTTTAGAGTTCAGAGCTGCTTGATTGCAAGGACATAGATTCAGAAGTCTACCAGTGCAGTCCACCAAGCGAAAAATCTGAAAATTGTCCCATAATCTCCGTATCTCAACGGTCAAAGATATGAGGCAATAATTTTGGTGATTACAAATCAAAATAATGCGCTGATCACTCTCCCAGCCAACTGCCAGAGAGCATCTTTTATCACGAGTTTATGTCCGGACATTCGTTTCGCAAAACTAAACTGTTTTTTAGTATAGTTTTTTGCTTGGCAATATAAAGAGAAAAAATCTCAGCTTTCAGCTACTGAGTGTCCTAATTTTTTATGATTGAGGGAAAGAAATCGAAAAGAGGTTGAAATAGGGATTAAGTTAAGTAGAACAAATGAGAAAAAATCAGATTTTTTTATTTTTGATCGAGAGATGGAGAATTATAGAGGCTTTTGGCTTGAATGAGGAAACGGGAACTGTTTTTTTTGATCACAAGAAGAGTGAAAACCCGTGAAACTTTGGGTTGCACCACTTGTAAAAAAGGGAATATCTGAGCTAAATCTCTGAGAAGAGCCAGTCTTTTGTGAAAGATGAACAAATGGGACTTTAGAGTATTTTTATGGATTAAAGGAATTCTTGACCTTTGAGGTTTGAGGAGTACCGATCTATATTTTTGACAATCACAATCATGCTTTATATTTTTGGTATAAGGAATATTTTCAAAATCGCTTTGCAAAGGGAGTAAAACTGATTCATATAGATCAGCACTCGGATATGAAACCTAACGAGGGAAAAATAGATGAAAAAAATCTGAATTCAGTCTTTTGATTTGTCCAAGAGCAGTGTAATGTTGGAAACTTTATTATTCCGGCATTAGGAAGTGAATTACTCGGATCTGTAGACCAACTCAGAAGCGAATACTGACTCCTCCACTATAATAAGCCTCATGAGGACTATATTTTGGATATTGATATGGATTTTTGGGAGAAGCTGATGGGAATCGAAGATAAGGAGTGAACCTTTGAACAGACAAGAAAGCTGATTTATTGAGCAAAAATGGTAACTATCGCCACTTCTCCGTTTTTTTTGGATCAGAAAGAGGCGATCAAGCTGATACAGGAGCTTTTTGAAGGAATGGAAGACAAAAGCGAAGCATAAGATTAGATTTTAACGAAGAAGAGAAAGACTCAAGCCTCTTTTGTGTGGAGTAAAAACACTTGTTTTTATCTAGGAAAACGATAGATTATAGAGAAGAAGAGGGAAAGGAAATCAGATTTTTAATTTTTTTGCACCCGAGGGAAAAGATGGACAAGATTAGGAATTTTTGTATTATCGCGCATATTGATCATGGAAAATCTACACTAGCTGATAGAATGCTTGAGATCACTGGAACGGTGAGAAAGCTGAATCATTCTCAGGTTTTGGATCGTATGGATATCGAACAGGAGAGAGGAATTACGATCAAGCTTACGCCAGCTAGAATGCAATGGAAAGGCTACGAACTTAACCTTATTGATACTCCGGGGCACGTTGATTTTCAGTATGAAGTATCTCGTTCACTAGCTGCGGTTGAAGGAGCGATTTTGCTGGTTGATGCTTCTCAGGGAATTCAAGCTCAAACGCTTTCAACACTGTATCAAGCGATTGATCAGGGACTGGATATTATCCCAGTCTTGAATAAGATTGATCTCCCCGCAGCGAATCCTGATAGAGTTGCTGGAGAAATTGAAAATATGATTGGACTCTCAAAAGAGGAAGTGATCTGCGTATCTGGGAAAACAGGAGAGAATGTAGATAAGGTCCTCGATGCAATTATTGAGAGATTTCTCTCTCCAAAGGAATTTAAACTCAAAAATCCAAAAAAATTCTGACTCTAATATGATAAACATAAAAAAAGGGGGCAGTTTTCTCTTTTTTTTATTATCTGAGAAAGTAAAGAGAAAAACCTGAACTGATTCAGGCTTTCTTTTTTTATTATTGCTTCTATCTTAATATTCAAATGGGCTTCTCTCCTTAAATCTTTCAATTCCAAGATCAAGTTTAGTATCATCAAGTGCATAAAGCGTTGCGATCTTTTCTCATTTTTTTACTTTATCACCGAGCTTTTTGTAAAGATACATTCCGGCTTCATTGATTACTGGACATCCAAGCTTTCTACAGATTGCATTGACATCATGGAGATTAATAACCTTCATCTGACCGTCCTTGGTTGCGAGAATATCGTAGGTATGAGTTCCGAGTTTCAATGTTTCAGAGGTAATTTTTGGGTCTCCGTGCTGAGCTTTGATAATAGATTGCATCTTTTGCCAAGCTTTTCCAGAAGTGAGCTGAGTTTTTGCTAGCTCAAGAGCCTTTTTACCTTTTGCAAGACCTACATCTTGGATAATTTTTGAAGCAAGATGAAGCACCTTATCTTCAAGATCTTTTGCTCTTTCTGGATGTTGCTGGAGAATTCTAAGTACTTCTCTTACCTGAAGAACAGCTCCTACCCCATTTCCAATCACCTCATCAGCCTTGGTAATTGCAACAGACATCTTCATTCAGAGTTTTTTACCTACATATTCAAACTTCTTTTTCCAGTCTTTTGCCTCCTCCATCGTTGTAACTTTTGCAGTTGGCCCAACTGGAATATCAATAAGTGAATGAGTAATTCCCATTGCATATTTTTTTGCCATAATTGAGCTCACCACCTTGGCTCTAGATTGCATAGAAAGTGGATACTGCACCTTAATGAGCTTGTCATCAGCAGGAGCAAGATCTAATGATCCTCCCCATACTAAACAACAATCTTCTTCCTTCACTAGCTTCTCAATCCCTTTCTTATCAAAGTTGATATCCATCAGCACATTTACACACTCCCCAGTTGCAGCAGGAGAGGTGATTGATTTAGAGAAGTTTTTTGGAATTTTGATCCCGAGACTCGCAATAAGTGGGATCAGAATCATTGTTGTTTCATTTCCTGGCACTCCACCAATACAGTGCTTATCAGCGATAATCTCTCCTTTTGGATATTTAAAGGTTACCCCACATTCAGCCATCGCCTTTGCCGTCAGATACATCTCTTCATCAGTAGTTGGATAGAAGAAACTTGATGCAACATAGTAGGTCATCATTGTATCATCAAGCTTATTTTCTGAAATATCTTTGATAATTGCATACATTTCTTCATAAGAGATTTTCTCTCCTCTCATCTTCTTTCTAATAGCATCATAGGAAGCAGTTGAACTTTCAGCCAATGCTACAGAGATTACCTCATTTGAGGTAAATTTTACCTTATCAAGAATATCAAGATAGATTCCAATTTCTCCAGCTGGAACAGTATCCGAAATGGCTACATCTGCCACAATACTCTCTCTATTTTGTCTTTTGAGTGTTACTTTATCATGAAGATTAATCCCAAAAGCTGTTGCTTGTTCTAGGTTTAGGAGAACGATAAGTCTCTCTCCATCTCTAATATCAAGAATATTAGCTTTCGCTTGAAAGAAACTCTCTCTATTTTGAGAAAGAGAAGAAAAATCTGATTTTTTTGATTGTTTTTTTGTCGTTTTAATTGGCTTTGTTGATTTTAATGCTGTTTTTTGTTTCATTATTTTTTGAATGAATAAAAGGTTGCTTAAGTATAGCCAGATTCTTTTATTTGTCAAAAAAATCGTGATTGAAAAGCAGACCATCATTGCGGGAAAATGAATATGAACGAGGCAAAGTTAGCAAAGTGATCCTCGCGATGAGAATCTTTTGGAAGAACTTGCGATAAGCAAACAAAAAAGAAGAGAAATCAGATTTCTCCTCTTTTTGCATTATCACTTATTAGTATTCAACCTGTACACCTGGGCTC
>ERZ773087.646-NODE-646-length-24933-cov-4.006713_pt1 | contig 24933 bp, 22 predicted proteins | sample MGYA00511375_ERZ773087 | MGnify/ENA primary metagenome ERZ773087 (study PRJEB29015, sample SAMEA2737995) | human oral metagenome | biome: human oral; feature: human-associated habitat; material: dental | place: China | collected 2063 ...
GATAAGCTACAAGGTGCCAAACGCAAGCAGCTTTTACGAGGCGTTTTTCCTTGATAAAAAGGCGGAAAACTCCGCGATCAAATTTATCCTGCCGAGAGGTATCGGCGCATATGAGATACGAAAAGACGTGCCGCGCGAGCTCGTAATGGACGTTTTAAGAGAGTTTGAATGAAAAAAATTTTATTTATTTTAATCGCCGTGGCGGCGGTTTGGGCGGTAGACGATATCCCTGATGACTACGGCGCAAAAGACGCTCAACTAGCCGAGCTAAAAAGCTCGCTAGATACTATAGAGTCCAAGCTATCCGATAACGTTTGGGCGACTCGCTACTCAAACTATAACACGTTTCAAAAGCTAAGCGCGGAGCTAGAAGAAACGGAAGCCGCGATAAAAAAACAGGCCAAAAATACGGAAAAAGTGCTCGAGCTACAAAAAAAGCAAAGCACGCTAAAAGAGCAGATCGAGCTTTTAAAAGAGTTTCAAAAAGCTCCGTTTTCTAGTATGATAACGGCTCCTGAGATTGAAATTTTACAAAAGATAACCAATCCCGTCGCGGTAATCCCCGGTTTTTCATACATCAAACAGCTTAAAAGCGAAAAAGACGAATACAAAAACCGCTTAGAAGGGCTTTCTAAAACCGCGGACGAGCTGGGTAAAAAAGAGCGAATTTTATCTCAAATCGTAAAGCTAAGCGACGAAGCGCAGTTTTTAGACGAGCTAAACGAGACCAGGCAGGAGCTTGCCGAATTTAACGCGGCGGCCGATATCGCAAAGACTACTTACGGCGTGTACGAAAAGCGAGTAAACGAGGCGATAAACCGCACGAGCGAGGATATAAAAGCGCAGATGAAAAAGGCGCTTGACATCGTGATTTTTATAATCGCCTCGGTCGCGCTTTCGTTTTTGTTTAAATTTATCATTAAAAAAACTATCACGGATAACGAGCGCCTCTACACGGCGAATAAATTTATAAATCTCGTAAATATCACGCTAATCGTCGTGATTTTGCTTTTTGCCTATATAGAAAACGTAACCTATCTAGTCACGGTGCTAGGCTTTGCGTCTGCGGGTATCGCGATAGCGATGAAAGATATGTTTATGAGTATGCTAGGCTGGACGGTCATCGTTTTTGGCGGTAGTTTTCACGTCGGCGACCGCATCAAGGTGCGCAAGGACGGAGAGGACGTCGTGGGCGACATCATCGATATCTCGCTGCTTAGGATGACTATTTACGAGGACGTTACGATAGTCACCGTAAACTCAAACCGCAGGGCAGGGCGCATTATATTTGTGCCAAATAACTATATCTTCACCGATCTAATCGCAAACTACTCGCACCATAGCATGAAGACCGTATGGGACGGTATAGACGTAGTTTGTAGCTTTGAGTCAAATCACAAAAAAGCCGCTCACATCATCAAAGATATCGCGCGAAAATACTCTAAAGGCTACACGGAAATCGCCAAAAAACAAATGAGCAAGCTGCGAAATCAATACAGCATCAAAAATCCAAACGTCGAGCCGCGCGTATTTACCTTTATCGAGCCTTACGGCGTGAAAATTTCGGTCTGGTATATGGCAAATACCTTTGCCACGCTATCTTTGCGAAGCACGATAAGCGCGGAGATCATGGAGGCTATCGCCAGCCACGACGACATCGTGATAGCCTATCCTACGCAGACTATTTATATGGATAGACGCGTAAAAGCCGGCGAGTCAAAGCCGATCGGCGAAGGCGGCGAGGAAATATGAAATCAAGCTCAAATTTGACCCTGCAAGAGCCGCGCCGAGAAAAGGTGTTTTTTAAAACCTTCGGCTGCCGCACGAACATCTACGACACCGAGCTGATGAAAAGCTACGTCAAAGACTACGATATCGTTAGCGACGAAAACGAAGCCGACATCGTAGTGGTAAACTCCTGCACGGTCACAAACTCCGCAGATAGCGGCGCGCGCAGCTACATCAACGGCATAAAAAAGCGAGGCGCTAGAGTGATACTAACCGGCTGCGGCGCGGTGAGCAAGGGCAAGGAGCTGTTTAACAAAAGCGCGGTTTTCGGCGTGATAGGCGCTAGTAAAAAAGAGGATATAAACGCGCTACTAAAGTCGCAAGATCCGTTTTTCGAGCTGGGAAATTTAAAAAGTATCGACAAAAATATCGTAACGAACTACGAAAATCACACCAAAGCTTTTATCAAGATCCAAGAGGGCTGCGACTTTGCCTGCAGTTACTGCATCATCCCCGCCGTTCGCGGCAAAGCGCGCAGCATGGACGAAGAAGCGATTTTACGCGAGGCTAAAATTTTAGCCTACAACGGCTACAACGAGCTAGTGCTAACGGGCACAAACATCGGCAGCTACGGCAAGGATACGGGCTCGAGCCTAGGGCGCTTGCTAGGTAGGCTCGGTAAAATAGGCGGCATAAAGCGCATAAGGCTAGGCAGTATAGAGCCTAGCCAGATAGACGAGAGCTTTCGCGAGATTTTAAAAGAGAGTTGGCTGGAGCGGCACCTGCACATCGCGCTTCAGCATACGAGCGAGGCGATGCTGCGCATCATGAGGCGGCGCAATCAAGCCTTTAGGGATTTGGAGCTATTTTTGGAGCTTAGCCAGATGGGTTTTGCGCTAGGAACCGACTATATCGTGGGGCATCCGGGCGAGAGCGAAGAAATCTGGAGCGAGGCGCTGGTAAATTTTAAAAAATTTCCGCTCACGCATTTGCACTGCTTTGCATATTCGCCGCGAACCGGTACGCACTCGGCGGATATGAAAACGGACGTTAGCGGCGACGTGGCGAAGGCTAGGCTTAAAATTTTAAAGCAAATCGTAGCGGAAAATAATTTTAAATTTAGGCAAGAACATGCCAAAAAAGGCGGAAGCCTAAACGTACTCGTCGAGCAGCTAAACGGCGGATTTTACGAGGGATTCGATCAATTTTACAACAAAGTAAAAATCAAAACGGATAAGCAAATTTTAAAAGAGTGGGCGGTCGTAGATAAATTTGAAGTAAAAAGCGAGGGAGATTATGCGCAAATTTAAGCTAAATAAACAAAAGATAATCCTCATCCTAACAGTACTTTTAGCGGTCTTGCTAGCTATCGCCGTCGGTAGAAGTCAACCCAAAAACATAATGTATGAAAGCTACGAAAAGCTACTAGAGGGCGGTATGATCGAGAGTGCGACGATAGACGGCGGCCAGATCGAGCTAACGACCAAGGGAGGGCATAAATACCTCATCGTAAAAGACGGCGTAGACGTGCGAAAACTCATGCAAAAAGCGCCCGTAGATATAAAAAAAGACACGCCCGTGCTGGATGAAATTTTGGCCGTTTTAGCGCTACTTGTTATCTGTTTTGCGGGGCTTGCGGTTTATGCGAGGTTTAAAAAGCAAAAGCTCGCCGCTCAAAACGAAAATCAAAAAGCAAACGTCTATGAGTATGAAAATATCTCGGCTAGCTCCGTGCAGCCTGCTATCTCAAACGTCAAATTTAGCGACGTGGCCGGTATAAAAGACGTCAAATTTGAGCTTAGCGAAATAGTGGATTTTCTAAAAGATCCCGTAAAATATAAAAAATTCGGCATCAAAATGCCAAAAGGCGTGCTGATGGTCGGGCCTCCGGGCGTGGGCAAGACGCTAGTGGCAAAGGCCGTCGCGGGCGAGGCGGGAGTGCCTTTTTTTTACCAAAGCGGCGCGAGTTTCGTGCAAATTTACGTCGGTATGGGCGCAAAACGCGTGCATGAGCTGTTTTTAAAGGCTAAAGCCTACGCGCCCTCTATCATCTTTATCGACGAGATCGACGCCGTTGGCAAGGTGCGCGGCGGCAACCGAAACGACGAACGCGAGGCTACGCTAAATCAGCTACTGACCGAGATGGATGGCTTTGAGGATAACTCGGGCGTCATTGTGATCGCTGCAACTAACCGCATCGAGATGATAGACGAGGCGTTGCTTCGCTCTGGGCGATTTGACAGGCGTATTTTTCTTTCGATGCCTGATTTTAGCGATAGAGCCGAGATTTTAAAATCCTATCTAAAAGACAAAAACACGAGCGTGGATGCGCAAGACGTGGCGCGCATTAGCGTCGGCTTTAGCGGAGCGGCTCTTTCTACGCTGGTAAACGAAGCCGCGATAAACGCGCTAAGACGCGGCGGCGAGATGATAGAGTTTAGCGATTTTGAAAGCGTTTTAAACAAAGTCCTGCTCGGTAAAAAGAGGATTTTAAGCTACAACGACGAGGAAAAGCGCATCCAAGCGCTCTATCAGGGCGCAAAGGCCTTGGCGGCGTATTGGTTCGGGATAGAATTTGAAAAAATTTCGCTCGTCGAGGAGCAGTTTATGCGTCCGGAGCGAGAGATAGAGTCGCGCTCGCAGATGTTTGCCCGTATCAAGGTCTGTTTGGCGGGTATGAGCGCGCTAAAGATGGTCAAAGACGATATATTTTCAAACTCGGGCGCAGACATCCAAAAAGCTCGCGAGATAGCGCAAAATATGGTCTTTGAATACGGTATGGGGCGCGCTTTGATACCAAATGCGGCGGATGCCGAAGAGCTACTGCAAGAGGCATATGCCGAGGTCGGAACGTTTTTGGCGGGCATGAAAACGCAGCTAGAGCGCATCTGCGAGCATATCGAGATTTTTGAGAGTATCGACAAAGACGCGCTAGGCAGAATAATCAAAGAGTATTACAACTAAATTTAAGGAGAAAAAATGAAAGCAAAAATTGGCATTTTGACGCTGAGCGACCGAGCTAGCGAGGGCAAATACGACGATCTATCTGGCGCGGCGATAAAAGAGGTTTTAGACGGCTGGATAACGAGCGAGCGCGAGTATTTTTACGAGGTGATCCCGGACGAGATCGAGCTTATAAAAGAGCGCCTAAAACACATGATAGACGTGCTAGACTGCGATCTAGTGCTAACTACGGGCGGCACGGGACCGGCTCCTCGCGACGTGACGCCTGAGGCAACCGAGGCCGTATGTGAAAAGATGATGCCAGGCTTTGGCGAGCTAATGAGAACGGCTAGCCTAAAATACGTCCCTACGGCAATCTTATCGCGCCAAACGGCTGGTATCAGAGGGCACGCGCTCATCGTAAATTTACCCGGCCAGCCAAAGGCGATTAGAGAGTGCCTAGAGCCCGTATTTCCTGCGATCCCGTACTGCATCGACCTGATCGGCGGCGCATTTATAGAGACCGACGAGAGCGTGATGAAGGTCTTTCGCCCCAAACAAAAGAAAATTTCATAATCCGCGCGTGCTAAACTTTTTTGAAAATATAAATTTAAAGGCTACGAGGCTGCTTGAGGGCTATTATTCGCTCTTTTGCGGCCTATTTGTGCTTTGCGTCGGCGTTTATGTGCTCGCACTCGTTTTTAGGGTCGAGTGGCTTTTGCTTGCCTCTAGCGCTTTTGTCTACGCGTGCTTTGTCCTGCTTGCGTTTCGTTCGCTTTTTTGGTTCGTTTTGAGCCTGATTTTTTCGCCCGCTTTTGCTATAGTCGTACGCGAGCGTTACGATGAAAATTTATTTTTAGACGTGGTTTTTGCGCTTATTTGGATACTTTGCTGGCTATTTTTATCTCTAGCCGTTAGTGAAAATATCTCAAAACTCGGCAACGAAATCGTATCTAAAATTTTACGCATCGCCGCGCTTTTTGCAGTGATCGGCGTTTATTACGTCAGTATCGAAAATAGCCTAAATTTACAAGCTATTTTACAAGACACCGTTACGCTTCGCATTGTACTTATCGCCATAAATATCTATATGTTTCCGTCTCTTATCGCACTTTTGGCGCTTGATTTGCGCGGGTATTATTTGAAAAGCAAAGGCGAAAAAAGAGCCGAATTTTCATTTTTTAACCTTGCTCGCGAGGGTTTAAAGGCGCTTAAATTTATAGCCTTAAGGCGTAAAATCTAAATTTATACGGATTTTGATTTAAAGCCGAAATTTTCGTAAATTTAAGCAGACTCAAAGCCGCTTCGCCGCTTTTGATTATCGGTGGAAATTTATTTGCGCCTAAAAGTTAAGGCAAAAACTTTCTATATTTTTTGCACGGTAAAATTTAGCAAAATAAACCCGCATGGTAGCCGAATTTTAATTTCGGCTTTACCGGCTTGCTTGGCGGTTTATTATGGCTCTTTTGCGCCGATTTTTGATTTTTTGCTTAGGCGTTTTACGTAAAAGATATAAATCGCAGTGAGTAGGCCGACGGCGGCAAGCAGGGCGATCACGATGTGGCTAAAGGTATCTTTGTCGTAGTTTTTACCTAGATACCAGCCTACCGCAAGCAGTACGGCGACCCAGATGCCTGCGCCCAAAGCCGTATAGAGGCAAAATTTAAAGATATTCATACGCGCAAGACCCGCCGGCAGGCTGATGTACTGGCGGATGCCGGGGATCAAACGGCAGTTAAAGGTCGAAATCTCGCCGTGCTTGTTAAAAAACGCCTCGAATTTGCGCATTTTCTCCTCAGTAATACCGACGTATTTGCCGTATTTTAGCGCGAGCTCCCGCCCGAAAAAGTAACACAGATAGTAGTTAAACGCCGCTCCGGCGAGACTGCCGGCCGTTCCGACGGCCCAAGCTGCAAATAGATTCATCTTTCCTTCGTGCGCGAGATAGCCCGCCGGTATCATCGCCACTTCGCTTGGAAACGGAAAAAACGAACTCTCTAAAAACATCATCAAAAAGATGCCCGTATACCCCCACTGACTCACGTAAGAGACGATAGTATCTATGATAGAATGAAGCAAATTTAGCCTTTATTTAGGATTTGAGAAACGAAATCATACGCTATAGCAAGCGCAAAAATCGCAAAAATCGTCGCGCAAACGCTATCAAGCGTCTTTTGACGACTCAAAAACGCTTCGCGCGCCTTTTTTACGGCAAAAAGCCGGCCTAAAAGCACGAAAACGAATACGCTTTGGACGGATATCGCGCCGATCAATAAAAAAATATCTTTTATCGGCGCGGATTCGTCGATAAATTTAGAAAAAATACTAGCAAAATACAAAATAGCCTTAGGATTTGAGATATTTGTAAGCATCCCGAGGATAAAAAAATGCTTTGCGCTTACATTTTTTTCTTTTTGTATTTGCTCTTTGTTTGCTTTTTCGCTACGAGCGGAGCGAAATAGTAAAAAGCTCAAAAAAAGCAGATAACAGACGCTAAACAGCGCTAAGGCGTATCTGATAAACGGCGCGGCCTCAAAAAGAGCTTTTAGTCCAAACGCCGTCAAAAAAACCCATAAAACTGTGCCGGCGCAGACTCCCAAACAAGCATAAAAGCTATATCTAAAGCCGTGTGCTAGCGATACGCGAAGTATCAAAAATACGTCTGGCCCCGGCACGATAATAGCGATAAAATGCGTCAGCATGATCGCGGCTAGAGAAACTAAGCTCAATAAATTTCCTTTAAAAAGCGAGATTTTAGCCAAAAGACGCAAAAAATAGCCTAAAATCGCCTTGATTAAAGCCGTGAAATTAATCGCTTTACGTAAGCTAAATTTGTTTAATTTAGCGCCGCGCAAATCGTTTGAGCGGATTTAAATTTAGCCTCGCTTTTACCGCTTCTTTAAAACTAAGAATGTATAATTGTCCCAAATTTTTAAACAAGGAATAACGATGGATAGAGTAGAGCAGGCCATAAACGACGTCAAAAACGGCAAAATGGTCGTCATGGTCGACGATGAAGACCGCGAAAACGAGGGCGATCTGGTATTTGCGGCGACCTTTAGCGACACGCAAAAGGTAAATTTCGCCATAACTCACGCAAAAGGCGTGCTGTGCCTTGCGCTAAACGAGGAGATCGCAAAGAGGCTTGAGCTAAATTTAATGGTGGATAAAAACACGTCCTGCCACGAGACGGCGTTTACCGTCACTATAGACGCTAAAAATACGACCACGGGCGTGAGCGCCTACGAGCGCGACGTCACGATCCGCCTAGCAGCCGATCCGATGTCAAAGCCGCAGGATTTCGTGCGCCCTGGGCATATTTTCCCGCTCATCGCTAAAAAAGGCGGCGTTCTAAGCCGCACGGGACACACCGAAGGCTCGGTTGATCTATGCAAGCTTGCCGGACTAACGCAAGCAGCCGTCATCTGCGAGATCGTAAAAGAGGACGGTAATATGGCTCGCAGACCCGATCTGGAGGAGTTTTGTGAGAAATTCGGGCTAAATATGGTCTCGGTCTCCGAGCTCGTGCAGTACCGCCTAAGACACGAAAGCCTAATCGAGATAAAAGAAAAAAGCGCGGCTAAGATAGCGGGCTTTGACGCCCTAAAATGCGATATCTTAGATCACAAAGGCGAGCGACACTATGCTTTTGTTTTCGGAGAGATAAAGGACAAAACCGCGGTCAAATTTCATCAAATTTCAAGCGACGTGGAGCTGCTTGGCTCCGATAAATTCGCCGAGCTGCTGGAGTCGCTCGAGTATCTATCTAAAAACGGCGGCGTTGCGGTGTTTTTGCAAGGCGAGGAGAAGTGCGGCGGGCAGGTCAAGGACTACGGTATCGGCGCGCAAATTTTACACAAACTAGGCGTCAGCCGGATCGAGCTTTTAAGCGCGAATAAAAACAAAGATTTTGTCGCATTAAAGGGCTTTGGGCTTGACATCGCGGGTTACAAAGAATAACGCAAGCTGGCCTAGCGAGGTCGCTAGGGCCTTTGCCAAGACGCTAAATTTGGGGCTTTTGTACGCGGACAAAAAAGGCGTCATAAAATTTATAAATAAAAAATTCGAGCGGATTTTCGCTCTAGCGCCCAAGGTCTTTTACGGAGCGAAATTTGACGAGATGATCGCTGTAGCGCAGGGGCTTAGCGAGCTAAAAAGCTTTGAAAATCTCAAAAATAGCCCGCTAAACTCGCGCGATTTTATCGTGCAAAAAGGCGAAAAAAGCTTCAGGCTAAACGTTTCAAACGTGCTTGAGGGCGGGGTGAAATTTGACGGATTTATCCTCGCGGCTACCGACGTCACGCACGAAGCGGAGCTCGAAAAAAAAGAGTTTGAGCATAGGCGCTCGGTGCTAGTTCACGCCAAAACCGCGCTGGTAGGCGAGATGATAAACTCCATCTCGCATCAGCAGCGCCAGCCTCTAAGCGCGCTGGGGCTTTATCTGGATAATATCGAAGAGTGCGCGCGCGAGGGTGAATTTGAGCGCATACCGGCTCAAATCGCAGCCTGCAAAAAGAGCCTAAGGCTCATGGACGAAACGATAAAGGCGTTTAGAAATTTTTACGCCAGCGGCGAGGGTGCGGCGAAATTTGACCTCGTTAATATCATAAACGAGCTTATTTTGATAGTGCGGCCCGAGCTAAACTCTCACGGCATCGAGCTAAAATTTGCTAGCAGTAGCGGCAAATGCGAGCTAAAAAGCATCGCTAGCTACGTGAGGCAGATCTTGCTCTCTTTGCTCTCAAACGCCAAGGACGCGCTAGTTGAAAGCGGATGCGTGACGCCGCAAATTTTAATCGAGCTAAAGAGGACGGGCGGGCTATTTTGCGTGAGCGTGAGCGATAACGGCGGCGGAGTAAAGGCGGATAGCGATAAAATTTTTGAGCCGTTTTTTACGACGAAAAAAATGGGCACGGGCACGGGGCTAAACGTAGCTAGGGAGCTTGCCGTAAAAAAGCTAGGCGGCGCGCTGGAGCTTGAAAGTGCAGCGAATCCGACTAAATTTACGCTATTTTTGGGCGAAATTTAGATGAGGCGATAAATTTAAAAATTAGTTTGCGGACTTAAGAAACACAAGCAAGAAACGAGGCTAGCGTGTATAGCAAAATAAAAAATATCTTAAACGGCGTAAATTTACTCATCGTCGAGGACGACGAGAGCCTGCGCGAAAGTATCAAAATATCGGTCGAAAACTACGTGAGCGAGGTTCACGCTTGCGCAAACGCCAAAGAAGCGCTGGAAGTTTTTGAAGCAAAGGGTGTAAATTTGGTGCTTTCGGATATCAACATGCCGCATATGAACGGGCTTGAGATGGCGGCTCGCATCAGGGGGCTCGATAAAGACGTGCCTATCATTTTTCTCACTGCATATGATAGCGACGAAAACATGCTTAGTGCGATAGAGCTAGGGAGCTTTGGCGTGCTAAAAAGCCGTTTGAAAAGCGCGATCTAATCATGCAAATGAGCTTTGCGGCGAATAAATTTAAAAACGATTTCGCCCAGGTCGATCTAAAAAACGGCTTTAAATTTAACGCCTTTAGCAGGCAGCTAACAAAGGACGGCCGGCCCGTGGCCCTAACTAAAAAAGAGCAAAATTTGCTCCATCTTTTTCTAAAAAATCAGGGCCGCGTCGTGAGCTTTGAGATGATAGAGGCGTGCGTCTGGCAGGACGGCAGCTGCACGGCTGATGCTATACGAAGCTTTGTTTATAAACTACGTAAAAAACTCTACCCCGAACTCATCCAAAACGCTCAGGGTAGCGGATATGCGCTGATTTTGGACGGGCAAGGCGGGCGAACGGTGAGTAAAATCTGCTACGTTTGAAATTTAAACGCAAAATTTAATTTTAAAGATTAAGCTTTTTGCGTTTTACGGCTTAAAAAATAAAATTCGGCGCATTTTTAGGATCGCCGACCATTAAAAAAGCAGCGGCAAAATTTGAGCACGTAAAATTTAACGAGCGGCTCAAATTTAAAGCGATACAAGTTGCTTAAAATCCGCCTTTCATCGGCCGGCTTTGCGGCTACCGCGCCATGCGCGCCTAGTTTGCGACTATTTTTTATCGCATTCGCGCCGATTTGCCTTGCGGTAAAAATTTTAAATCCGTCCGTCAAAACGGCGATTTTGGCTTACCGCTTAAATTTTACGCGAGATTTGATCTAGCGTTACTTGTTGATTAGCCGTAAAAAGCCTTTGATCTTTTGCGCTCTTACGCCCTCGTCCTCGTTTTCGCCGAATTGATTTCCTCCATGTGAGTAGGGTGGCAAATCCTTTACGAAGTCCAAAATTTCGCCGAATTCTAAAATTTTGCCGTGCAGGTCGTAGCCGACGTTTAGCGCCTTGCCCTTTATCTTCGCTACGTTTGCGTGGATATGCCCGTAGAGATGGATAGCGCCGTGATGGCCGCCGTTCCACTCGCAGACGGGATAGTGAAAAAGCGCTAGCCTAAAACTATCGCCGCCATGTTTTAGCGCTAGCTCCTTGTAGTCGCAAATCTCTTCAAACAGCGCGTTGTTGTCGTTTTTGCGCATCGCTAAAAGCTCGTCCGCGCGCTTGCGAATTTCTTGGTCGTGATTGCCTAAAATCAATACGTGCTTGCCGTTTAGGCGTTTTAAAATTTTAAGCGTCTGCTCAAAGTCCTTGTGAAAGCTGACGTCGCCTAGATTATAAACCTCGTCGCATGGATTTACGCGCGAATTCCAAAGGCGGATTAGCGTATTATCCATCTCGTTTATGTCTTGAAATTTCCTAAAATTTGGATGAAATTTCATGATATTTGCGTGTCCGAAATGCAAATCCGACGTAAAATAAGTCATTTTTACCTCCTTAAACCTACCTCGAATTTTTCGCCGCTTTTTATTTCCATTATAACCAGCCGTCCGAAAAACACCGCACCGCAGTCCATCGCAAACACGCCGTTTCCTTTATCGTGGATTTCGTTGTCGCGATTTGGAGTGTGTCCGAAGTATATCTTTTTGCCCGCGTCGTTTTCTTGCCAAAACGGCGTCCTTCGCCACATCACGAAGTCCTTGTCTTGGCGTTCTAGCGAAATTTTAGGATTATAGGCGGCGTGGACGAATATGCTTTGCTCGGAGCTTACGATATGAGGCATCTGCTCTATAAACTCTTTAACCGCCGGCGGAATATCCGTAAATCCGTGAGCCTTTGCGCTTTTTATGGTCTCTTCGCCGCCGTTATTTATCCACGTGTAGTAACTCTGCGCGTCATCCTCAAAAATAGCTTTATAAAGCATGTCTTCGTGGTTACCTCTAACGTGTAAAATTTGCCGTCCTTGCGCGATGAGCTCGGCGTAGCGCAGATATAGTCCGATGCTGTCCTCGCCCCTGTCGCAGCTATCGCCTAGGATTATTATTAGGTCGTTTTTACTCAAATTTATCTTTTCAAGCATCGAGTCAAATAGTCCAAGGCAGCCGTGAAGGTCGCCGAATACGAAAATCCGCTCGAAATCGCTTTCGTTTATGCGTTTAATTTTTAACATTTTTACTCTTTTGAATTAAATTTGCGGAAATTTTGGGTTAATGTGAGAATAAAGGCAAATTGATTTTACTCTATTTATATAATAACGCGCTTAAAAATACCGCGCCCGTTCGCCGCCGCCCTAAAATTTAGGTATAATCGTGCTAAAATTTTAAGGAGATAAAATGCAAATAAATTCGCAAGAAGTAACGCAGGCGCCTGGAAATAACACCGTCTTTCAAACTTGGCTGTTAAGCGGCGACGAAAACGCCTGTAAAAAAGGCTTTGAGAGGCTTTGCGCTTTGGTGGTAAATTTAAACAAAACGGCAAAAGTAAGGTTTGGCGCGGAGGCGAACGTAAACTGCGTAATCGCCGTCGGGCGCGACGCGTGGCTAAAACTAGGACTCCCGCAACCGCTACCAAAAGAGCTTGTAAATTTTAAAGCGATAAAAGGCGATAAGCACGAAGCCGTAAGTACCGCGGGCGATATCCACGTGCATATTAGGGCGCTTGATGCTGCCGACTGCTTTGATATGGCGCAAAATATAAAGGCCGAGCTTTTTAAATTTGCCAAGCTCGCAGACGAAACTCAGGGTTTTAAATACCACGACGGCAGGGCTATCATCGGCTTTGTAGATGGTACGGAAAATCCAAACGGCGAAGATAGGGACTTTTTTGCCAAAGTCGGCGACGAGGACGTGAAATTTAAGGGCGGAAGCTATGTGTTCGTGCAAAAATATAAACACAAAATGAGAGAGTGGAATGCAACTAGCGTGAGCGAGCAAGAAAAGGTCATCGGCCGCACTAAGGCAGACGACATCGAGATGAGCGAGGATGAAAAGCCTAGCAATTCGCACTCCGCCGCGGCAAACGTAGGCGATGATAAAAAAGTCGTTCGCGGAAATATGCCTTTTGTCGAGGGAAGCGTGACGGGGACGTACTTTATCGCGTATGCTAGCACGTTTTCGACGGTTGAAGCGATGCTAAATAAGATGTTTATCGGCGAGCCGCGCGGCAACTCTGATAGATTGCTTGATTTTAGCACGCCGATCACCGGAGCGCTCTTTTTCGCTCCTACTTTTGATATGCTATCAAGCTATAGCGCAGAGTAGGATTTTTCGGCTCGCGAACCATCCTAAATTTCGGGCGTTTTGCGGGCTGACGCTTTCAAATTTGCTTTCAATAACCTTGCCCAATTCGCTTTTAAAATTTAAAACCGAGACTAGTATTTTTTCGTAAGTTTTTACCGCTAAATTTGCAAATTTTGCTTGCAAATTTACGGCATGAACCGCGCAAATATAAAATTATATTTTCATAAAATCATACTTTCATCATACTTTTCTTATATAATCCTTTTACATCTTAAATTTAAGGGAGCAAAATGAAAAAAATCCTATTATCAAGCTTACTAGCCTGTTCGCTCTTTGCAGCGGGCGAGGTGTATAGCCCATCGGTAAAAGACGTTTACGCCGATGCGACGTCGCAAAAAAGCATAGGCAGGCTCTTGCCGACGAACGGGGTTAAAATTTTAGCCACGCAGGGCGACCGCGTGAAAATCTCCGTTAAAGGCTACCAAAATCCCGCCGTTAGCAACGTCGTTTACTTTAGCGACTCCGAGCGCGTCATCGCCGTGGCGTTTGCCAAAACCGCGACGCCTGATATAAAGGTCGTAAAAAAGGGCGCTAACGGCAAATGGGACGAGGTTGAGACCGTGGTCTATGCGCAAAAAGACGGCTTTACGAGCGATCTAGGCGGGCTTTTTGCTAAGGGCGGCGAGCTTTACAAAGAGAGCTGCGGAGCGTGCCATTCGCTACATCAAACCACGCACTACAAGGCAAATCAGTGGCCTAACCTGCTAAAATCGATGATCGCGCGAACGGCGATCGGCAAAGACGACGAGTGGCTGGTGATACAGTACTTGCAAAAGCACTCTGCCGACGTGAACGTGGCGAAAAAGTAAAAAGCGGTGCGTAAATTTGACGAAGATTTACGCCTAGCGCGCTCGCAAACGGAAGAGATTTGCGGGAGCTAAATTTATAAGTTGCGGCGAGGAAGCTTGCCGAGACGTCAAATTTATAATGTTCGGCGAAAAATCAAATTTAGCGCGTAAGACAAGATGCGCGCTAAATTTGAGTGGCTACTTTGCGGGCTAAAAACCGCGCGAATGAGGCTTTTAGCCGTCAAATTTGACTCGCTGGACGAGAGGGCAGTCAAATTTGAGCGTAAAAACTTAAATTTGAGTCCGTGCAAAAGACCGGCTTTGCCAGTTTGTGAAGTAAATTTTAACAGGGTACCCTACGCAGTAGGGACTTTAGGTGGGTGCAGGGAGCGCTTGCGCTTCCGCTCGGAGGTCGGACTTTGTTCGACCGAGAAGTAAAAACAGGGTACCCTACGCAGTAGGGACTTTAGGTGGGTGAGCGACCGTCTTTAGAGGATGCCGACTGCTCGGCATCCGTACGGGAGCGAGTGAGTGGAGCGTCTCAAGCCTGAGGGCGACGGTAGCGACCAAAGGGAAGCTAAATCGCGTAGGCGATGCGAGCGATGGGTAAAAACACAAATCGGAGGTCGGACTTCGTTCGACCGAGAAGTAAAAAATAGGAGAGAAAAATGAACCTACAAAGACGAAATGTATTAAAAGGCGGGGCGGCGCTTGCGGCGGCTCCTTTGTTTTCTAGCGTAACGGCGTCAAATTTACTCGGCGCCGAGCTAAATACGGCAAACGTACGTAACGGCGAGGTGCTAACGGCCGCTCACTGGGGTATGCTAAAAGTTAGCGTCAAAGACGGCAAGATCGTAAAATCAGAGCCGTTTCAAAAAACAAGCGAAGTGTATAATCCGCTGCAACACTACACCGCCGATATGGTCTATAAATCACGCATAAAATACCCTATGGTACGAAAAAGCTACCTAGAAAATCCAGACTCGCCAAAACCCGAACTGAGAGGCAAAGACGGCTGGGTACGCGTACGCTACGAAGACGCGATAAAACTAGTAGCTAGAGAGCTAAAAAAGACGAGAAAACAAAAGGGGCTAGAGGGCGTGTTTGCTGGTAGCTACGGCTGGAAATCAAGCGGCAACGTGCACAACTCGCGAATTTTACTTCATAGATTTATGAACCTTAGCGGCGGATTCGTGGGGTCTTTAGGCGATTATTCTACGGGAGCTAGCCAGGTCATCATGCCTCACGTCGTGGGCAGCATCGAGGTCTACGAGCAGCAAACCAGCTGGCCTGTGGTACTAGAAAACTCAAAAGTAGTCGTCATCTGGGGCGCAAATCCTATGGCAACCCTTCGTATAGCGTGGACTAGCACCGACGAACAGGGCTTTAAGTACTTTGAAGAACTAAAAAAACGCAGCGACATAAAAGTCATAATAATCGACCCTATAAGAAGCGAAACGGCGCAGTACTTTGATAAGGCCGAGTGGATCGCTCCGGTACCAAACACCGACACCGCGATGATGCTAGGCATGATGCACTACCTATACGAGAGCGGCAAATACGATAAAAACTTCATCGAGACCTATACGAGCGGCTTTGATAAATTCCTGCCGTATCTGCTCGGTAAAACCGACGGCACGCCTAAAAATTTGGAGTGGGCGAGCAAAATTTGCGGCCTAAAAGCAAGCCTCATAAAAGAGCTTGCGGACACCTTCTGCGCTAACCGCACGATGATAATGAGCGGTTGGGGTATGCAGCGCGCGCATCACGGCGAGCAGCCGCACTGGGCGATGGTAACTTTGGCGGCTATGCTAGGTCAGATCGGGCTTCCCGGTGGGGGATTTGGCCTTAGCTACCACTACTCAAACGGCGGCGCTCCGACTTGCAAAGGCGCGGTCATCGGCGGCGTAAATAGCGCAAGCGTGGGTAAATTTAACGACGAGGGCGAGTTTATCGGCACCGATAGCGGAGAATTTGACGCAAACGGCCGCTTTGTCGCTAAAGCTGCGGCTGTTGCTGGTACGGGTCAAAGCTGGCTGCAAAAGGCTACAAACTATGCATTCCCGGTCGCTCGTATCGCGGACGCCCTGCTAAATCCTGGCAAGGTGATCGATCACGACGGCAAGAAAATCACGTATCCGGATATCGACTTTATCTACTGGGTCGGCGGCAATCCTTTTGCCCACCATCAAGAGACGAACCGCCTGCTAGAAGCGTGGCGCAAACCTCGCACGGTAGTCGTAAACGAGGCATACTGGACGCCGACGGCTAAGATGGCTGATATCGTATTTCCGACTACTACGGCATACGAGCGCAACGACGTCACGATGACGGGCGACTACTCGAATATGAACATAGTGCCGATGAAGCAAGTCGTGGAAAAATACGCCGAAGCTCGCGACGACTATCAAATTTTCACCGATCTTTGCAAGGCGTACGCTAAAAATTTAGTCGTAGCCTACACCGACAACGGCAAGGACGAATTTGACTGGATCAAAGAGTACTACGGCGCGGCGTACGAGCAGGTCAAGGCTATACCTGATTTTGAAACGGATATGAAGCCGTTTGAGGAGTTTTGGAACGAAAATAAGCCGGTAACTTTTGCCTCGACGCCTGAGAGCGATGCGTGGGTAAGATTTGGCGAGTTTAGAGAGGATCCGGTGCTAAATCCGCTAGGAACGCCAAGCGGCCTAATCGAAATTTACTCTGAAACCATCGAGAAAATGGGCTATGACGACTGCAAAGCGCATCCGATGTGGTTTGAGCCGATCGAGTGGCTAGGTATGAAAGATAAACCTGCCGAGCTGCACATGCTAAGCCCGCATCCGACCGATCGCCTCCACTCGCAGCTAAACCAAACCTCTCTACGCGAAAACTACGCGATCGCAAACCGCGAGCCGATCTGGATACACCCTAAAGACGCCGCGAAAAAAGGTATCAAAACGGGCGATTTGGTTAGGGTATTTAACGCGCGCGGCGAAGTGCTAGCGGGCGCATACGTGACGCAAGATATCAAAGAGGGCGTCGTTAAGCTAGCCGAGGGCGTATGGTACGACGGATTTGACGCTGGTCTTTGCAAAAACGGCTCGCCAAACGTCCTAACTATCGATATCTCTACTAGCAAGCTAGCTAATGGTAACATCAGCCACACTGCGCTTGTAAATATCGAGAAATTTACGGGTAAGGCGCCTGAGCTAACGGCGTTTAGCGATCCGAAATTTGTTTAAATTTTAAGCCGCTAACTAAATTTGCGGCTTAAATTTGATAGAGCCTCGCTGGGTTAAATTTGACTCGGCGAGACGGTTTAATCTACACCGTTTTTGCGAGATTATTCTAAGCCGGGCTTTTAAATTTAACCTCGCGCGGTAAATTTGCTTGAATTTGCCGCCATTTTGCCTCTCGCGATAAATCCTTAAATTTTACCTTTTTGCGCCTTCTTAAATTTGGACTAAAATTTGCTTTATGGTCGATAATTTACGCTAAATTTTAATTTTATTTAATAGCTAAAGTTGTAAAATGAAACTTCACAATAAATTTAAGGAGAATAAATGCGCTCAATCACGAACAAGATCGCGTTGATGCTAATCATTGCGCTCTTCGTCTCATTCGCCGCTATTTCGGCAGTCAGCTACTACACGGCTGAAAATAAAGTCGTAGAACTGGTCGGTCAAACCCAAGATCAAATCCTAGACGACGTTAAAATAACGACGAATTCGTTTTTTAACGACCATCTTGAGATACTGGGTAAAATCAGCGCAAGGCTCGAAAAATCAGTCGGCGACGATGATGAGATAATGGCTAAGGTTGCGCTAGAAAAGGAGTTTGCGAGTTCGTATATCAAATACGTGTATTTCGCTAAAGAAAACGGTGACTTTTTCCAATCAGACGGCAAAAGAACGACCGTAGCGGACAACTACGACCCTAGGACTAGGGGTTGGTATAAAGCCGCCGTTAAAGAAAACAAGGCGGTATTTTTAGAGCCTAGAACGACGTCTACGGGCGATTTGGTTATAACATTCGTAACGCCGATAAACAAAAACGGTAAATTTATGGGCGTAGTAGGCATAGACGTAGACGTAAAGGATCTTGGCGAAAAGATAATCGCGATGGGTAAAACCGACTACGGTTACGTACTTTTGATGAAAGGCGACGGATTGATTTTGCTACATCCCGACCTTTCTAGCATAGGTAAGGTTAGCACGGCTAGTAAAACCGTAGCCGAAGGCTATGCGGCCAAAAAGTTCGATAATAACGGCTTGATCGCTTACGTAAATACAAGCGGCCAAAGCGTAACGGCTAAAGTAATCCCTATAAACGATCAAGGCTGGCTAGCGGTAGCGGCTATCGGCGCGGATACCTTCTCGTCAAATACCTTGCCGCTTTTGCGAACTCAGCTCATTTTAGCGACTATATTTATCATAGTTCTTAGCGCATTTGTTTATATATTGCTCAAAAAATCATTAAGTCCGATAAAAATTATCCAAGAAAAGCTAGAAGATACGTTTAAATTTATCGCCCACGAAGCTCCGGCTCCGCAAAAGCTAGCCGTAACAGCTAGGGACGAATTTGGCGTCATGAGCTATGCGATAAACGAAAATATCGATAAAGTCATCGCCGGTATCAAAAAAGATAGCGCCCTAATCGAGGAGATGAACGGCATCGCAAATCTCATGATAAAAGGCCACATGGGAGCAACTATCAAGGCTAATCCTAATAATCCAGCTTTAGTGCAGCTAAAAGATTTGCTAAACCGCTTTTTTGGCTCCATCTCGTCAAATTTAAAAGACATCGCGCGAGTGCTAAATTCGTATAACAAAAACGACTACACCGCCAAAGTCGAGCTAAAAGAGGATCTTGAAAGCGATCTAAAAGATATGATCGTAGGTATACAAAACGCCGGCGATGCGGTGGGTAATATGCTAAGAGAAAGCCTAAAAGAAGCCCAAATGCTAGAAGAAAAGGCTAAAATCCTAGCCCAGTCTATGAAAAATCTAACCGACGGCGCAGACAAGCAAGCCCAATCCATCCAAGAAAGCGCCGCCGCAGTCGAAGAGATGTCTAGTTCTATGAGCGCTATTAGCCAAAAGGCGCAGGACGTAACTCGCCAAAGCGAAGAGATCAAAAACATCATCGTCATAATCCGCGACATCGCCGATCAGACGAATTTGCTCGCTCTAAACGCAGCCATAGAAGCAGCAAGAGCAGGCGAACATGGACGCGGCTTTGCCGTAGTTGCCGACGAAGTACGCAAACTAGCCGAACGAACTCAAAAGAGCCTAGGCGAGATCGAAGCTAACGCAAACGTACTAGCTCAAAGCATCAACGAGATGAGCGAGAGCATCAGGGAGCAAAGCGAAGCTATAAATATGATAAATCAAGGCGTAGCCGAGGTTGACGAGCTAACCAAGCAAAACGTCAGAGTCGCAAACGATACTAGCGTCGTAACCGCCGAGGTCGATAGTATGGCTAAGGCAATCGTCGAGGACGTGAGGAAAAAGAAATTTTAGCTTAAGGAAGCGGGCTGTTGTAAATTTAAGCCCGCTTCGCACATTTGCTTGCTAAATAGCGCTAAATTTATGTTTGATCACCGCCTTTGGGCTATATTTATTTGTGAAATTTAGCCGCCGTTTTCCCGGGCTTTTTCTTAAATCTTTTTTGTTTGCCGAGCTTAAATTTAGCGCACCGACATCGATAGCGCCCGTATTTGTTTGCGCCTAAGCTCGTATAAAATTAAATTTAACGCTTTTTTAGCCTATTTTTCCAACTTGCGGTTTTTGGCGATTAACGTATAAATTTAAACCGAATTATCGTTTATATTTTTGGCATTAAACGGCAAGCGCCGAGGCATAAAATGCACCAACTATATTTTTGGACGCTTTTTAGCTTCGGCGCTTAGGCATTTAAATCTCTAAGCCAAAACGGGTCTAAAATTTATTTCGTCTTGGGTATAATCGCGCATCTTAAATGTAGGAAAATCAATGAAAATAGTCTTTGGTCCCGTTAGCTCGCGTCGCTTCGGTACGTCTCTGGGCGTCGATCTATCGCCTATGCAAAAATGCTGTAACTTCGACTGCGTTTACTGCGAGCTAACCGCCGCCAAGCCCGTCTTTGCCGCCATCGATCCGCCAAGCGTAGAGCAGGTGATGGCCGAAGTAAAAACCGCTTTAGCCGCGCATCCGCACATAGACGTCATCACGCTCACGGCAAACGGCGAACCTACATTATATCCGCATTTAGCACGCCTTGCGCGAGAGTTAAATTTGATAAAAGGCTCATCTAAAACCCTCATCCTCTCAAACGGCTCGGGCGCGTTAAACCCTCAAATTTGCGAAGCTCTAAAGGAGCTTGATATCGTCAAATTTAGCCTTGATAGCGCGGTGCAAAAGACGTTTGCGAGGATAGACCGAGCTGGAGCAAAGACCGATGTAAACGAGCTTATTGGCGCGATGGAGAAATTTAGGCGAGAGTTTAAGGGCGAGCTGGTGCTTGAAATTTTAGTCGTGGCTGGGTTAAATGATACGGCGGCAGAATTTATGGCGCTAAATGATGCGGTTAATAAAATTTTGCCAAACCGCGTGGATATTAGCACGATAGACCGTCCGCCCGCATACCCAGTAAAAGGCGTTAGTACCGAGGTTTTAAAGGAGTTGGCCTCGCTGATAACGGGTGCGCCTTGCGTCATCGCATCGGCAAAATATAGCGGCGAAAAATTTGAGCTTAGCAAAGATGAACTGCTTGAACTAATAAAACGCCGTCCTCAAAGCGAAAATGACGCAGAAAGCAGCTTTTCTGAGGGAGCAAAGCGAAATTTGGACGAACTTTTAGCGCAAAAAAAGGTAAAAAAAATAAATGTCGCAGGGATTTGGTTTTATAAACTTGTCTAGATTTATGCTCTGTCGCCGATTTCAGCCCCGAGCGACGCATCGGATTAGCCTTGCGCTGCGCCGATAGATGCGAGCGCGGCCTTGGACGGGCTTTACTAGAAAGGGGGCTCGCGATTAGCGGGCACGACTCGCTTATGATAGATTTTAAGGCACGGAAATATCTATTTTGGTTTTGAAATAGCTCGCAAATGTGGTTCGTATCGCTTTTGGCAGGCTTGATTTTTACGGACTTGATTTTGCGCCGCTAGACTTGCTTTAATTTTTTGAAATTTTAAGCTAAAATTTATTGACAAACTTGGCGCTTTTATATATAATACGACTTCTTTTATTTAAGATATTCCGGATTAGCTCAGCGGTAGAGTAGTCGGCTGTTAACCGATTGGTCGCTGGTTCGAATCCAGCATCCGGAGCCATCTATATTAAAAAATCCTTTTTAAATCCCGATTTTATCGATATTTCAAGAGCTTTAAGTTTTCTTACTTTTATAAAATTTGTTCCCTATTTGTTCCCGAAATTTTTTAATATTCCAATTTCCTACCAAGCTTTCTAAGTTAATCTAAGATACCTTATTTTTGTTTTTAAAAAACATGAAAATAAATTTTTACTCCAAGCTACTCTAAAATACCCTAGAGAACCATAGGGTATTAATTTTTTTTCAAAAACTATCCAAAAACCGCTCAAAATAGCAAAAGTAAATGAAAAGTTGCTGTAATTAGTTATATAAGAACTAAGTAGAAGGAGAAAAATAATATGCTTAATGAACTATATAACGACGTAGAGTACAAAGCACTTCTCGAGCATATAGCCAATCAATACAAAGGACAAGCGGTACTAAATAGGCAACAAACCGCCAAACTTCTTAGTATCGGCGTATCTACTCTCGATCTTAGGATATCGCAGGGCAGGGATATTCCACGGTATATCAAAATGGGAGATGCAAAGAATTCTCGCATAGCGTTTGCGATAACGGATATTGCAGCTTATATTTTTCAAAAACGAATCAAGACGTGTTCTTGATTTTGAAAAGGTGTAAGTAAATGAGCGCCCTTCAAATCGACGGACACAACGTGGTTCTTTGCGTTAGAAACGAGTTTTTAACCTTAAAGGAGGCTATCGTACGATACGAGCACAATGTTAGAGAGGTTAAGCACGCCTCTAAGATCGGATATCTTAGAAGTAAAAGCCGAAATAATAGATACATAGTGCTTAGCGAATATAACGATAACGGCAATATGCGAGAGATGCCTAATAGCGATAGGGAATTTAGCGATAGAAAGTATATAAAAGCACTCTTGAAAAAATACCACGAAAAAATGAAGGCCGACTACGAAGCCCAAACTAAAATCTATAAAAACGGCAAGGTGGTAAAGAATCGTTGGCGAGAAAACATGGTCGGATTTTCAGAGATAGTTATTAGCTTTGGTACTCAAAGACCAAAAGAACCCAAAAAAGGTTTAAGCCAAACCGAGACAAATTTTATCAACGCTCAGGTTTCGCTTGATAGAGTAAGAAGATTCGCAAATATTTATTGTGCTAAATACAAAGTAAAATGTCTATTAATTAGCGAACACAATGATGAAAAGACTAAGCACTATCAACTAATATTTACAAACTATCAGTTTGAAAACCATAAAAACATTAGATTTAATGGTAAAGGCGAAACGTTAAAATTCGGTAGAAGTATGCAAGAAATGGGCGGTATAGCATTTGATGGCATCGCTCTAAGAGGCGAAATAGGCAGCAAGGCAAGACATAAAAATTTAAAGCAAATGCACCTAGACGAAAAAGAGTATAGTACTGAGCAAGAGTTTAAAAATAAAATTAGACAATCTATAATCGATGAAGCAAGAAAGTATATAAAAAAGAAAGAGTCTATGTTCGGCAAAGACTATTTTAGACTGGAAATCGAGGACGATAAGACTTTTATAACGAGTCTTACGAATTTAGTATTAGATCAAATGCAAAATAATATAAGTATAGTTATAGTTACCGACGTAGAACTAAAACAAAGGGTTTACGAGCTAACGAATCAACTAATAAACAAGGGTAAGATAATTGCAAAAAATAACGAGCTGGATCAATCCAACGAAAGTCTAATCCAAGAAAATAAAAATCTAAAAGAGATTAACGCGAACCTAAACAATCAAGACGATATTATAAAAGATAGAAACTTGCGAATAAGTGACCTCTCGGCCGAGTTAATTCAAAAAGAAGATGAAAACAATAAACTAAAAAGTAGATTAGAAAATATTGAAGCTGACGTAGCGCAAATAGATAAACTAAAACAAAAAGCCGATCAAAGCGACGCCCTGCAAAGCGAGCTTGAAAAAGCCGACGAAGAGCTAAAAAACAAAGAAAGAATAAATCAGTCTTTAAAACAAAGAAACGAGGAATTAGAAGCATCGCAAAGAAACGAAGAAGCTTTGAAAGAAGACAATGATAACAAACAAAACGAGATCGTCAAGCTACAAACTTCTATAAATAGCAAAGATCAAAGAATATCCGAGCTAGAAGGAGAAGTAAAAGCTAAAGACGAAACGATAGAAAATTTACAGGATAAGTTAACTATATTAGAAAACTTTAAAACGAAGGTTATTAATTTTATCTCAAAAATAAGCAATTTAATACCGAATTTTAGCAAGCTATTGGATGATGAACCAAGTGAGGTAAAAAATGAGATAAAAAGCAAGATGTATAGTAGAGGTGAGATGGAGATGTAGCTAAAGGAGTTTTGGGTGCTTGGGCGTAAAAATAGTCTAATTTTGAAATTTTTGCTAAAATTCCAAAAATCAAGGAGGCACAATGAGCAAGATAGATGAAATTTGCAAGTATTTGGACGCTAAATTTAGCTCAGACGGCAAGATACAAAGCGATATAAAGGAGCTATTTGTCTACCGAGCAAGCGTGCCGACCGAGTTTTTAACCGGCGTTTACGAGCCGGCGCTTTGCATGGTTTTTAAAGGCTCAAAACTGGCCAAAGTCGGTAATGATTTTTACGAGTACGATGAGCAGCGCTATCTGCTAGCCGCTACGCACATCCCCGCCGTTGCAAAAATTAAAGGCTGCCCGTATCTAGCCATAAAGATCAACTTTGAGCTAGAAGATATCTTGGGCGTGATCGAGAGTATAGGCGGCGCCGAGAGCAAAAAGGGCGAGTTTGCCGGGCTAGCTATCGGAGCGGTAGACGATGAACTACTTGAAGCCGTATTTAAATTCATCCGTTTGCTAGACCGTCCTGACGATGCTAAATTTTTAGCCAAGCTAGCGATAAAGGAAATTTTATACATACTTTTAAAGGGTGAAAACGGCGACTTCTTGCGTCAATACGCAATGCTAGAAACCATAGAAAATCGCATCATGCGCGCTGCTAAAGAGATAAAATCAAACTACACCGAGGCGATAAATATCGAAAATTTAGCCAAAAAGCTCGGCATCAGCGCATCGTCGCTCTATCATAACTTCAAGCGTATTACGGCGCTTAGTCCGCTTCAGTTTCAAAAAAAGATCCGTCTCGAAGAGGCGAAAAATCTCTTGATAAATCAAAATTTAGACGCCGCAGAGGCTGCATTTTCCGTCGGTTACGCGAGCCCTTCACAGTTTAATAGGGAATACTCCAGGATGTTTGGCATGCCTCCTAAGGCGCACGTCTTAGCCATAACGGGCGCTTAAATTTAGTGCGGGCAGGTCTACTGCCCTCTCATTGATTTTATTTCACAAGCTTCTTTGTCTAAATTTTATATTTTGGACCGGCTTAACTACAAATTTGATCTAAATTTTGCATTTTTTATAAAATTTGCAGAAATAGGCAATGATTTTGTAGGATCGTTCTACCGCCTATTTTCTAAAACTGTTATAATCATTTCAGTTTAAAAATCAAAATTATAAGGAGCAAAAATGCAGTATTTAATCTTAAACGACGGCAACAAAATGCCGATTTTAGGCTACGGAGTCTATCAGGTGGAGC